>Ga0316221_1003243_pt1 | contig 13552 bp, 24 predicted proteins | sample TBH18007metaG_FD_206003 | JGI IMG/M metagenome (GOLD analysis project Ga0316221, IMG submission 206003) | Freshwater microbial communities from Trout Bog Lake, Wisconsin, USA - TBH18007 | ecosystem: Environmental > Aquatic > Freshwater > Lake > Hypolimnion/Profundal zone | place: USA: Wisconsin... | reverse complement strand
GAAAGAACCCCTTCTCAAGTCTATCAAGAGTTTGTATGATCTAGCAGATAAGCCAGATCAGATTGAATTGCTATTAGGAATGGACGAAGATGATATAGAGCATATTGAATATGTTCAAAAGGAAATCATACCCAATTTTCCTAATGTTTCGCTCTATCAGTTTAAGCGAATGGGTTACAAGAAACTCAACATCTATGTCAATACCCTCGCTGCACTAAGCAAGGGACATTGGCTATTTGACTGGAATGATGATGCTATCATGCAGACGCAGGGATGGGATACGATCATTCATAGTTATGATGTTCACCCAATGCCGCTGCTCAGGACAATCGTTGCTGGAATGTTGACGCATCCATTCTCAATCTTCCCCATCATCAAGCGTAAGTGGTTTGAAGTCGTAGGTGCAGTGAGCCTGTATTCTCATGTGGATCGTTTCGTTTACAATGTGAACAGCAACATTGACTGGCCCAACAAGAAGGTCTGGGTCGTAGATATTCCTGTTCATGTAATTCACGATAGATACGATCTTACCGGTAACAATAAGGATGAGACCTTTGAGACCTCAATCAAAAACTACAATGAAGGACATCCAGAAAATCCGATATCAGATGATTATGAACCAGCATTCAACACTGTACTAGTTGCTACCAACAAACTTATTCAGTACATGAATGATGAATTGGGTGCTAAAATGCGGCTGCTGGAACTCAAGTCTTCTACGCCCATTGATAGGGTTGTCACACAGAGTCACGGCGTACATTAAGTAAGATTAATAGTACCATGTCATGGGGTGAGGGAAATTAACTCGCCTCACCCCGCCTTTTCGGTTGACATTGGGTGCCCGGTTTGCTATATTGAATCATAAAGATTAATTCCTCAACCGCCGAAAATCGGAGTATTGCATGACAACTTTCACTCATCCCCGTATTGGATTTGCCTGTAAATGGTTGGATGATCCTGCCGAGGTCAAAGGCATGAAGGTAAATGCTGCCAATAGACTGTTGAACGGCAGAACCACAAGCATGAGATGGCTCAGAGAACATCCACTTGAGGCCGAACAGCGGCTTTGGGATATCATGAACTACAATGCTGCTACAGCAGAAAGACTAATCCGCTGTGTGGGTAGCCTTGAGCCTAGGCTCAGGATGGTGAGACTGGGTAGCGAAATGCTGCCTGGCTATACAGAAAAGAATTGGACTAATTGGTGGCAACGCAGTGATATTCAAGCACATTTAGCTAGAATTTGGGCACCTGTAGGGTCGGCTGCCCGAGAGTTAGATGTAAGACTGAGCTTCCATCCTGGCCAATTCTGTGTGTTAGCATCTGAAAGTGATGATATTGTTAGTCGTAGTATAGAAGAATTTGAATACCATACTGATCTGGCGCGTTGGATGGGCTACGGCAAGCAATTTCAGGATATTAAAATCAATGTACATATCTCAGGACGTAGAGGTCCTGATGGTATCAAGACAGTGCTGTCCAGGCTTAGTCCAGAAGCACGAAACTGTATCACTATAGAGAATGACGAGATGTCATGGGGACTAGATGCTAGTTTAGAGCTGGTCAATGATTGTGCTTTGGTTTTGGATATTCATCATCACTGGGTGGGCACGGGTGAATATATTCAACCCACAGATGATAGGATTAAAAACATTTTGGAATCCTGGCGCGGGGTGCGTCCTGTATGTCACTACTCAGTGAGCCGGGAAGATATACTGGTACAGCATAGTCCTACTGTAAAGCCTGATATTGCTTCCTTACTAGAAGCGGGACATAAAAAGACGAAATTAAGGGCGCACAGTGATTGGTATTGGAATCAAGCTGTAAATCAATGGGCGTTGAGTTTCAACCCTATTTTTGATATTATGTGTGAAAGTAAGGGTAAAAATCTAGCTAGTTTTGCTTTAGCTCAAGAGCAATTGCTAGCAGCCTAATTCTATGATTTCGGAAAAATAGTGCTTGACATTCTCCTTCTTTGGGCGTAAAGTTAGTTATAGTCAACGAGAGTAACACTGATGGATATGCTCAAAGAAGGTAACTTAGCTACTATCAAGGTCAAGAATGTTCTCTGGCCTATGCGTGATCTGTACGCAGTGAATGTCCGTATTCCTGAGTTTAATGTATATACCGGTACTATCGTTCGTGAGCGGTGGTATGGCGTAGACGAGGTCGGTATTACTTCTGATCAGCCTAATCATACTATTCGCCGTCTTCGTCGTGAAGACATCGTATCTGTCAATGATACAGCAGTTGATTATGCGCCTGTCAAGTCGGATCGTGTTGAGATCGTCGTGAAGGGTTCTAAGGGTGATACTTATGTTGTCACGCGGGAAAACGGTAGGGCCCAATGCACATGCGCGGGCTATTCGTACCGAAGGGCGTGCCGTCACATTACAGAAGCCGCGTAATAGTCCATCCTTTATGATGTTTTCTGTTACCCAGGGACACTTCCACCATCGCTCCGCTATTCAAGCTATGGTTCCTGCAAAACTCTCTAAGGTTATCTATAGTAGTTATTTCTCTTTCGGGGGAAGTAACTATATATCCTATCGGACGCGATCGGCTAGTGGTTCGGAGCCTTACTCCTTTTGGTTTTATGATGTGACAGTTATCAAAGTGAGAGCGATTCATAGCTACATTACCTTGCTTGCCGCAATGTGGACAGGTTAATATAGGTCTATGTTTCCTATCTGCGTTAAGTTTTTTTGTACGGGCCGCTTGGGCTGCTCTGCGTTCAGGAGTCCAAGCTAACCTCATCTTTTCCTTAGCCTCCACTGTCATCTTTTTCCCAAGATTAGCCTGTCTAACCTTTTCTCCGAACCCTTTTGGTTTCTTAACGCCTTTTAACTTCGCTGATGCTTTACGGGCTGCTTCTGCTTTAGTTTCCGGAGTTCTATAATCTGCGTGGCCCTTATGAGCGAGAGATAACTTTTTAAGATGCTCTTCCGTAAAGATTCTCCCCTTCATTGCAGCCGCAATCTTTTCTTTATATTCTACTGTCATTATTTGGGCGCCGCCGTCACCACATTCTTCTTTCAGATTAGCCCAGTCTCTGCTTTCTACAACATTCCATAGTTTGCTGTAGTAGCCGCCCCATTCTTTAACTTCTTCGTGTGTAGAGCATTCTTTTAATATTTCAGTAGTAACATCATAGCCGTGCTTCTTGATATGCTGACCCCATCGTGTGCCGGAACCCTGATAAGTATGAGGATCTTGTTGTTTGGTTTTTCCGAGATATTGCAGCCCAGTTTTGTTGTGGGTCTTCTTGTACAAATAAATAGTCATTGCTGATACTCCTTAACAGTATTAGAGGGGATGGGCATTGCAGTGCCGCGATCTTCACTTTTATTTATCTTTTTAGTTGACATTGGGTAGATAACTTGCTATTATAATAACATGAATGCAACGAAAGAAAACACATTTCGGACCTTGCGTGATGAGGAGTTACTGGTGACGAATTTTTGGTGTAGGTTTGGTTGGCATAAGTGGACCAAATATAGTGACCCCGAAGTTATTCGTGAGCGTAGTATCTATAAGCTGACCATTCAAGAACGCAGATGCGGGTCTTGCAACCTCGCCAATCGTAAAGTCTTGCATAAGGATTAATCAATGTCAATGCATCTAGCACCTGTATTCGTGAGTACCATTAATCAAGGTAAGATCAAGAAGAAACTTACTGCACCGCAGAAGCGAGCATTAGCTGAACACGATGTATGGTTGCGTAAGCGTGGTCTTCATCCTGATCAACTCAAGGCTAAGAAGTCTAAGAAGCGTGATATTGAAGAAAGCACTTTCACATATGAGTCTCGCCGCACTGTTCCCACTTCCAACACTGTTGGTAATGGGTTCAAGAAGGAAGAGAACAAGTATACAGGCGATAATCTTTTGGGAATTGCAGTATTACATAAGAGTTGTTTGGTGCCAGTTTTTAGTAAAGAAGATGCGGTTGAAATCGCAAGGATGAGACGAGGATAAATACAGTTATGAAAATCGCATTAGCAAGTGACCTCCACCTTGAGTTCCAGACTATTACATTGCCCAACACTGAAGGGGCAACGGTTCTCATATTGTCTGGTGACATTCTAGTCGCACATTCACTACACGATCATCCTATTGATAAGACTGTCCCATCTGATGCGTTGAAGCCAGGTCGGAACCAAGGTGCCGCTGTAAAGTATCGTGAGTTTCTAACTCATGTGAGTAACGAGTATGAGCATGTAATTTACATTGGAGGAAATCATGAGGCTTATCATGGTCGTTTCCCTGACTATATCCAGTGGTTGAGAGACGAGTGTAAGAACTATCCTAACATTCACTTCCTTGAGATGGATAGTGTTGTCATTGATGATATCACTTTTGTTGGCGGTACATTGTGGACTGACATGAATAAGCGTGATCCAACCACGATGCATATGATTACTAACATGATGAATGACTTCCGTCTCATTCGCAACAGCAACAACAACTATTCTAGATTTAAGCCCATTGATGCTGCGATCCAACATGCAGCTACTCTCGCATATATCAAGAAGGTAGTTGATAGTGATACTACGAAAAAATATGTGGTTGTTGGACATCACACTCCTACTCCATTGAGCATCCATGAAATGTACAAGAAAGATGTTTGGATGAATGCGGGATATCATAGCGACTTGTCAGAGTTTATCATGGATCGCCCTCAGATCGTACTCTGGACAGCGGGGCATGTCCACCATCCGCATAGTTATTATATGGGTGATACCCTTGTCGTAGCAAACCCACGGGGATATGCAGGACATGATCCAGAAGCAGCTAACTTCAAGCTAAGATTTATTGAACTAGACAACCTGCCGGAGAAGTTTGATGGGGTAAACTGGTCAAGAGATTAGCTTATCTGCGTGATGGGCAGTTGTCCCCGTGCCATCTGATAAGTTGAGGTGTTCCCATAGTCTTCTTGCAGGCAACACAACTCGCCTTATATTTTCCAGGGTCCAATGTGCCATTACGGAGCTTAGTCGCTAGTGCTTTTTCTATGCTTGCCTGAGTGTTAGTATTTACGGTGCCATTTTGAATTCTAGTTAGCTTTTGCTTTGCGATACTTTCGGGATTGTTGACCTTCATTTTATTGCGAAGTTTTCTAGTTTCAATGCCTTTTGCTATACTCTCCGGAGTAATGTTGTTTATCGTTCCATTCTTCTTTTTGGTTTCAAGTGCCTTAGCGATGCGTTCCGGTGTTTGAAAGTTTAGGCCACGTTCCTCTCTAGTCAGTTTCATTTTGTCAATGCTTTTTTTCTTGGGTTGGAGAGTACCATTTTTTTTCTTAGTCTCTATGGCTTTCTTAGCCATTTCACTAGTTGATCCGCCTTCGCCGTATTCAGGTTTGAGGTTGGCCCACTCACTACTTTCTACTACATTCCATAACTCGCTATAATATTTCCCACATTCCCTAACTTCGTCGTTTGTTTGGCATTCCTTTAGGATCTCAGTAGTAATATCATATCCGTATTTGTTGACATGGTTAACCCAGCGTTTCCCTGACCCTTTGTATTTAAACGGGTCCTGTGTAGTTTTCCCAAGGTATTGCAACCCGGTTTTGTTGTGGGTCTTCTTATACAAATAAATAGTCATGCTGATGTTCCTTTACGCATTAGAGTAGTTGGGACTGCCATCCGCGAACTACACATTTATTTATCTTTGGGTGATTTTTTGCTTGACTTTTTCATTGTATAGAGTTATAGTAATAATATGACCCAGATAGTAGAAGACATGGTCGCTCAACTCTACAAGGATGAAGAGACTATCAAGCAACTCACAGAAGAACTCGCGAAGTATAAGAAGGGCTATGAAGCCTCTATGCGTATCGTCAAGTCTATCTTCCCTGAAAAGTTTCCTGGCACTTATTTTATTACCGGTGAAGCAGGTGAAAAAGATACCAACGATCTACCAGAAACACTACTCATCTGCCCGGCATACGGGGTAGATTGGTTTCAACTTTATAAACGCACGGATGAGACATATGGACCAGAATACTGATACGAAAATTAAGGTTATTGACCTATGGAGCGATGATGTATATGGTGTCTTTCCTACCCGTGAGGAAGCAGAGAAGTTTGCCGCGTCAGAGTTGAATAACATCGGCGTCTATTATGTTGAGGGCAAGGATGAAGGTTAGCCTAAGCAAGTTTCTCAATAAGTCTGAACGCCGGATAGATGTCCGGATTGACCACTATGATACCTGGAGCCTTGACCACACCCTTGCTCTCATAATCCTGCCTGCACTCATCCAACTCAAGCATACTAAGCACGGTATTCCTTCAGACTTCGTGAATGATAATGCTGAAGACTACCATGATCAAGCCGTATTTGACTTCATGCAAGAAGACAAAGATGACGTGTTTCAGAAAGGATGTGACAAGTGGGAAGAAACACTTGACAAAATGATCTGGTCCTTCCAGCAACTTGTTATTGACGACTATGACTCAAAGTATCATCACGGTGAGATGGATATTGGTTGGGAGGAATCAGATAAACAGATTCCAAATCCTGTTACAGGAAAGATAGAACCGACATATCAAATGATTGATAAGAATCCCAGCGAACACTGGTATGATTCTGTCGGACATCGTCTACATGAGGAACGGATCCAAGAAGGTTTGGAACTATTCGGAAAATATTTTAGGGCACTTTGGGATTAAACGATGACACATGTTGTATTAGATAGTTGTATTAAATGTAAGCACACTGACTGCGTAACAGTATGTCCAGTTGATTGTTTCTATGAAGGTCCTAACTTCTTAGCTATCAATCCTGATGAATGTATTGATTGCGGAGTCTGTGTTCCAGAATGTCCGGTCAATGCTATCGTACAAGATGATAACAAGGAAGTTGCTGATATGCCCTTCTGGTTGGATCTCAATGCTAGGCTATCTGCAAAGTGGCCTAATATAACTAGTGTTAAACCAGCACTACCTGATGCTGCTGAATGGAAAAACAAGCCTAACAAGATTGACCTATTGGAGGAATAATGAGCGAATATACTAACAATCTTACTGCTGAACAACTTATCCGGTATATCGCCAACGACTATGTTGAGTTGAGTCATGACAAGGTCGCTTGGCAGCGCGATGACCATATGAAGATTTGCCGTGAATGGTTGGCGAATTCTTACAAGAATTCTCCATATTATACAACAGCAGACAAGAAATACGAGGATCTTCCTGCTGCCGTAAGACAGTTCTTTGCGATGCTGGACATCGTTGAGGAATCGGATAGCGGAAACGAGTTTCATCCTATCTCTATAGGTAATTGTAGAGCTATGCTACAGGAACCACTGGAAAACATCCTAACACAGATGAAGGAGATGAGCCGTGAACGATGAAAATGAACTTTGCATCGTATGCAATAAACCAGCAGTTTGGATGAGATATACTCAGTTTTCAGGCGATCATCCGTTTTGCCAAGAACATGCAGAAGAAGAATCCGATTTTGGTGAAAATGACTCGTATCAAGATTGGGCAAAGATAGTAGAAAAAGAATGAGACCTAAATTCATCAAGTACTTCATGGATTTTGCCGAGTTGACGGCTAACCTTAGTTATGCTAAACGATTGAAGGTTGGTGCGATCATCGTCAAGGACAACGGACAGATCATCGGAAATGGCTATAACGGAATGCCGACGGGATGGGACAATAACTGCGAACATAAGGAATACATGGGTGGGGCAGGGGGTTGGTTATCTCCTGAAGAATGTGAATATGAATGGCCGTTTGAGGATGAAGAGGGAAAACGCTACGGGCTAAAGACCCGTCCTGAGGTAATCCACGCTGAAAGCAATGCCCTCATCAAGGTCGCAAGAAGCACTGAGTCTAGTGAAGGTGCTACTATGTTCTGTACCCATGCCCCTTGTATGGGTTGCGCTAAACTCATCTATCAAGCAGGAATCAAGACTCTATATTACAAGACACAATACCGAGATGATGCTGGACTGATGTTTTTGAGAGTGAATGAGATAAATGTCCATCAATACCCAGACAGCATTTAAGGCTACTATTTCTCCGGAATACGGTAAACTAGAGCCGCTTATTGAATGGTGCAAGCGTAACTGCCAAGGTGAATGGCGTTTCTCAGATTACATAATGGATCTATATGACGGGTACACCTTCTTGTTTGAGACTGAACGGGATTATGTTAACTTTTTATTGTGGAAGAAATGATGAAGTACCTACTCTTTAATCGCGAATCAAATAAGTTTACTGATATCCTAAAGGATGCGAAGACCCATAAAGTCCGGTTCAAGATCGCCTTTCGCAATCATCTCCTTCTTGGGTTCAGTGATGACAAGATTGTATCACTGTTCACGATTGTGTATGGCAACGACATCGTAGAGTTCAGTCATATTGTTCCTGACCGTAGCCCAATCATTGGAAAAGATTACGAACCTAAGCGAAAAAAGGTTGACGTTGAATAGTAGATATGCTATAAATAGAGTATGAGAATAGAAGAACTCCTTGAGGGTGTGGAGCCAAAGAGTAAGCCAATCTTATATTTGGATATGGATGGCGTGATTGCCGACCTCTATAATCACGCTGCTGAGATTTATGATGTAGAGCATTATAAGAGCATGACTCCAAAGCAATGGGAAGCATTCTTCAAGGATTCTAATGCGTATGAACTCTTCAGGGATATCAGTCCATTCCCTTCATCTAATCAACTCGTGAGATTGATCAAAAAGATTGCTGGTGGATTCACTATACTCAGCAGCCCACTAAACTTTGATCGTGAAGGTAGCATCAAGGGAAAACGGGAATGGTTGAGGAAACACCTGAATGTATCCCCAGATGGAGAGATATTTGATCACGAGAAGTGGAAATTTGCCAAACAGATTGACGGCACTCCTAATGTCCTTATTGACGATTATACCCCTAATATCACGAAGTGGCAAGAAGCAGGTGGTATCGGAATCAAGTATCAGGCCGATGAACAACCGATCAGTGATGTTGTCAACGCTCTGAAACGTGTCTTCAAAGATAAATAGAAGTATATTGGAGACGACGATGGACACCAGAGACCTATACAAACTCGTGAGGGGATTAGAAGACAACTACAACGAGAATGACATCCACTTACACGATAGTTTCGGATTAGAACTAAGCGAGAACTTTGTCATTGAGACAGGTATTGTAGGCTTCACTGAAGACGGTGTGATCATTCACCTTGACGAAGATGCTATGGAATTCCTAGACTTCAATGGTGTTCTCTTAGAATCTGAAGATCGGGAAGAAGAAGAGCCTGACGCTTATGGAAGAACCGGCGAACGATATGATTGTATGACATGCGGAGGTTCGGGTAGAGAATACGACGAAACATGTTTGGGTTGCGGCGGGTTAGGTTGGTGTAGAGAAAAAAAACTTAACGAGTATATGAAACTAGGTGGGGGCGGAGATGCTGCCTCCAGTGGCACCATTGATGAAGCCGAATATCATGGTCGAAAAGTTCCTCTAGGTAAACCTATGCAAGGTGATGTAGCCAAAAGTAAAGTCTATGTACGAAAGCCAAATGGCAAGGTCGTTAAAGTGAACTTCGGTGACAAGAATATGCGTATTCACAAAAGCAATCCTGCAAGACGCAAGTCATTTAGAGCAAGACACCATTGTGAGAATCCCGGACCACGCTGGAAAGCAAGATATTGGTCTTGCAAAAAGTGGTAAGCACATAAATGGCACTCGTATACAAGATAACCAACTTAGAAAATAAAAAGGTTTACATCGGGTGGACCTCCAAGACGCTTGAACAGCGTTGGAATGAACATATTCACTGTGCATTGAAAAATCAAGATAACCGAAAATTTTATAATGCTATTCGTAAATATAAATTAGAAAGTTGGAAAACAGAAATAATTTGTGAGGTAGATACAAATGACATCGCCAAGCAAAAAGAAATAGAATACATAGCCATCTTAGATTCGTACAACAAGGGATACAATGCTACTAAGGGAGGAGATGGTAATAACGGTATAATAATGTCAGCAGAATCCAATCTCCGTAGAAGTAAAGCACTTAAGGGAATTCCTAAATCCGAAGATACTGTAAAAAAATTTAAGAACAGAAAATCTACACCTGAACAAAACCTAAAGCGGAGTAAATCACATCTTGGTACAAAAAAACCTTGGGTTAAATGGAACAAGGATCAAGTAACAAAAAGAGCGATGACTAGAAGAAGCCTTACTAAAGAACAATTTGATCACATCCATCTGCTAAGAGACGAAGGATTGTTAATAAGAGAAATCGCCGAAAAGACTAATCTAACTAACGATTTAGTAAAAAAGTGGTTAAAAAGAGTTTGGGATTTATAAAATGTTTTTAACATTCAAGGCCACATAAATACTAACATGAACACTACTGACGCTTCAGTTACCAGATCCGGTGTTAAAAATGTGTTGGCTACAGCCGATATCCCTTTGCTTAAGCGAGCATTGAAGGTCTATCTCACTCACTGTAACAGCATGGAAGGTTACAGTGATCGTGACTCGCATCCTGATCTACATCACATTGGTCTATTGCTTCACCGATTAGGTCGTATTGAATAGCGTATGGCTAAACAAACAAAACAACCTAGCGTAAGATATGAGGTAATCACGCAAGAAGATCCTGATTCGGATGATCTTATCATTCCCCTACCTATTCCTCTGTTAAAGGATTTAGGATGGAAAGAAGGCGATGAAGTAGAGATTGGCATTGATGATAAGGGCAAGTTATACTTAAAGAAAGCAAATAAATGATAGATGACGACAATGATACGGCCGTTGGAAATGGTATTACTACTGGATATGGAACCGGTAGAGTGTCAATAGCCAGCATGTCGGCTCCTACTATAACTGTTCCGTATTCGGGTCCCGGAATGCAGACAACATTTACGACCGGCTCAATGCATTCCGGAATGGTATTACAGACAAATGGTACCGGCTCAACGAGTTGGTCACAACAAGGATATTCATTCAATGGCAATCCATTGAACAATGGCAATCCATTGAAGAATCACACAGGTACCGTCATCCAGGGTGATGCTGAGTTTGAAGGTGACATCAAGATCAAGGGCAAGAGTTTAACTGATACACTTGATCGTATTGAACAGCGGTTAGGTATCCTTCATCCCGATGAGGAACTGGAAGAAATCTGGACAGAACTCAAAGAACTCGGTAATCGTTATCGCGAACTCTTAAAGAACATCCCTGAAGGAATCATTGAAAAGAAGTCGGTATGGGACCTACTTAAGAAATAAATATGGCTAAGGAAGACATAATCAAGTTTGAAGGTGAAGTCGTAGATGTGTTGCCAAATGCAACCTTTAAGGTCAAGCTTGAAAACGGAATAGAAGTACTAAGTTATATCGCTGGCAAAATGCGACAATATGAGATACGCATTCTAATGGGCGATAAGGTTGATGTAGAAATTAGTCCATACGATATAACTCGCGGACGCATCGTTCGCAGGAAGTAACGATAAATACTCTTTATGAGAGAGTTTATAAATTTACTTGAAGCAAAGTCTAAGCCTACTGATATAGAGATCATTCCGCTCAATTTTACTGAGCAAGAGGTCGCTCCAGTCATGGGCAACGATACCCTAGAACTACATTATAACAAGCTAGCCAAAGGCTATGCTCAACGCTACAATGATAAAGAAGGCGATCCCGAATTCAATTACGCAGGGGCCTTCCTTCACAATATGTGGTTTCCGCAGTTCCGTGAAGTAAGAAGCAATAATAAACCAAATGGTCCGATGTTGGGTTTCATAAATAAACATTTTGGCAACTATGATAATTTCAGATCAGATGTAGAAGATGTTGCTATGACTATCCAAGGATCCGGTTGGGTATATCTAGCATATGATGGCAAAATCAAGACTATCAAGAATCACGAAGTGCGTGATGACATCCTGCTACTCATTGACTGGTGGGAGCACTCCTGGATATTAGATTATGGCTCCGACAAAAAGGCTTACCTGCGTAACCTTTGGAAGATCATTAACTGGAATGTGATTTCTACCAGGTGGGGCCGATCTCTTTAGGCATAAATAAAGATGTAGTTCGCGGGACTCGCAATCCCCAACTACTCTAATGCTAAGAGGAGCAATCAGCATGTGTATTTATTGCGGCACTACCAAATACCGAAAAATCTATGAACAACACAATGGACCTATTCCAAAAGGAATGGATATCCATCATATAGATGGAAACCACGCAAATAACGATCCAAACAATCTATAAAGCAGTGTCTATTAGAGAACACTATGACATTCACTACTCTCAAGGTGACTATGGTGCTGCTTATTTGTTAGGTCACCGATTGTTACTCACTGAAGAAGAACGAAGTCACATTGCGTCACTTGCTGCTACAAAAGCAAACGCAGAAGGTAAGACGGGATTTGGTTTGGGACACGCGAGTGCGGCGGGAAAAATAGGTGGACTTAAAGGGGGAGCATCTGCTAAGAAAAACAAAACAGGAATATTTAACCTTACCCCTGAACAGCACAAAACAAGACACCAAAACTCTGTATTATCTCGTTTACGGAACGCAGGAAAACTATAAATACTCTAATGAGAGAGACATTATGAGAGCCAAAGAATTCATCATAGAAGGGTCTAATACTAACCTAGACAACGCCCTGAACAAAATGATTGATGGATACTTGCACGGCAGATCCACAGAAAAAAACACATGCTATTCTTATGTAGGACAGGAACTGGCCCGTCTCAACCCCGAACACGCTAACATTCGTTTTTGGGGCAGAAAGCCTAATATGATTGTTCACGGTGATGCAGTGCTAGATAATGGCAATATCATCTCATCTATTCCACCAGAGAAGTATGAGAAGTATGGGTATGAAGTAGTGGACTCTATGCCCCTAGCAGAACTGTTGAGTAAGTTGCCTGACTCGCTCAACGAGATACATCATGTCTCAGACTTTACTCCTGAAGAGAGTCGTAGTGAAATAAGTCGTGCTTGGAAGATGCTACATGACAACAGCGTGAAAATCGGTGAACTGAACGGCATAGAACTTCAAGCAGGAAAAGGAGAATGGCCCCTAAGCACGCTGGGCGCGTCATTCTTCCTGATTGATCATATGGGCGAAGCTGTTGGACTAATGCATGTTAATTCAGATGGTAATTTTTATACGGTCAGCAACATACAGATAGCAAAAGATTATCAAAATAAAGGATTAGGTCTATCTTTCTACAAGTTTCTGCTTGATCACGGGTACAAGTTGATTAGTGATACTGATCAGACTTTTGGTGGACGTAATATTTGGTCTAGATTGGCAAAAGAATATCCAGTGTATGGATACAACTCAGAAACAAATAAGAAATTTGGGCCAGTAACCGACACTAGCCCAGCATACAACAGTGACAAATATAGGTTGCTTGCTATTCCTGAGAAGCAGATGAACGAAGATGAACCAATCAAACCCAAGGGTCCTGATCCTAAGGTCAAAGTTGGTGATCGTTATAGTATAACTAAAAATGTACAATCAAATCCTACAAAATAAATAATATCATGTTGATCATCACTAAAGAA
>Ga0316221_1003238_pt1 | contig 13566 bp, 8 predicted proteins | sample TBH18007metaG_FD_206003 | JGI IMG/M metagenome (GOLD analysis project Ga0316221, IMG submission 206003) | Freshwater microbial communities from Trout Bog Lake, Wisconsin, USA - TBH18007 | ecosystem: Environmental > Aquatic > Freshwater > Lake > Hypolimnion/Profundal zone | place: USA: Wisconsin... | reverse complement strand
CATAACAAAAAATTTATTTTTTAAAGTTAATTAAAAACCGTATTCAGAATCCGTTCAAGGCTTTTTTTATGTTTCTCCAAAAGTCCGGTTGCAGGGCTGGCGCTTTCGGGACGGCTAACCAACTCAAGTTCAAGTTCGGGGAATTTCCGGGAGATGTAAGGCCAGACACCCATATTGGCAGGCTCGTCCTGAACCCACATCACTCGCCTGGCATTTGGATTTCTAAACTTAATCAGCCTAATCTCTTCAGCGGGGAAAGGGAAGAGTTGCTCGATTCGTATGATTGCAAAATTTTTAAGTTCCAGTTTTTCGCGTCGCTCCAATAATTCGTAATAGATTTTCCCTGAAGTGAAAATCAGCACATCTGCTTTTCCCGGTGCAACTTTATCATCAACAATGATCTCCATAAATTCATGTGATGTAAGATGTTCAATGGGGGAGATGACCAGAGGATGTCTCAGAAGACTTTTGGGAGTAAACACAACCATTGGAATCCTTATTTCTCCCAGAACCTGCCGCCGCAGAAGATGAAACATATTTGCCGGAGTAGTGGGCATCATTACCTGCATATTATAATTTGTACACAAGGATAACATCCGTTCAACTCTTCCACTCGAATGCTCAGATCCTTGTCCTTCATAACCATGGGGAAGGAATAAAACAAGACCGTTCATTAATCCCCACTTTTCTCCTGCAGAACTAATGTACTGATCAATGATTACCTGAGCGACATTACTGAAATCTCCAAATTGGGCTTCCCAAATTGTTAATCCTTTGGGAAAGAATAAGGAATAGCCATATTCAAAACCCATTACCCCATATTCGTTCAAAGGGGAATTAAAGACACTGAATTTTGCCTGTTCAGGTGAGATATTTTTTAAAGGGAAATATTTTTCATTTCCTTCTTCCATAACAATTGCTGCATGGCGATGGGAGAATGTTCCACGCTCACTATCCTGTCCACTCAGTCGGACAGGAGTACCATCGGACAGGAGGGTGGCAAAAGCGAGTTGTTCGGCCAAAGCCCAGTCAACCTTATTCTCGGCGATCAGCTGCCGGCGGTCTGCCAATAATTTAATGATCTTTCCAAAGAATTTTTGCTCGTCAGGTAATGTATTTATTTTAATAGCAAGTTCTTTTAATTTTATCTCAGAAACCTCTGTTGGGGTAGTAATGGTCTCAGCCGGTTCCGGGAAACGATACGATTTGTACTCTTCAACTAAAAAACTCTTGATTTTTACTTTTTCAATACCCTTACTCACCTCATATTTCTCTTCAAGGTGCTGGTTAAACGCCTCAATTTCATCCAAAACCTCTTCTTGTGTCATAACACCTGACTCAATGAGCTTATTGGCATAAACATCACGAGGGTTTGGATGTTGAGCAATCGCCTTATATAGAAATGGTTGTGTAAATCTTGGCTCGTCACCTTCGTTATGGCCATATTTACGATAGGATAAAATATCAATAAAAACATCACTGTGAAAATGTTGTCTGAATTCAAGTGCCATTTTTACCGTAAATATGATTGCCTCAGCATCGTCTCCGTTTACATGGAAAACTGGCGATCGGGTAATTTTAGCAACGTCGGTACAATATGTACTTGACCGGGCATCGAGGTAGTCGGTCGTAAATCCGATTTGGTTGTTGACAACAATATGGATAGTTCCACCGGTTTTATAGCCAGGTAACTGAGCCATTTGAACAACTTCATAAACAACGCCCTGTCCTGCAATTGCCGCATCGCCATGAATTATTATTGGGGCAATTTTATTAAAATCACCCTTATGAGTGAAATCGATTTTTGCCCTGACCATCCCCTCGGCAAGTGGGGCGACAGTTTCTAGATGGGAGGGATTTGGTAGAAGACTCAATTTTACTTTGGAACCATTCCTGGTAATAATTTCTTTATCGAATCCTAAATGGTATTTAACATCACCAAGAACAATACCGTCCTCATACTCAGTAGCATAAAATTCCTTAAAAATATTTTCATACGGTTTTTTCAGGATATTGGCCAGGACATTCAATCTCCCACGATGGGAAATTCCAATTACATATTCCTGTAGACCTAGACTTTGGCCGTGTTCAATAATTGCATTCAATGCCGGAATCAGCCCTTCAGTTCCTTCAAGTGAGAATCGTTTGGCACCAACAAATTTTTTGTGGATAAAACTTTCAAAACCTGCAGCTTCCTTAAGGTAATTAAAAATCTCTTTTTGAGCATCCGCACTGAGCTTCTCCGAATTACGGGAACTCTCCATTTTAAATTTCAACCAGTCAATCAATTCCGGCTGTCGCATATAAAGAAATTCCACCCCGATTGATTCGCAATACGTTTGTTCAAGATGAGCAATGATTTCCTTTAAGGATGAAGGTCCGATACCAATTTCTTTGCCTGCTTCGAAAACCACATTCAGGTCGTTTTCCTGCAAACCAAAGTTATGATAATCAAGAGAAGGAGAGTATTGCCGGCGCCGTCTAACAGGATTAGTCCGCGTGAAAAGATGACCACGTTGACGATATCCATTTATCAAATTTAGTATACAAAACTCCTTTTCCAGTTGACTTTTGTCAACTAACTCCAATGATTTGGATTCATAGGATTTTCGGGCCAGCTCGAACCCTTCGAAGAAATTACGCCAACTTTCATCAATATCGAGAGGGTTTTGAAGATAGCTTTTATACAACTCTTCAATCGCTCCAATTTCATGATTTCCTACCTGAGAGAATCTATCCATTTTTAAATTTTAATTCCGTAATAATTACAAATAAACGGCAGAAGAAGTTCAATAAAACTATTCTTAAACCCTCTTTTTATCAATATTTATTCAAAAAAAAGAACCAACTTTAAATTTTATTTATCCTTATTTATCAAATATTTGGCAATTAAGGAAATTTTTGACGAAGTAAATTAATATTTACCTATTTATAATACTTTATTGTTAAACTGAAGTGTTTATGAACGGATTTTTAAATCAGGTAGCCTCTCATTTATTAAAAATACATCACGACAATCTAAGTCAAATTACCCTGGTTTTTCCAAACCGGAGAGGAGGAGTCTTTTTTACCAATTACCTGAACACCCACATTACAACCCCCCTGATTTCACCGGCAATAATTACTATAAACGAACTGTTTTCGAAGCTCTCACCCTTGCACGTTCCGGATCGGTTAAGTCTTATTTTCAGACTCTATAAAGTGTATCGCGAATCAACCGGATCCGGTGAACTTTTTGATGATTTTTATTTTTGGGGTGAGATGTTGATCAGTGATTTTGACCAGGTAGATAAGTATCTGGTCAATGCACACGACCTGTTTACAAATGTTACTGATCTAAAAGGGATTGATGCCCGTTTCAGTGAATTGCGTGAAGATGAAAAGGAGCAACTTGGGAATTTCTGGAAGACGCTTTCCAATAAAGAGAAAACACCTTATCAACAGGAATTTGTAAGACTTTGGGAGGATCTTAATGGGGTGTATAATCAATTTAAAGCATCTTTGATCAGTGAAAGCCTGGCCTATGAAGGGATGTTGTACCGCGAAGTTGTAACAAATCTTATCAGGAATCCCTCATTATTAATATCCGATAAACAGTACGTTTTTATTGGTTTTAATGCTTTAAACAGTTGTGAAGAAGAGCTGTTTGAATTTCTTCAAAACGTTGGAAAAGCTCAATTCTATTGGGATTACGACGAGTATTATTATGCAGATCAGACTCAGGAAGCAGGTTATTTTTTACGTAAAAATATGATCAGGTTTCCGAATTCAAATTATTGTACCGAATTTAATTCCCTGACTACTTCTTCCAAATTAGTCAAAATAGTAAATATTGCTTCACAGGTAGGCCAGGTTCAAGTTGCAGCAAATGAATTAATTAATCAGAATTCCAGAAAATTAAATTTTGATGAGACCGCAGTGGTGCTTTGCGATGAAGAATTGCTTTTGCCAATGATTAATGCATTGCCGGATAACAACAATAAAGTGAATGTGACCATGGGGTATCCGTTAAAAATGACACCTGTTTTTAGCCTGATCACTCAACTTATTGCATTGCAGAAAAATAACCGTCACGATGGTCAGGAGGTGACGTTTTATAATAAAGATGTGATTCGTGTTTTAAATCATCAGCTGGTGATTGATTTTGAACCCTTAGCAGGTAAGGAACTCATAAACACGATTTTAAAAAACAATATTATCTACTTGTCGGAGAAAGAGTTGGATAATAATTTGTTTTTTAAACTACTATTTTGTGGTCCACAGAATATTCCCGGGCTTTCAGACTATTTTCTTGGAATCATCAAAGTCATTTTTAATCATTGGCAACAGAAAAACGGTAATCAGAATGAGCCGGAGGAGAACTCTCAAAAAGAGCTTTCATTTGATGTTAATTCTTCTATATATTGTGAATATCTTTTTCAATCTTATCTTGCAATAAATAAACTTAAAGATATACTGGTAAATGATGGAGCCAGGGTTTTTGAAACGGATAATTTCGTGTCGAGAGATGCGTTTTTCCGGTTTTTGTTGCAATATCTCAGCGGACTTACCATACCATTTGAAGGGGAACCGCTGGAGGGTTTGCAGATTATGGGAATTCTTGAAACCCGTACGCTCGATTTTAAAAATCTCATTATCTTATCGATGAATGATGGTATCATGCCAAAGATTTCTTCCTCCGGATCGTTTATTCCATATAATCTAAGGAGGGTTTTTGGTTTGCCAACCAGTGAGGAGCAAAATGCCATGTATGCCTATTATTTCTATCGGCTGATTCAACGTGCAGAGAATGTAACATTCGTTTATGATTCGGGTGCTAATGGTATGTTCACAGGTGAAAAAAGTCGTTATCTTTATCAGTTGCTGCTGGAGTCACCTTTTGAAATAGCTGAAACGAATGTCATATTTAATGTGGAACTAGTACCGGTGCATCCCATTCGGATTGAAAAAAGCTCCAGGGTAATGGCTAAATTAAATCAATATCTGAAGGGTGAGCGGCCCTTATCACCTAGTGCCATTGACAAATATCTGACCTGTCCTTTGCAATTCTATTTCAGGTATTCGGCAGGTTTAGACGAACCTGATGAGATTTCAGAAGAGGTTGATGCAAAGATATTCGGGCTTCTTTTTCATGATACCATGGAAAGGATTTATCAGCCCTTCATGGGTAAAATTGTTAAATATGATGATATTGAAAATATTCTGAAAGATCAGGAATACCTTCATGAAACCATAAATGCCTCGTTTTTAAAAGTCTATTTTAAAGGGATTAAATCTTCAGAACAGGTATCTTTAAAAGGACGTAACTGGCTGATTTTTGAGATTGTAATAAAATATGTAATTCAAGTACTGATTGTCGATCAAAAAAGGGCTCCCTTTGAAATAGTCGGACTTGAAAAAAAGGTAACTTCAATATTGGATATCAATGAGTTGCAACAGAAAGTATTTATTGGTGGAACAATTGATCGCATTGAGCGTATTGATAATTCTATTTATATACTTGATTATAAGACAGGTAAAACTGAATTGGGCTTTCCTTTATTAATATCACTTTTCGACCGCGAAAATAAAACCAGGAACAAGGCAGCTTTTCAAACAATGATTTATTCGTATATCCTGTATAAAAATGAACCTGAATTAGCCAGTATATATCCAGGAATTTATTCACTGCGCGGTATTTTCGAGGAAGATTTTGATGCATCAATACGGTCAAAGGAAATTGGAAATAAGGCGGTTGAATTTGTGTCTGTTTCCGATCAGTTTGAACACCATTTCAGGCAGCTACTTGAAGAAATATTCAATACTGATATTCCATTTCAACAGACTACCATTGAGGAGAACTGCAAATATTGTTCTTACAAACAGATTTGCAGAAGGTAGCTTAAAAACGAATTCCATTAAGCCGGTTACTTTTTCCCCAGTAAATCAGGTCTGATTCGTTTGGTCCTTTCATAGGCCTGATCATGTTTCCAGTCATCGATCAGCTGATCATTGCCCGAGAGAAGAATATCTGGCACCCGCCAACCTTTATATTCGGCCGGTCGTGTATAAACCGGAGGTGTTAACAAGCCATCCTGGAAGGAGTCGGTCAGGGCTGACGTTTCATCCGACAAAACTCCCGGGATCAATCTGACAATGGCATCGGCAACAATCGCTGCCGCTAATTCTCCACCGGTCAGAACATAATCTCCAATTGATAATTCCATGGTGACGAGGTTATCGCGTACACGCTGATCTACACCTTTATAGTGTCCGCATAACAGAATCAGATTTTTTCTAAGAGACAGCTGGTTGGCGTCGTTCTGTACGAACTGACGGGCATCGGGTGTCAGAAAAATAACCTCATCATATTCCCGCTGGCTCTTCAGCTCACTTATGGCCAGGTCAATTGGTTCAATCGACATCACCATTCCTGCTCCTTTACTAAAGGCATAATCATCGACCTTCTTATGCTTGTCTGTTGACCAATCCCTGATATTATGAATGAAAATCTCTGCCAGCCCTTTATCTTTTGCCCGTTTAAGAATTGAATGGTTAAACGGACTTTCAAGTAATTCGGGTACAACAGTGAGAATATCGATGCGCATGGCTATTTTTTCTGCAAAAGTACCAATCCCGATTGAACTTCGCAATTCACCTTTTGACGAGCCATTTATAGATAATAATTATTAAAACATGTCAATATGGATTATTGTACAAGCTATAAATGACATAATGGCTTAATTAAGGTATTTGTGCAACAGTTTTTTGCACTGGCACATCAATTGAGAAGATTGGGATATATCGCGAAAAAAAAATAAAATGTTAAACAATTAAAATTTTAAAGTCATGAATTTACTGAAATTTTCAAAGCCATTAAATTACCTTTCATTTTCTGAAAGTGCAATTAATCAATTATTAGGTGATCTGGAAAAGGAGAGTTGTTTTGGTATTCCTTTAGCTAATATTAGCGAGACCAAAGAAAATTTTAAAATTGAGCTATCTGTTGCGGGATTTTCAAAGGAACAGATTGGAATTCAATATCAGGATAATCTGCTTCTTGTTAAGGGGACTTCAGAAGATAAACTTTATGAAAATGAGAGATATCTGTCCAGGGAGTTTGGTTTAAAAAGCTTTATCAGGCGCTTTTCCATCCCCAGAACTGTGGATTCCGAGTTGATCTATGCCCTCTTTACAGATGGAATATTGACCATTATGATCCCTAAAAAGGAAGAGGTTAAGGAAAAGGAACCAAAAGATATTATTATAAACTAAATCATATATTATATTGATAATAAGTATGATACAGGGGCTGCAGTGGAATTCTGCAGTCCCTTGTTTGGTTGGATGAAAAATATGTTTTCGAATTAGTTGAGGATTAGCTTGTAAATATCTATTTTCGTGAAAAATAATATTGTATACATCCTGGCTTAATCGCCGTAACGAAATTGCAGATGGAATCTAACGAATTAAACAAAAACGCAGCATCCGAAGAGGTAGAGTTGCTCCAAAATGATGAAGTAGCACCTCCACAGGTTGCTCCTGAAAGTACAGAACCTGAAAAAGTAGTATCAATTGAAGAAGTAGAACCATCACTGGTTAAGTTACCTGCTTCATTAACAGATCCTGTGCTGGCCGAAGTTCTGGCTGAGGGAGTTTCGGAAGAACCTGAAGCAAAAGTTGAAGTGCCTGTTGCAGGATTATCGGAAGTTGTCGGTATTGAAGCTGCGGTAAATACCAATGAGACGGTTGAACCGAGAGCCAAAGCCAAAGTGAAAATTAAGGCAGCACTTGTAGTTCCTGAATCAATAGAAGAGGTTAGAGTTCCTGAAGTGTCCATTACAGAGATTAAGGCAGATAACATCGAGATTGGGGCACTGGAGAAGGAGGTGGTTGAACCGGTAATTAAGCTGGATAATATCCCAAAGCCGGTTGTAGAAGTTGCAGATGCTGCTGAAACTACATTAATTGATCAGATCGTTCAGGTGCCGGATGATTCAGAAGAAGATGATGATTTATTCAGCGACAGAGAGCCGGATGCTCATGCAATTCCTATTCATGATTATTCCTCCTATAGCAAAATTCAATTAGTTAACACTTTAAGAAAGATATTATCCGAAGGTACTGCTGAAGAAATCAGGCCACATGCCGAAGCAATCAAAGGGTGCTTTTATAAGATTCGCAACAGTGAGATTCAGGAGCAAAAATCTGCCTTTACAGCGGAAGGTAATGATGAGGAATTATTTGAACCACAGGAAGATTTACAGGAGGCAGAATTGAAAGACCTTCTCAGGGAATACAAGAATCTTCGTGCAGAATTAAATAAAAAACAGGAGGCTGTAAAAGAAGAAAACTACCATAAAAAGCTTGCTATTATTGAGGAAATTAAATCCTTAATCAATAGTGAAGAATCGATAAATATGACCTTTCAGGAGTTTAATAATCTTCAGGACAAGTGGAAAGGAATCGGACAGGTCCCCCAAACCAAGGTTAAGGATTTATGGGAAAATTATCATTATAATGTTGAGCTGTTTTATGATTTTGTGAAGATCAATCGGGAGTTGAGAGACCTGGATCTTCGCAGGAATATGGACGAAAAAGCCAAGCTGTGTCTTAAGGCAGAAGAACTTGCCAAAACCGATGCCGAAGCGTTATTTACGTTCAGAGAGCTGCAAAAGCTTCACGAATCATGGCGTGAAATTGGGCCTGTACCACGCGAAAGTAAACAGGAGCTGTGGGAAAAGTTTAAGTCAGCTACAACGTTGATTAATAAGCGTTATCAGCAATTCTTTGAACAGGAGCGATCTTCCCAGAAAGAACAATTACAAAAGAAGGTTGAGCTTTGTGAATTGGCAGAGCAATATTGCGAATTCACCTCGGACAATCCCCGCGAATGGAATGATATTACCGAAAAGGTGATTGGTCTACAGGAAGCCTGGAAAAATTCAGGATTTGGTCCAAGAAAAGAAAATGCAAAGGTTTGGGAACGCTTCAGAGCAGCCAATGATGCCTTTTTCCAAAACAAACGTAATTTCTGGAATAAAAGCAAGGATCAGCTTAGTAAAAATCTGGCCCTTAAATTGGAAATTTGCGAACAGGCCGAAAAATTGAAAGATTCTGACGACTGGAAGGCAACCACCGATAAATTGATTGCTCTTCAGAAAAAATGGAAAGAAGTTGGACCTGTTCCGCGCAAACAATCAGAGCTAATCTGGAAGCGTTTCAGAAGTGCCTGCGATGAGTTCTTTAATCATAAAACCACCCATTTTTCGGGAGTTACCGGGGATCAGGATGAGAATTATAAAGCTAAAAAAGCGCTTATTGCTGAGATTGAAAACTTTAAAGCATCAGGAAATCCTCAGGAGGATATCGAAGTCCTTAAAAAATTCCAGGAGCGTTGGGCTGAGATTGGTTTTGTACCGTTCCGTAAGAAGGAAGAATTGCAGGCCCATTATCATGCATTGATTGATGGCCATTTTGATCAGTTGAAATTGGATGATCAGGATATGGGGCTTTATAAATTCAAGAGCAAGATAGAGAACCTGGCTTCCCAACCCCGTGGTTGGTCCAAGATTAATATGGAACGCGACCGATGTGCACAGCATCTTAAACAACTTGAAAATGACATTAATACCTTGGCAAATAATGTTGGATTCTTTGGTACCAGCAAAGGTGCCCAATCATTGATTCAGGGGGTAAATTTACAAATGGAAAAGATTAAAGTTCAGATAGATTACCTTAAGGAGAAGCTTAAGATTATCGATTCCCAGGAGGAGGTCAACTAATGCCTTGCTGATAGCGTAAAAGTAGTCAGGGCCCGATTTGTTCATGATTTGAACGAGTCGGGCCCTGACTTTATGGTACAGGAAAGTAACCTAATTTTAATCGCACCATAGCAGGTTTCCGATTAAAATTCGTTACTTTGCAAACTTTTAGAATGCACAAAAAATTATTATTGTGGCCACAACGAAGTATATATTTGTAACGGGCGGTGTGACCTCTTCACTCGGTAAAGGGATTATTGCTTCATCCCTGGCAAAACTGCTTCAGGCAAGAGGATACAAGGTAACCATTCAGAAATTGGATCCCTACATCAATGTTGATCCGGGAACACTTAACCCTTATGAACATGGGGAATGTTATGTGACTGAAGATGGCGCCGAAACCGATCTTGATCTGGGACATTACGAACGATTTCTGAATTCTCCTACCTCACAGGCAAACAATGTCACAACCGGAAGAATTTACCAATCAGTAATTAACAAGGAACGGCGGGGTGATTATCTGGGAAAAACAGTTCAGATCATTCCTCATATTACCGATGAGATTAAAAAATATATCAAATATCTGGGATCAAAGAAACGATTTGATGTCGTCATTTCTGAAATTGGGGGTACTGTCGGAGATATTGAATCCTTACCTTTTATCGAAGCAGTACGACAACTGAAGTGGGAGCTGGGCAGTGATGCATTGTTTATTCATCTTACACTCGTGCCTTATCTGTCGGCAACCGGTGAGTTGAAAACGAAGCCTACCCAACACTCTGTAAAAGCATTGCTCGAAAACGGAGTTCAGCCTGACGTGTTGATACTTAGGACTGAGCATGCCTTATCACCCGGATTGAAAGAAAAAGTTGCCCTCTTTTGCAATGTAAATAAAGAAGCAGTGATTGAATCGATTGATGTATCAACGATTTATGAGGTGCCTATCAAAATGAAAGAGGAGAAACTAGACGAAATCGTCCTTAAAAAATTAGGACTGCCAATAGGAGAACCACCTGATCTTAAGGAATGGAACAATTTTTTACTCCGGTTTAAAAATCCTAAAAAGGAGGTTAAAATTGCGCTCGTCGGCAAATATGTTGAACTCCACGATGCCTATAAATCGATTTGCGAGGCCCTGATTCATTCGGGTGCTGCTAACGAATGCAGGGTTATTATTGAATGGATTCACTCCGAAAGGATCAATGAAGAGAACATCGAAAGGAAATTAAAAGGATGTTCCGGAATAATCATTGCCCCCGGATTTGGTCATCGCGGGATAGAAGGTAAAATAGTTACTGCCCGATATGCCCGCCTGAATAAAATACCATTCTTTGGAATATGCCTCGGAATGCAAATTGCAGTGATTGAATTTGCCCGTAATGTACTGAAAATGTGTGATGCCGACTCAACAGAGATGAATGAGGGAACCAAATTTCCGGTCATTGACCTGATGGAAGAGCAGAAGGAGATTACCGATAAGGGAGGAACAATGCGTTTGGGAGCCTATGCCTGTCAGCTTAAAAAAGATTCCAAATCTTATTTGGCATACGGAAAATTAAAATTTACAGAAAGACACAGGCATCGTTACGAATTTAATGATGCATATCTGAAAAAATTTGAAGATGCCGGAATGAAGGCGGTGGGAATCAATCCGGAAACAAAGCTGGTTGAAGTGATTGAAATTCCTGATCATCCATGGTTTGTGGGTGTCCAGTTCCATCCTGAATATAGTAGTACGGTCTTACAGCCACATCCATTATTTGTAGCTTTTATAAAATCTGTTCTCGATAATTCTAAATAAAAAATACGATCATCTCAATTTATGGATAAAAATACCATTACAGGCCTTGCCCTGATTTTTGTAATTCTGATAACTTTTAGTTACTTTAATAAGCCATCTCAACGGGAAATTGAGGCGGCAAAGCGTCAAACAGATTCTATAGTACAAGTCGAAGCAGATAATGCCCGGCAGGCTGACAGTAAAGCAAGGGATGCTGCTGCAGCTCTTCAGGGAAAACTAATAGGCACTAAATCTGACAGTACAGAAAAAATAGCAGTAAATGATGAATTGAAAAGCCTGTACGGGGTATTTTCAGATGCGGCTAAAGGTACCGAACGTTTTATCACACTGGAAAATAACCTGATGAAGATCAGGGTTTCAACAAAAGGTGGAAAGATCTATAGTTTAATGGTGAACCCCTGGTCCTTTTCGATGGTGACAAAAACCGGTTTGGACTCAATTTCTTCTCCCAGAATAAAAGTATTCAGACCGATCAGTTCTTTTTTGTTCCTTCAGTCACGGACAGTGTTATAACAGTTGCTGGCAGCCCTGTTTCAAAAGGGAAGGAGGGTCGCGAAAAGTTTAATACCGAAGGGAAAGAAGCTTCAAGATCGATTACAATGCAACTTAAAGCCGGAGACGGAGTATTGGTTGAGTATACCTATACCCTGAAATATAATTCCTTTATGGTTGGATTTGATATCCATACTGCCGGACTTAAAAAGGTCATGGGAGCCAAAACAGACTACATTAATTTTGCCTGGACACAGGAGATGCCGCGCCAGGAGAAAGTTTCGAAGTTTGGTGAAGATAATTATGCCACAACCTATTATAAGTTTTACCAGGATGAAGTGAATAAGATTGCCCCGACCAAATCGGAGTCTAAAGCATTGTCTACCAGAGTCGAATGGGTAAGTTTTAAAACACTCTTCTTCTCTTCTGCCCTTATTGCCGATAAAGCATTCTTAAATGGCCAGATAAGCACCAAAAAGAGAGATAAGGATCCTGCCTATGTTTCGGATATGAGTGCAGATTTAACGATACCATTGGATAATTCGGGCAGTGAAACATTTCCAGCCAGGTTCTTTTTTGGTCCAAATCAATACAATACGCTTAAACAGTACAAGGTTAGTCTCGAAGAAGAGCTGTCCCTGGGTTGGACAGTAATTGGATGGGTCAACAAGTACATCATTATTCCTGCCTTCGACTTCCTAAGAAGATATATAGGGAATTTTGGTTTGATCATATTATTGTTGACCATTTACGTTAAGTTAATTGTAGCTCCATTTACCTATAAATCGTATATTTCTCAGGCTAAAATGAGGTTGTTAAAGCCTGAAATAGAAGAGATTCAGAAGAAATTTGGAGAAGAGAAGAAGATGGAATCCCAACAGGCGGTAATGGCACTCTATAAAAAGGCCGGAGTCAACCCCATGGGTGGTTGTTTACCAATGCTCTTCCAGATGCCAATCCTGGTCGCGATGTTCTATTTCTTCCCGATCTCCATCGAACTAAGACAACAAAGTTTCCTTTGGGCGCACGACCTTTCTTCATTTGATTCTATTGCGACACTTCCGTTTGAAATCCCATGGTATGGTAGTCACGTAAGTCTTTTCTGCTTGTTGATGACTGTTACCAACATCCTGTATGTGAAGTATAACAACGAAATGAGTTCTGCCGGGACTCAGCAGATGCCGGGAATGAAAACTATGATGTATATGATGCCAGTGATGTTCCTGTTTATCTTTAACAGTTATGCGTCGGGTTTGAGTTTATATTATTTCTTATCGCTGGTATTTACTTTTGTTCAGATGTTTATTTTCAAAAAACTGGTGAATGAGGAACAAATCCATGCCCAGTTAAAAGCCAAACAAAAAATGCCGGTTACCAAATCCAAATTTCAGACGAAATTAGAGGAGATGTCAAAACAAAAGAATGTTCCCCAAAAGAGGAAGTAACAGAATACTATTAAGTTAAAAGAAGCTGCTCCTAATTTGGGGCAGCTTCTTTTTTGCTTTCTAAGGATAAATAAAATAGAAATAA
>Ga0316221_1003223_pt1 | contig 13607 bp, 7 predicted proteins | sample TBH18007metaG_FD_206003 | JGI IMG/M metagenome (GOLD analysis project Ga0316221, IMG submission 206003) | Freshwater microbial communities from Trout Bog Lake, Wisconsin, USA - TBH18007 | ecosystem: Environmental > Aquatic > Freshwater > Lake > Hypolimnion/Profundal zone | place: USA: Wisconsin... | reverse complement strand
TCCGGCCAGGCCCTGAGCGCCACTCAGCAGCAGATTGCCGAGTTGTGCTTCACGGCCGGATCCAACCAACCCTCGGCAATTCTGCCGTTGTGGATTGGCGATATTCACCCGGTGCGGGTGAACGGCGCGCCGGTCACCGACACCGGGTCCCAGCGCGGCAAGATTGTTGTCGTGGCCGAAAACCCTATGGTGGAGGCCGCCTTCGACAGCAACCGTTCACCGTTGCTCGTCCTGTACGGCGTCCCGAACGTTACCAACACGATCGAATCCACTACGGTCCTGCGCCCGAATGGGTCGGGTCTGTGGTGGCCCGTTTGGCAAGGGCTGATTACCAACTTGGTGAATCCTATGCCGCCGCCCCTGTGGACGAATAATCCCACGTTTTTCCGTGCCCGAGTGCCGAAGAACTGATCGCTCATTTCGGAACCGCTTCGCGCTGGATAGGTTTCCACTCAGCCATCTTGCCATTCGGATCTCCTGCGTCTCCATCAACGGGGGTCCTACGCCCCGCTACACCCGAAACAAACGCCCCCCCATTTCGACCAATGCCCGGGCGTAGCACGAGTCAGAACTGGCCCGCGACCGCATGGCATTCGATGGCCCGACTCAAAACCGCTTTTGTGTCTTGGAGAGCCAACCCAGACTGCTGGAGAATCAAGCCCCATGAAAGTCCGAGTTCTTGCCATGGGTGAAATCCTCTGGGATCTGTTGCCGACGGGCGCCCAGATGGGCGGGGCGCCGGCCAACTTCGCCTATCATGCACGGGCATTGGGTGCTGAGGCTGGAGTGGTCACCCGCGTGGGCTCCGACGCCTTGGGTCAGGCGCTTCAACGCCGCCTGGAGGCGTGGCGGTTGCCGCTCGACTTGGTGCAGGTGGACGCGCAGGCCCCGACGGGAACGGTCACGGTGGCACTTTCGGGCGAAGGCATTCCCAGCTACACGATCCATGAGCCGGTGGCTTGGGATCGTCTGGAACCAACCGACGCGACGCTGTCCGCGGCGCGCGGGGCCGCGGCCATCTGCTTTGGCAGCTTGGCGCAGCGCGCGGAACCTTCCCGCGGAACCATCCACCATCTGTTACGGCTGTCGCCGGCGGGCGCGCTCCGCATTTTCGATATCAACCTGCGGCAGCACTTTTATTCGCGTGAGGTGATCGAAGCCTCGCTGCGCTTGGCCAACGTGCTCAAGTTGAATGAGACCGAATTGCCGGTCCTCGCGGCGATGTTCGATCTGCCGGGCACGGTCGAGATGCAGGTCACGGCCCTGGCCCAGCGGTTCGATCTGCGGGTGGTGGCCCTGACCCTGGGACCTCAGGGCGCGTGGCTGTACCAAGACGGACGGTGGTCCCGGCGCGGTACACGCCCCGTCCAGGTGAAAGACACGGTGGGGGCGGGCGACGCTTTCACGGCGGCCCTGGCGGTGGGCCTGCTCCAGAACGCGGACTTGGATGACATCAATCTGGCGGCCAACGAAGTGGCCCGCCACGTCTGCTCCTGCGCCGGCGCGACCCCGCCGTTGCCCGAATCCATGCGGGAGATCTTCGCCGGACTCCGGGGGAACTGACGCTGGTGCGCCCGCGAACTGACCCCCGGTTGAACGGAGCGTCCGTGAACCATGCCGGGAAGACTGGTCCGCTTCAGCCGGCGAACCGCCTCAACCCCCTCAAAGTGGGCAGCGTCAACCCAACGGGTTCTTGCTGCCCAGTTGGCGGACCAACCCGCTGTTGAGGAGATCAGAAACTCGCGACTTTCCAACCGTCGCGGTAAGTGCGTTTCAAGTAACGATTCGCTGTGGCGTGGTTGCGGACGAGGCCGGACTGGTGGTCCCACTCCAGGGTTTCCCCGGGGACCCGGATCGCGACGGTGCCGAGCAGGATCGCCTCGGCCATCGGTCCGGTCTGGGCGAAGTGCGATTCGGTTTTCTCCCCACCGAGGCAGGCGTCCACGAAATGGTGGTAATGGTCGCGCGGGGCGAGATCGGGGCGTTTCACCGCTTTGAATTTGTCCTCGGGCAGCAACTGCGGCGGGTAGCCCAGCGGGATGAGCAGGGCGCCTTCCGTGCCGACGATCATCGAAGACTCCGCCGGGTATTCCTTGAGGTCTGCCGAGTAGCGCTTGCGAATCGGTTCGGGGGGATAATACGCCCCGTCGAACCATTCCAGAACCAGGTCCTGGCCGTCGGTCTTCTCGTTGCCGGGGAAGGTCCACGTGATGTGGTCGCCCTGAGGCCAAGTGTCCCCGCGCCGCTCGGGCGAGTTCTTCCAGGACTCCTGCACCTCGGCCACCACCGTCCGCGGAGGCAGCAGGCCGAGCCCTTTCCAAACCGCGTCGAAAACATGGCAACCGATGTCCCCGGACCAGCCCGTGCCAAAATCCTGCCAGGCCCGCCATTTGACCGGATGGTAGATGTCCGGCGCGAACGGACGAACTGGCGCGCTGCCGGTCCAAAGCTCCCATTTGAGCGTCGCCGGGGGCGTTTGTCCCGTGGCGGGGCGCGGCCCCACCAACCGGTAGCTCTCGACCGCGCCGGGCCGGTTCGAGCAGAGATAAGCGTGCTGAACCTTGCCAATCCGCCCCTCCCTGAGCCACTGCACGGCCGTCCGGTCGTGGATGCTCGAGGCGATCTGGGTCCCCAGTTGCGTCACCACGCGTTGCTTGACCGCCAGTTCCGTGAGCGCCCGCACCTCGGCCACATCGTGACACAGCGGCTTTTGACAGTAAACATGTTTGCCCTTGGCAACGGCGCTGTAGGCGACCGAGAAGTGGGTATGATCGGGCACCGTCGCGTTCACTGAATCGATACGATCGCCCTCCTGCGCGAGCATCTCGCGCCAGTCGGAATAGAGCCGCGCGCCGGGCGCGGCCTTGGCCGCCCGGTCCAGGTGGTTCGCATCCACATCGCACAACGCGGCGATCTGCAACCGGGGATGGCTCAAAAAGCTGTTGAAGTCACCCCATCCCATCATCCCGCCCACCCCGACACAAGCGTGGTTGAGTTTTCCGTTCGGCGAAATCCCGCCCCGAGCCCGGCTGATGAACAGCGGCCCAGCCAATCCCGCGAGCACGGCGCTCCGCAGGAAGCGGCGGCGGGTCACGCGGGGATGCAATAGGGCAGGGGAGGGGGCGGTCGGAACCGGAACAAACGGCTGGTGCTTCATGGGGCTATTCTGGCCCCGCGGGCCTCGCATTTCAACCTCGAAACGTCGGTTGCCGGATCAACCGGTGGGCGATGGCCTCGCCCGGCCGATCGCCAAGGCTCGCTCATAGACCTCGACGTATTGAGCGGCGGTATGCTCCCAGGAAAAATCGGCCGCCATGGCATTCTGGCGGAAGTGGGCGAACACCTCAGGCTCGGCGAACAACGCCAGGGCCTTGCGGATGGCCTTCCCCAAGGCGGCGGCCGAGTGTTCATGGAACTTAATCCCGTTGGCCCGGATCGACCCGCCCTCCGAGCTGGCCGGATCCCGGACATCGATCACCGTGTCGTCCAGCCCGCCCGTGGCATGCACGATGGGAATGGTGCCGTAGCGGAGGCTGTACATCTGGTTGAGCCCGCAAGGCTCGAACCGGGACGGCATGAGAAAGAAATCGCAGCCGGCCTCGATCCGGTGCGACAGGCCCTCGTCGAAGCCGATCTGGACGGCCACTTTCCCTGGATGCCGTTGCCTGAGTTGCTGGTAGGCCTGCTCGAAGGCCGGGGTCCCTGTCCCCAGCAAGACGAATTGAAGCTCGCTCGCCAGCAGCTCCCCCAGAGCCTCGAGCAGGACATCAACGCCCTTTTGCTCCACCAGCCGGCCGATGTTGCCGAACAGCGGGATCGAGGGATTGATCGGCAGACCCAATTCGCGCTGCAATTCGAGTTTGTTGGTGGCCTTCCCGGAGAGATCCCCCCGCGAATAGGCATGCGGAATCCAATGGTTGGCCGACGGGTTCCACTCCTCGTAATCGACCCCGTTGGGGATGCCCAGGAGGGTCGCCTGCCGCTGCCGCAACAGGCCGTCCAGGCCGCAGCCGAACTCGTCGGTGGTGATTTCCTGGGCGTATCGCGGGCTGACGGTGGTCACGATATCCGCGCAGGCAATCCCCGCCTTGAGGCAGTTGAGCTGGCCATAAAACTCCGTCGTTTCCGGGTTGAACTGGTCCCAGTGCAGGTTGGTCAGCGAGAAGGCTTGCGGCGGGAACACGCCCTGGTAAGCCAGGTTGTGGACGGTCATGCACGTGCGCGGCACCGGTTTATCCCGCCGGAGCCTCCGCGACTCTTGGAGGAACAGCGCCGCCAAGCCGGTCTGCCAATCGTTCAGGTGGACGACATCAGCCGCAGGGCGCAACTCGGTGGCCAGGTGCGCAATGGCTTTCGAGAAGAAGATGAACCGCTCCGCGTTGTCCGGGTAATCCTGGCCATACTTCTGATAGAGCGTCGATCGCTGGAAGAACTCGGGTTGATCGATGAAATAAATGCTCAGGCCCGGGCTCTGGTGGCGGACCCAGACTTCCCCGCGAACCCGCCGGACGCCGAGGGGAAAGTCGAGCTGCAAATCCGTCCGCTGGAGGTCCCGCAGACGTTCGCGGAGGCCGAGATAGAGCGGCGTAATGAGACCCACCTGGTGCCCTGCCTGCGCCAGCGATTTCGCCAGCGCGGCCACCATGTCGGCCAGCCCCCCGGTCTTCGAGTAAGGGCGGGCTTCACTGCTGGCGAGGAGGATTTTCATGGGGGGCGCAGGCGTAGCCGCCGATCGCTCAGGGCTGGATCCGGTCGGTTTTCAGGTAAGGCTGCAGGGCTGCCGGGATAGTCAGGCTTCCATCGGCCTGCTGAAAGGTCTCCACCAGCGCCACGAACAACCGGGCCAGCGCGGTCCCGCTGCCATTGAGCAAGTGCGGGAAGCGGTTCTCATGGGTCTCGGTCTTGTAGCGCAGGTTCATCCGCCGGGCCTGGAAATCTTCGCAGTTGGAGACGCTCGAAACCTCGAGATAGCTTCCCTGGCCGGGCGCCCAGACTTCGATATCGTAGGTCTTGGCGCTGGCGAAACCCATGTCGCCGGTGCACAGGAGCACCACCCGGTAGTGCAGGCCCAGCCGCTGCAACACCCGCTCGGCGTCCGCCAGCATCTTCTCCTGCTCCTCATAGCCCTGCTCCGGCTTCACGATCTTGATTAACTCCACTTTGTCGAACTGGTGGACCCGAATCATGCCCCGAGTGCCCACTCCCGCCGCACCCGCCTCCCCCCGAAAACAGGGCGTGTAGGCGCAATAACGCACCGGCAATTGGCGCTCCGGCAGGATCTCGTCGCGGTGGATGTTGGCCACCGGCGTCTCGGCCGTGGGAATGAGGTAGAGCTTGCCCAGGGTTGCCGAATCCAGACCCTCCTGGACGCCATAGTACTGGTCCACGAACTTCGGGAACTGCCCGACCCCTTCCAGGCACTGCGGGCCGACCATGAACGGGGGGGACACCTCCGTGTAGCCATGCTCTTGGGTGTGGAGGTCCAGCAGGAATTGAATCAGCCCCCGCTCCAACCGCGCCCCCCAATTCGTGTAGAGCAGAAACCCGCTCCCCGACAGTTTCACCGCCCGGGCAAAGTCCACCAACCCCAGGCTCTCGCACAACTCCACGTGGGATCTGGGTTTGAACCCAAAAGCAGGCTTTTCGCCATGGATCCGGACCACCGGGTTGTCCTCGGCGGTCTTGCCCACGGGCACGGACTCGTGCGGGAGATTGGGCAGGCGGAGCATCAACTGGTCCCGCTGCGCTTCCACGGCGGCCGCCTCCTGGTCCAGTCCGGAAATCCGGTCGCCCAGCTCGCGGGTTTCCTTCTTCTTCGTTTCTGCCTCGGCGGCCTTTTTCTGGCCCATCAGCGCCCCGATCTCCTTCGAGGCCCGGTTCCGCTGGGCCTTGAGGGCTTCCACCTCGTTGAGCAGGTGGCGCCGCCGCTCGTCCAGCTTGACCAGTTCGTCGATCCTGACCTCATCCCCCGCCCCGCGCGTGGCCAGGCGCTGACGCACAAAATCCGGTTGCTCCCGGATGAGTTTGATATCCAGCATCGCCGCATTATAAACAGGCAACGCGGCGGGGCAAGAATGAAGCCGGGATTTGTCGCCCCACCCAACGCGTATGCAAGAGAGGGGTTGGGACGGCTCGTCGCCCGTAATCGGAGGCTTCATGCACACGCGCTGCGCCCCACCGTGAGGCGGATGGCAGCGTGGCCCAGGCGGCCGCGCCTGCGGGTTCCCCCGGCGGCTCGCCCGGTGAACTCGGAACCTTGGCTCCGCCCCGCCACCAAAGCTCGCCGGCGAGGACGCCCGCGAGGCACTGGGTTACCAGCCGGCCGTTATGCCGGTATCGGCATAACGGGCGCGCTTTTGGCGATAGCAATCAGGCTGAAGCGGTTCAGCAGTTTGGCCGGGAATTGCGTCAGGCAACGGTCAGGCAGTTCTGGAGCCCGGAGCGAAGACTCTTTGTCAACAACCTGCCGTGGCTGGCGCAGGAAAGAAACGCGCGAACTTGCGACCGCTCGCTGGCAACAGCCATTCTCTTTGATCAATGCCCCGACCTTCAAAACACCGCCGCACTGCGTTCCCTCGCGGAGTGTCCGCCGGAGATGGGTTTTTCCTATCCGGCCAACGCTGGTTGGCGGCTGTGGGCGCTGGCTAAGGGCGGCCGCGCGGACATTATCCTGGCGGACCTGCGTCAGCGCTGGGCGACCATGGCCTCGGTAAAGCTGAACAACACCTTGCAGGAGGACTGGAGCGCTTCGCCTGATACCGGCCAGGAATGGAGTCACTGTCCGGTGGCACCTCTCTACATCGCCTACCAAGGCTTGATGGGGCTGAAGCCCTTGGAGCCTGGTTTCAAACGCTTCGAACTCCGGCCCCAACTTGCTGACTTGGAAGACCTCGACCTGACAGCATTCACCGTGCAGGGACCAGTAAGTCTGCGCTCCCGCGGAAAGCCGGGCGGACGCGAGTTGGTTTTGCACTTGCCGGCGCGGGGCCAGGGCGAACTGGTTTTGCCGCAGGACGAGGCCATCGAACTGCCCGAAGCTGCCTTGCCTGCGCCAGCGGGGCACCGCCGTTTCAAGTTACCGCCCGGCGCCACCATCACCCTTCGCCTCAAGCACGCGTAGCTGGGGATTTGTTCTTCAATATCGGTTCGCAACCGAACAATCAGATTGCGCTGGTAGTGTAGACGCCTTAAGCACTGAGCAGTGCGTACGTGAATGCGCGATGTGTGCCGTCCCCTCAGACAGCGCGGCGGCCTTTGGGCTCGATTACCCGCCCGCCCCCAGTTTTGGCGCGGTAACCCTGCGACCGCAATTCGGGGGGCCCCAGTCGGTTACCGTGTACGGATTGGGAGCCCCAATAAGTCTCAAGCCTCCGAGCATGGGATTGGGCTGAGTGGTGCAAGCGGCCGGGGTTTCATGCCTTGGCCACTGGAGCCGACGGCCTTGACCAGGATAGACGATGAAACTATCTTGTCGAAGCGTGTTCGGCTCATATCACGGAATCCACCGACGGCCCAACAATTTGGGAAGGTGGTCTGTTTTCTCCCGCTGGCGGGCAGACCTCCTCGACCGAGAAAGGTGTCGAAATCAAGCGATGGGGGCGCTGGATGAAGCCGGTTGGTCGGCAGTTGGCCGGCCTCGACCGGCTAGGGATGGGGTGTGGGTACCCGTGAATCCGTTTTGTCTCACCCTCTTTGTGTTTTTGGCCTGGGCGGCGGCTACCGAGGCGGCGGTGTGGACGAGCGCGCTCACGAGTTCTCCCCAAAGTTGGACGAACGCGTCGAATTGGACTAGCCCAGCGGCCTATCCCAATGGCAATGGCGCCGTGGCCTGGATTACCAACCGTCTCGGGGGCGACCAGACCATCCTGCTGAGCGCGACTGTTACCGATGGATCATTGACACTCGGGGAGGCCAACGCGGCACATTCGTTTACCCTCCTGGGCAATGGTGGCGCTTTAGTCTTCCAAAACAACGGACTCCCCGCCACTTTGGCGCAGACACGTACCAGCCACGGCGACACGCTGGCGGTCAATGCCACCCTGGTGGATTCGCTGAGTATTCGTAACGACTCAGCCAACCCGCTGACCCTCGCCGGCAGCCTCAGCGGTCCGGGGGACATCCTGGTGAGCGGCGTGGGCACCGTAATTCTCTCCGGGACCAGCGCCTATGCTGGCAAAACCCTGCTGAACAGTGGCACGGTGCGACTCCAAGGCGGTCTCGTCAGCGCGCCCGTCCCCGGATATACCCGCTGGTTCGACGCCTCGACGACGAACCACCTTATCACTAACGGCCTGGCCCAGGTCACCCAATGGAACGACCTGAGTCCCTACCAGAACCAGGCCACACCGCAGACGGGCCACAGCCCCACCTACGTGCCCAACGCGCTCAACGGCCTGGGCGCGATCCACTTTGGCCCCGGCCCCTCCTACAACCCCGCCACGAGCGATAGCCTGAGTTTCCCGCGCCTCACCTCCATCCGCAGCGTGTTCTCGATTTTCAAGGGCTCCGGCTTCCTGGCCACCGACACGAATAGCTACGATTTCCATCGTCCCAGCGACACCGACCCCACGGCTCCCCTCTGGGTGGGCGCGCCCAACAACTGGACCAGCGCCAACATTCGCGCCGGGTTGACCTATGTGAACGGCGTCTGGGTGGACGGCACCACCTTTGCTATGCCCACTAACGCCAACAACGGCTTCAACCTCGTCGAAGTGCTCGCCACCGGGGGGGTGACCGCCGGTGGGTTCAACCGCGACCGCGTTTATCACGCCGGAGACCAGTGGCAGGCGGAGGTGTTGACGTACGATGCGCCCCTTACCGAGGTCAACCGCCTTGGCGTCGAGCAGTATCTGACTCACAAATGGTTTGGATTTGGCGGCGTGAACACCCTGCCCGTCGGCACGACCCTCTCGCTTGGCAGCGGCGCCACACTCGACCTGGCAGGCACTTCCCAGGCGGTGCAGTCGCTCACCGGTGCCGCGGGCAGTGTCGTCGATAACACCTCGGCGCATCCGGTCGAGTTCATGGTCACCGCCAACGCGGTTTCGACCATTTTCGCCGGCTCGCTCCGGAACTCTGGTGGCGGGCCGCTCGCGTTGGTGAAAAGCGGCACGGGCACGCTGGTTCTGGCGGGCACGAACGCCTACAGCGGGCCGACGTGGGTGAACCTCGGCACCCTTCAGGTGGATGGCTCGCTCGGAACGGGTGCACTGGCCGTCGCGGCCAATGGCGTGTTGGCGGGCCAGGGTACCATTGGCGGGGCGGTGACCTTGCAGGCGGGCGCAGTGCTGGCCCCGGGCGAAGGCACCCTTCCTGCCACGCTGACCATTAACGGCGACCTCGCCGTTTCCAGCGGAGCGCAACTCCAATTCGCACTGGGCACCAATCGCAACCGGGTAGTCGTTGCGGGAAACCTCAGTTTGGGCGGCACTGTCAACGTGGTGGACGCGGGCCCGGTTGCCGTTGGTGCGTACACCTTGATTTCCGGCTTCGGCGCGTTGACCTGGAATGCTCCCACTGTTGGCGCTCTGCCGGAAAGTTACGTCGGCGTGCTGAACACCAACGTGCCGGGACAGGTGCGGTTAATCGTGGGTCTGTCCGCGTTTGGGCAGTGGCAGGCGCGGTATTTCGGTGATCCAAGCAACCCGGGCGCGGCGCCGGGGGCTGACCCGGATGGGGATGGTGTGAGCAATTGGGACGAATTCCTCGCCGGCACCAACCCGACCAATCGCGACTCGACGTTTCGCTTGATTTCGGCGGTGCGGGAGACCGGCGGCACGCGGGTGATTTGGACGACGGCGGGGGTGCGGAGCAATGTCCTTCAAGTGGCGTCCGAACCGTTCGAGGCTAGCTTCAATGACCTGAGTGGGAGCCTCTCGCTGCCGAACGCCGGCGACACGGTGACCAACTTCCTCGACGTCGCCGCCCTGACCAACGCCGGCCCTCGCTTCTATCGCGTCCGTGAGGACCCGCGTCCGATACGGACCGCCGATCAGCGCCTCCAATGGTGGCGCGCGGCCCGCTTCGGGATGTTCATCCATTGGGACCCGATCAGCCTCCTCGGCTACGAGATCAGTTGGTCGCGCGGAAACCCAGTGGCGACAAACGCCTATGATAACCTCTACAAACAGTTCAATCCGACCAATTTTAACGCCGACCAATGGGTCAACATCGCCCAGGCGGCGGGTATGAAATACATGGTGCTGGTTACGCGCCACCACGATGGGTTCAGCATGTTCAACACCCAGGCCACCAATGCCATGGCCGACATCGGCACCACGAACATTTACAAGATCACCGCGCCGGAGTGCCCGTTTGGCAGGGATGTGGTGAAGGAACTCGCTGCTGCCTGCCACCGTGCAGGGATGCATTTTGGCACTTATTATTCGCAGCCGGATTGGGTCTTTAGCGGATCCCCGAACGACTACCAGGCCTTCCTCAAGACCCAGGTCAGCGAACTCATGTCCCATTACGGCCGAGTGGACGTGCTCTGGTTTGATGGGCTGGGTGGGAGTGCAAGCACCTACGACTCGGTAGCCCTGAACGCCCTCGCCCGCTCGCTCCAACCTGGCCTTCTGATCAACAACCGCGACGGAGGGCTGGCCGAGGATTTCGACACGCCGGAACAGACCATCGGCGCGTTCCAAAACACGCGCGCGTGGGAATCGTGTATGACGGTCTCCGCCCACAATCAATGGGCTTGGGGCGGCCCCAATGATGGTGTGAAAAGCGTTTCCACCTGCCTCAACATGCTGGTCAACTGCGCGGGCGGGGACGGCAACATGCTCCTCAACGTTGGCCCCCGGCCGGACGGCGCCATCGATCCCGCGCAGACTAACCTGCTGGCGGGGATCGGCGCCTGGCTGGCCCAATGCGGCGAGAGCATCTACAACACGCGCGGCGGGCCCTTCAAACCGGGCGTTTACGGGACCTCAACCTACCGCAGCAACACCGTCTATGTTCACATTCTCAGTTGGACGAACGACCCCGTGGTGCTGCCTGCCCTGCCGGCGCGGATCCTCAGCTCCCGGCTCGTGACCGGTGGTTCCCCCACCGTCACACAGACGGAGACGAATATCCAAATCGAGGTTTCTACGGGAGACCGGCAGTCTGTGGATACGTTGCTGGCCCTGCAACTGGATATCGACGCCAGCCTGATTACACCGGTGGATGTGCCCGTAACAACGGCGGTGTCGCTGACCACCGGCGCGGCGGCGACGGCCTCCAACGTCTATCAGAACCAGTCCACCTACAGCGCCGCGATGGCGGTAGATGGAGACCTGGGGACCCGCTGGGCCACCGATTCCGGCACTCAGGCGGCCTGGCTGCAAGTGGATCTCGGCACCCCCAAGACCTTCAGCCGCGCCGTGATCTACGAAGCCTACCCCGGCCGCGTGCAGAGCTTCCAGTTGCAATGGTTTGACGGGACCAACTGGCAGACCTTCTGGACCGGGACTACTCTGGGTAGCCAATGGTCCCAGAGCTTCCCACCAGTGACCGCCCAACTGGCCCGTCTCAACATTCTGTCGGCTACCGACGGACCGACGCTCTGGGAATTCCAGCTCTTCAACTGATCCAGCAACACACTACCGAGTAGCCATGAAAACAAAACACGCCAAAACAAGCAGTCGCCTTGCGGTTCGGCTGCCGCCTGATGCCGGGGCGCAGGCCGGCCCGCCGGGTTTCAACTCCCTCGGGGGAATTGCCTGAACGCGGCGTTCACCCTCATTGAATTCCTCGTGGTCAGCGCCATTATCGCTATTCCGCTTTTTTCCTGCTAACTCCGGTGCTGGCGGATTTCGCCGACACGGCATCGGCGGTGGCGCTTGCTGCCGATCTACCAAGGCAGCGATCATCGAAAACGCCAACTGGTCCGGCACTGATGACCTCGGGCGCACGCTGCCGACTGTTGAAGAAACCGGCCCTCCGAGGACGAATCGCTGGGTGGGGCTGTTTTCTACGCAATGGCACAAAAACCTGAGGCACAGCCCTGGCGTATTCAACATGGCGGAGTTTCTCAAAACCCGGCCAGGTTTCATGGACTTCACCGCTCATCCGCCCGGCGGCCCTGACTTTCCGGAGTTTTGTTGGGCGGATCCACTTTTCGGATACTATCGTTCCGCCGATCCCTGGGTCATCCGCAAACCTCTCGTGATGCTTGTCGACGCTGGTGTGGACTACCTCATATAAACATTGGTCAAACATGGGTTTCGATGCGGTGGAAAGCGGTGATGGTGGGACTAGGACTGAAAACTTCGTTGACTCTATAAACAAGCTGTCTCCGCCCGTTTCAGGAAAACCATCGAACCGGAGCCTGGCGTAGGCTTGGCTGCCTGGCTTGCCCTGTATTTTTTTCTGGCGTTTGGCTGCGGGATGGTGCCTCATAAGCCCACCTATGAAACAACCTGCTTTGAATCCGCGAATGACCCGACGTCACTTTCTTGCCGCGACCGGCATGGCCCTGGCGGCTCCCACCTTCATCCCCGCCAGCGCCCTCGGGGCGGACGGCAAGGCGACGCCTTCAGAACGCGTCACCCTGGGCGTGGTCGGCTGGGGCATGCAAGGGCCCTCCAACACCGATGCCTTTCTGGGCCTGCGCGACTGCCAGGTGGTCGCCGCCTGCGACCTCGACAAGCACCACTTGCAGAGCGCCATCGACCGCATCAACCGCCAGTACAACAACCAGGACGCCAAGCCGTACGAAGATTACCGCGAGATGATGGCGCGCCCGGACATCGATGCGGTCATGATTGCCATCCCGGACAACTGGCACGCCTTGGCCGCGACCGAGGCGGCCCGCCAGAAAAAGGACATTTACGGCGAAAAACCCCTGGCCCGCACGATTGTCGAACAGCAGGCGATGGTCAAGGCCGTCCAAACCAATCAGCGGATTTGGCAGACCGGTTCCTGGCAACGCTCACAGAGCCCCTTTCGCAAGGCGGCCGAGATCGTTCGCAACGGCCTCATCGGCACGGTGACCAAGGTCGAGGTCGGTCTGCCCAGCGGCCACACCGACTTTGCCGGCACCGGCAGGCCGTTGTCGCAAAGACTCTCCAAGATCCCGGGGGCCCAGACCGATCTCTCCAAGGTCCTTCCCGGTTCGCCCTCCTGGGAGGCGGCCGTCAGCCCCCCGCCGGCGGAACTCAATTACCCTTTCTGGCTCGGCGCCGCCCAGGAAGAACCCTACATCGCCGCCCGCACCCACATGAACTGGCGCTGGAACTACAACATCGGCGGCGGCCAGTTGCTGGATTGGATCGGCCACCATTGCGACATCGCTCACTGGGGCCTGGACATGGACCAAACCGGCGGCCCCAGCGAAATCGAGGGCGTGGGTGAATTCCCCGATCCCAAGGCCCTCTGGAACACCTGCACCAAGTACCGGATCTCCCTCAAATACCCCAAGGACATCACCATGACCATCGCCGGCGGACACCGCGATATCCGCAGCGGCACCAAATGGATCGGCACCGAGGGTTGGGTCTGGGTCGACCGTGGTGGTTTCGATGCCTCGAACATCGACTGGTTCCAGAAACTGCCCGACAGCGCCAAAGTGCGGCTCTACAAGTCCGACAATCACCAAGCCAATTTCATCGAGTGCGTCAAGT
>Ga0316221_1003208_pt1 | contig 13640 bp, 20 predicted proteins | sample TBH18007metaG_FD_206003 | JGI IMG/M metagenome (GOLD analysis project Ga0316221, IMG submission 206003) | Freshwater microbial communities from Trout Bog Lake, Wisconsin, USA - TBH18007 | ecosystem: Environmental > Aquatic > Freshwater > Lake > Hypolimnion/Profundal zone | place: USA: Wisconsin... | reverse complement strand
CAACAGCTACTTTAGGAAACGCAACAATAACATTAGGCTCAACAACGTCTAGTGTTGGCAACTTAACTCTTTCTAACGTAACAATTACAAGCGGTAACGTAACAATTAACGCTGGTACACAAAACGTACAAACAATCAATCACACCGCCACAACCAACGCAAATGCCACGATGTCTACGGCTAGTATCCCGCTTGTCCCTCAAGGATATATGCTGTTTGACTTGAATGGCACTGTCGTCAAAATACCCTACTATGCTGTCTAACATGGAATTACAACAACTATTTGATATTGCCGTAACGATTGCAGGATTTCTTGCGGGATGGGTGCTGAACAACATAACCAAGGCTATAGAACGTTTAGATTCAGATATTCGTGATATGCCAAAAGATTATGTGACAAAAGAAGACTATCACAGAGATATTGACGAGATTAAAGATATTTGTAAGCAGATTTTCAACAAGCTAGATAACAAGGCAGATAAAAATTAACCAAGATGATTTATCTTACGTACAGTTTGGTGACCGAGAGGGTCTTGCCAGGCTTGCGTTCGAGAATTATTTGCAACATGAATTGTTTTATAACACTCTAAATAGCAAAGGAATACAAACTCCTTTCTATCCTATAGAGAATTTAAATCCAGACAACATTGACGATTGGTTGCTTATTCACAACCAAATGCACGAGTCATTAGCTTCAATATTGTTCTTGGACAATCCTTTTCAGTTGTTAGACGCTGACTTCAATAAAGAAGATGATTTTTATGATTGGCTAGGTGTACATCAAGACATTCATCAACAGATAGCGCAAGCATTAGGAGTCGTGTAATGGCAACAGGATATTTAGGCACAAATTACACTCAAGACCAAATAAATACTGTTCCGTTATTGGCTGATTATGTTAATAGCTTATTAGTGGGGTCTCAAGGAGACGATACTTTTACAAAAGTAAAGCACGCTCAATTAGCCATAAATCAAGGGATGACCAATCCTGTTTCTTTTGTTCAAAGTCAATTAGCGGTACAAGTTGCAGATTATATTTTAGACAAAACCTATGGAGGTACATCTCAAGTTTCGTTATCAGCAATAGAATCTTCTGAACAATATTTGGCCAACAACGGAGTAAGCGCTGACCAAATTAACGCACAAATAAAAGCGGGAGAAACTTCTGCTCAAAATTCTATTAACACAGAAAATACTTTGCTTACGGAAAACATAGGAGGAGGAGGGTTTTTTGGTTCGTTAATGAACGCCTTAACTAATCCTACGGTTGTTCTAGAGCTTGCTGCTGCTTATGCAATACCTGGAGCTGCCGAGGCTCTTGCTCCGTCTATTGCTGCTGCTTTAAGTGTTTCTACCGCAACTGCTACCGCTATTGCTGCGGGTACTCTTAGTGCTGCCACACAAGTTGCTGCTGGTGTTCCTGTAGAAAATGCTATTAAAAATGCTGCGATTAACACGATTGTTTCCACGGGAGCAAATGAAGCTGCAACAGCAATGACAAGCACAGGTAATAATCCTGCTGCGGTAAATGCTCTTACGTCTGCTGCTGCTAGTGCTGCAAAGACTATCGCTGCAGGAGGTTCTGCTTCTCAAGCCTTGCAAAACGCTGCTGCTGGTGGAGCTGCTTCTGCTGCGGGAACTGTTACTCAGAATTTGGGAGGCTCTGCTACTCTTGGAAACACGATTGCAGGAGCAGTCGGGGGCGCTGCACAATCAGGGGGAAATACATTATCAGCGTTGACTGGAGCTGCGTCAGGTCTAGGACAGAACGTTATACCGCCCAATTCTGTTGCGGTCACCTTGAAAGACGGAACAACTGGATATTTAACAAATACAGGTGTCGTCTATAACCAAGACGGAAGTATCAATCAAGGTGCAAGTGTAAACAAAACCGTTACAAATGCTGCTGGTACTCAAATTGCTTCAAATAATATAAATATTTCTGGATTTACTTTATCAGACGCAAACACTCCTGCTCAACTGGCGAGTGCGGGTATTACGCTTCCTTCTGGTTATTCTCTAGGTAATTCAGACAGTTCTAATTCTGTTTTGGTCAATCTTCCTAGCGGACAAACTGCTTGGCTTGTCCAAACTGACCCAAATGCAACTCAATTACCTCCCGCCTCTGTCTCTTTAGAAACTCCCGCAAATCCTGTTGGTGTCGGTGTTAACTTATCTGATTTAGACACAAAGAGTCAACAAGGTTTATCTGCGTTATTAAACCCCGGTTCTGGCGGAGGAGGCTCTACACCTTCTGCCAACTTTGCTTTCTTGGGAACTGTTAACGGTTCAGGAATATTTGAAAGCAACGGAAAACAATTTGCTTTATTGACTGTAAATGGTTCTCCTGCTTTACAAGATGCAACAGGCACTGTTTATTATTTAACTCCTGACGTACAGAATCAATTAGCGCAAATACAGACGCAAGCAACTCAGCAGGCAGAGTTAAATAACGACCCTTTGCCAAGCATTACGTCTAAAGTTGTTTCTTCTACTCCCCCTGCGAATACCACTACAACAAATTCATCTGATACATCTGGCTCTACTACGGGAGGTGGTGGTGGAGGTGGAGCTAATATTTCGTCTGGCGGTAGTGTTACAAACTTAAATATTGGTGGCACTTCTGGAACCGGAGGAACAACAGGTTCTTCCACTCTTGGAAATGCTTTAGGAACAAACCTTAACAATACTTCTGTTACTGGTACAGGTACAACAACAGGTACGGGCACAACCGCAACCACAGGAACAACTACAGGTACAGGAGCAAGCACAGGCACTGTCACTGGACAAGGTACAGGCACAACCGCAAACACAGGAACAACTACAGGTACAGGTACTGGGACGGGGACTGGTGTGGGTTCTGGCACAGGACAGGGTAAAGGGTCTGGGCAAGGAACTGGAGAAGGAACAGGCGCAGGAGGTGGCTCAATAGGCGCTTACGACCCTAATCTTTATATCTACGGAAACCTTGTAAAGGCATTAGGAGCGGGGTTAGGCAGTCTTCCTAGTGCTCAATCTATCTCAGGTCAAACCCAAGGACTTGGGGGTGGCGCAGCAGGAGATGTCTCGGTAGAATCACAGTCACCGCAGAAAAACGTATGGAACTCACAGTCTCTCAGGCTTCAGCCAGGCGCAGAAGCAAGCGACAAAGATTACGGCAATTTGTACACAGCATTAGGGATATAACATGGTAAATGCAGTCAGAAACTTAACAAAAATGGGTACGGATGTACGTCAGATTGCAAAGCTGTTGCAAGCAAAATCTCCTCCTGGTCACAAACTTGCCTACATCAACGATGAAGAAGCTGCGCTGCTGAAAAGCCGTGGCGGTTCTGGTCGTTTGATTGAAGATACAGGAATACGCTCTTATGACGAAACTTATTATTCAGACCCTACTAGCGCACAGGGACAACAAGCTGTAACAGAAACTCCTTCTGCTCCTGTTTCAACTCCTGATGTTCAAACAACTTCTATTTCTCCTGTGTCAAATACAGGTGATATTAGTGCTCCATCATCTTTATCAACAGATTACAGCATTGCTCCCAAAGCAGCAGGTGTTCCTTCTAGCGCTCCAATAACTTCTGGTTTGTCTTCATCAACAGATTATTCTTTAACTCCTTCTGGTACAACATTTACTCCAGGAGGTACTGCTGTTGGTCAAACAACAACAACAGAGGGGTCTCCGCAATTAGGTGAAGCTGGTGGACAACCAATAGATTCTTCTGGTCAAGCAAAAGAAAAATCTACTATAGACAAAATATTATCAGGATTAGGTTCTCCAAGTTCCAAAACCTTATCTGCTCTTGGTATTGGTGGTACACAAGCGTTGTTAGGTGCTAATGCAGTCAAAAAAGCTCAAAACGAAGCAGCACAGTCTAAACAACAGTTGCAAGCTATGGCTGCACCTTATCAACAACAAGGTCAGCAATTACAACAGTTGGCTAACCAGGGTCAGCTCACTCCTGCTAACCAGCAGACTCTACAGGCTGCACGTGCACAGTTGGCACAAGGAGCTGAAGCTAGAGGCGGTGTAGGCGCAGCTCAAGCAGCTACTCAAATAGCTAATTTGACTCAGAGTTTGTTGGCTAACCAAATGAACATGGGTATTCAGTTGCAAGGTGTTGGCGACAAGATTGCTCAAGGCGCTATCCAGACAGGCATCCAAGCTGACCAATACATCAATCAGCTTACTTCTAGCTATGCTCAGAACATTGCTAGAACGGTCGCAGGAGCTACTGGATTGCCAGGTCAGTCTCAGACTACAACCACAACTACAACACAATAAGGAGTAGACATGGCTGACGTATTAGCTTCAAATCCACTCACCGCCAAGCCTACTGACGCATTAGTTCCTGAAGCTAAGGGGTTTGACCCTGCTCAACAGGCAGTGTTAAAAGCAGAGCAAGAACAAGAAAGATTTAAAACGTTTCAAGACCTTACAAAATCTGAACAACAAAAGATGTTGACAGAAGGTAATGTAAAAGCAGCGGAAACTTATGCCAAAGAAGCTCAACCTAAAGAATTGACAGATGAGCTTAAAAAGAAAGTAGAAGAAACTGCTACGCCATTTATACCCAATCAGCAAACTGCTGGTGACTTAGGGACTATTTTTGCAGTCACAAATATACTAGGGTTTGCCATAGGTCGTGGCGCTAAAGGCTCTGCTCAGGCTGCTTTGTCTGCTCAAAACGGGATGCTAGAAGGCTATCAAAAAGGCAACATGGATGTCTATAAAAAACAAAAAGACATCTTTGACGAGAATCAAAAATCATTGTCTAAGGCTATCGAAGGTCTAAAGTACGAACTTACTCAGGCAGAAAAAACAGCCTCTGTTAATAAAGAATTAGCTATGGCACAGGTTCAGCAAGCCGTGTCTAAATATGGTGCAGATACTTTAGGCAAATATATTGACCAATTTGGTCTCCCTAAAGGCGTGGAATACGTTAAATCTTTAGAAAGAATGGACAAAGAGAATCAAGACAGGATTCTTAAACAGAAAAAAGAAGCCTTTGATATGGCTATGCAAACGGCTAATTTAGCTTTAAATAAAGAAAGAGTTGCGCTTCAAAAAGAAAAACTTTCAACAAAAGGTAGTTCCGCTTTAGTAGCTGGTCGTGCTGAAAATATTCGTGAAGCGTTCGTTCAGGCAGCAAAGGACGTTGAGAACATTTCAAAATTCCCTAAAGGAACTGTTTTGTCAACATTCTCTGGAATGTCTGGTCAAGACGGAGCAACACTAACTCAAAGTTTAGCTAACACATTTGCTAGAAATGTAACTCCTGATGACAGCAGATTCTTGCAACAATTAACGTCTGGTCTTGAAATTAACATGGCTAACGCTTTGGGTGGCGGTTACGCTTCTTCTGCTGCCAAATCAAGAATAGATACTTATAAGTCTCAAATTCCAAAAGAAGGAGATAGCGCAGAAGCTGCTGCAATGTTTCTCGCCAGAATTAAACAAGAGATGAACATTTTGGCAGAAAACTTCCCAAGCAAGCCAGGAGCTTCTGAACAAATGAATAATGCTGTGCAAGCAGCTAACGACAGAATTAACCAGTCTATTCCTTTTGATGTTAATGATGTTTTGGATGCTCATTACAAACAAGCAAATCCTCAAGCTGAACATCCTCAAGATATTCAAGACCTGTTGAAAAAATACAGCACTGGAGATTAACATGGCAGACATGAATCAAGTTTATGACGCTTTGAGAAAAGCCAATAATGCTGGTGACGTAGAAGCAGCAAAAAAACTTACGGCTTATATCAAGAGTCAGGCAAATATTCCCACGGAAAAGCCACTTGAAAATGTTCCTTTATTTGAATCTTTTATATCTCCAGCAACTGCTGCAACAGGTTTAGGGTTAGGGGCTAAATTAGTTGAGCAATATGGTCCTAAATTTGCCTCGTCTATTGCTAAAGAAATAGCACCCCAAACTGGGGCGCAAATGCTTGGTCAAGCGGGAGCTGCTGGAGCTGCGGGACTTGCGGGTGAGTTGGCTCAAAGGAAAGTGCCTGAGAAATATAAAGAATACAAACCCGCTGTAAAACAATTAACAGAATTAGGTACAGGATTAGGTCTTGGTTATACATCTTTGTTAGGCAGAGGACCAACACCTTCTATTCCAAAAGAAAGAATTGAATCCGCTAGATATTTGAGGGATATTGGGGGTAAGCCATCTCCAGAACAAATTAGCAGAGGACCTCAATCTGTAGCCACATCTGGTCGATTGAAAGTTCAACAAGGAGTTGCTAATAGGCAATATAACAAATCTGTTGGTTTGCCTGAGTCTGAAGCCTTTGGTAAAGATGAATTTGCTACTGCTAAAAATAAAATTAGTAATGAATACAACGGATTACTTAACGGAAGAAAAGTAACGTTTGATGATAGCTTCTTTTCAGGCATACAAGATTTGCTGAAGAAGCAACAATCTTTAGCTGCCAGTGGAATTACATTTGGACAATCAAGGGCGCTTATTGGGGCGCTTGAAAGAGTTGGGAATATACCTCAAACTCTTAAAACTCAAATAGATAGTTTGCCAAGAATCGGTGAAGAAGAAGCTACGGCTGAACAAAGTCAAAAAGCATTAGATATTTTGAATCAACTTATTCCTACGGTTCGTCAACAAGGGAAGATTCAAATGGACGCAACAGAATACAACGAAATTAGAAGTATTTTGGGTGATGCTGCAATGCGTTCTTCTAATCCAAGAACTTCAAGTTCTTTGAGGAAAGTGCAAGGATTATTTGATTCTGCTGCGGATAAATCTATGCCTGATATTGCTAGAGATTTAGAAAAGACTAGAAGAAATTACGAGTCTTTGAAAACTTTAGAGGAAGCTCAACTTAAGTCGGGTTCTGAAATGGGTGTTATTCCCGCAGAAGCAGTTGGCAATGTCATCCAAAATCGTGTTGAACAAGGTGCTATTTACGGTACAAATAATAATTTGTATCAACTGGGACAAGCGGGTCAAGCATTAAATATTATGGCTCCAAGTCAAGGTAAAAGATTTGCTGAAGATGTTCATAAAGGATTAACTCCAAGTTCGACAATGTGGGGAGGAATTAGGGATTTAGTGGAAATACCTTTATATCCTATTAAAAAGACTCTTGGAGCAAGACGACTTGAAGAACCCGTAACAATGGAAAAATCAATAATTCCCACGGCTGCGGGAGTTACCCCTGACCTTACTAAAAAGGAAAAATAATGCCATTACGTAAAGGAAAATCCCGTGAAGTCATTTCAGAAAACATTAGCAAACTCACAAAAGAGGGCGGTCGCCCCAGGAAGCAAATTATTGCTATCGCTTTGTCAACGGCTCGTAAGCCCAAAAAATCAGCCAAAAGAAAGGCTAAAAGATGAGCGACAAAAAACCTAATTTATCTGTTGGCAGGGGTGAGAAACAGTCTGTTGCTGCTGGGGGTGGACTCACCGCTAAAGGCAGGGCTAAGTACAACCGTGCCACAGGAAGCAATTTGAAAGCGCCCCAGAAGTCTGGTCCACGCCACAAATCCTTTTGCGCCAGGTCTAAGAGCTGGAAAGGCGAAAGAGGGCGTGCAGCTAGACGTAGATGGGGTTGCAGATGAGCAAGAAAAAAGACAAGGGTATCAGTCCAGCGCTAGAGAAAGCCATTGCGGACTTGCTGACCTCTACCATGCTTGACCCAACTGCTTCACTAACTGACAAAACCAAAATAATTGACCGTGCTCTGAAACTGGAGGCTTTAAAAGCAAAAGTGTCGGATGATGAATACGGTTCAGGGTTCTTTGACCACGCAGACGAGGAAGACGATAAGGATATATGATAATATGATTACCTTTAAACATTCAGGGGGTAATCATGGATTCAGTAACTTTAATTCGTCTAGCGTTAGAAGTCATCTCAGACCGATTGATAACGATATTGGCGTTGTCGATGAGTTGCGGACTGGCTTGCTACACAATGTGGGCAGGGGATTGGACAAGAGTCGCAACTTTGAGTATATTCGTACTATTCAGTTACCTAGTCGTAACCAACAAGGAGAGAAGTAATGCCAAGCAACAACCGAAATATCAACCCGATGAGTCCGAGTGATGCCTATGAGAATAGTCACATGGCTAACTCTCAACATCAGAGACCTCATGAAGTCAATCAACAAATAGCCAAGTCTACTCGTCCTCAGTTGCCTAGAGATGGCACTGCTGATATGGAACGCTGGACTCCTGGTCAGTTGCCTAAAGGAGGCTTTCGTGCGGTCTTTGACTTCTCTGGTACACCTAGCTACAACACTAAACAAAGTCCTACTAAGGGCGCTGGTAAAAAGGTGTACTAATGGCTAATAACATTGCATTTAGCCCTATGGGCAATACTAGCGTACTTATTTGTGGCACATCCGCAAATAACGTTGCTGTAACTGCTTATAGTCCGGTCAACCAATTTATGTGCGTTAACACTGGCACTGTTCCTGTGTTTCTTGTTGCCGGAACAACAGCTCCTACAGCAGTAATTCCGACACCTTCTACTCCTAATAATGCTTGGTGTTTAGGTGCAGGTTCAACTAAAGTTGTAACTTACAATCAAGCGGCAGCAAACACAACTGTTTATTTTGGAGGCATTACCTCAACAAGTAGTGCAAATGTATATATTACAGGAGGAGAAGGATTGTGAACTGGTTAATGCAAATAGCTCCCACAATAGCTACTGCATTAGGAGGTCCTTTAGGCGGTCTAGCGTATGAGGCAGTATCTAAGGTTTTGGGCATATCTCAGGATGATGCTAAGAAGATGCTTGACGATGGCAAGCTCACTGCTGACCAGATTGCAAGCGTTCAGCAAGCGGAAATAGCGCTCAAGGCTAAAGCTCAAGAACTTGGGTTAGACTTTGAGCAGTTGGCTGTACAAGATAGAAGTTCTGCAAGAACAATGCAGATTGCCACCCAATCTTGGATACCACCTATTCTTGCTATAGGTATTACAGGCGGGTTTTTTGGAATACTTTTTGGCTTAATGTATGGTCAAGTCCAACACACTCCCCAAATCGACATTATGTTGGGTTCACTTGGAACTGCTTGGACAGGTGTAGTTGCCTTTTATTTTGGCAGCTCTGCTGGTTCACAAGCCAAGGATGCAATGCTTCACAACTCAACGCCAATGGGGTCAAAATGATTAACTCACGCTCACTAGATGAACTACTCCCAGAAGTCAAAACCAAGGTCGAGCACTTCATTGCCTTATGTCAGGATTCTGGAATTGAACTCCTCGTTACATCCACTTATAGAGACAATGAAAGTCAGGCTGCACTCTATGCTCAGGGGCGCACTGCTCCAGGCAATATTGTCACGAACGCTGGACCTGGTGATAGTTATCACAACTACCGCTGTGCTGTGGACGTTGTGCCTATGGTTAATGGCAAACCTGATTGGGATGGAAGTCACCCAGTGTGGTCAACTGTTGGTGCTCTTGGTGAGCAAGCTGGTTTAGAGTGGGCGGGTAAGTGGGTGCACTTCAAAGAATTAGCCCACTTCCAATATACGGGCGGTTTGACAATCGCTCAACTAAAAGAAGGCGCTGTCATAGCCTAAAAAATCCTAAAACGGATTTAGCCTCCCCGCCACCAAGAAAAATCACTTTTCCAAATACGCAAGAACTGCGCCACCTAGGCGCTGTACATCTTCATCTTGACAAACGAGCAAATCAAGATACCACAAGGTTTGCTCTGATTTACCCTTTTTCATGCGATTGATGTAGGCGTTAAGCGTGTCTACTTCCGTCCAGTTGTTGGTAAACCCGATTAAGCAGCCATAGTTGTCAAACATCCAAATATTGTTGTAACCCTGCTCTTTCAGCCTGTGGTTCATATCAAAATACTTGGAATACTGCCATTCCTCTTTAGCATCTTCTTCTATATAAATAGGCGGTTTTGTGGCAAAGCTAAAAGTGTCGATTACGTCCCAATCGTAACCATCTACGTCAACTTTAATAAGACCGACACCTGTTTTTACAATTCCATCTAATTTCAGAACTTCCTCTGTGCCTACTTTTCCTTTTAAAACAGCAACAGGAATATTTATTTTTTCAGTATTTTTGTATAAAAGTTCTAAACACTGGTTTTCAGGCTCTACGCAAATAAAGCTGAGTTGAGGGTTGTTGAGACTCATAGACACTGCTAGTGCCCCGCAATTAGCGCCTACGTCAACAATAGTACCCTCCAAATAGGGTGCTAGATGAGGCAGAAAACGGTCATAGAGACGAAATTTCTGTTGGTAGTGGGGTATCAGGTTACCCGCATTAAATTCAATTTGTATTTCACTCATTACTGTGCCTTTGCATAATTGGTGTTTTTGAGGACAAACTTGGCGCACCTACCTTCCACAATAGTCAACGTTTTGTCTGTCCTCATTTTTTCTTCTACTCTTGTAACCTCTAGTTTGCAGTCTTCTTGTTTGGCGTAAGGTACTTCTACGGCAATCATGCCGCAGTCAATACCTTTGCAAAAGAACACAATCGCTAGGTACATGAAATTGTTCATGGTGCTGGTGTGAGTCCACCCTCAAATAAGTAACTACCAAAATGACCTAGTTGCACCCAAGGAGCAGCCCAGACCGACAGTCCTGCCTCTCTAGCCTTCCAGCAAAAGAAATAATCCTCTGAGAGCAGTCTTTCTGTGCCTGGTTCGATAGCACAAGCAAAATACTCGGTAATGCGGTCGTTAGAGATGCCACCATCTAAGAACAGCACGTCATTGTTGTAGCTCTCAACAACCGACTTCATGACTTCAAAAGTATTACGTTTTATAAGCATAAACCCTGTACCGCCGTTGAATATTTCTACTGGCTGGTCTCTAGGGACTGTGATGCTGCCTTCGTAGTTCTTTAGGTTGATTACAAGACTTGCTGTGCGTGTTTTGAGCTGGTCATGGGGCACACCCTCCTTAACGGCTTTCTCGACCTCTACCCAGTTAATTTCCTTCTTAGGATAGATACCGCAGATGATGTCTTTGTCAGCCTCAATCATCTTGATAACGTCCTGAGAATTAAATTTGATGTCAGAGTCGATAAAGAGTAAATGTGTGCACTCGGGGCGCTTCATAAACCCGTGAGCTAGGGCATTACGACCTCGCTGAATAAGGCTTTCGTTAAATATTGCAGAAAACGCCATGTCGTACCCATTCTGATTTAACACTGGTCCTAAAGTTAAAAGACTCTGAGTAAAGTACCCTGTGCACATACCTCCGTACATTGGAACACCAACAAATATATTTCCTTTTTTAGACATGATTCCACCCCTTTTTTGTGTTGATTATTGATACCATTGCTTGAGAAATTGAAAATTCTTTAGCTATCTCGGATTGATAAAGTTCACCAGACTTTAGTTTTTCTTTTATTTTTTCAACTAAGTCTTTGTTTAATTTAAAAGTAGCTTTTATTGCCCTACCTTTTTTCTTGCTGTCCTGTTGATTTTCTACAGGAGTACCTAAAAACAAATGAGCAGGATTAACGCATGATGGTGTATCGCATTTGTGACAAACGTACTTTAATGGCTCAAGCTCACCAACAAAATATTCATAACTGGCTCTGTGAGCCAATGATGATTTCATGTTCATGTCTCTGCATTTACCGTATCCGTTTGATAACTTAGCACCTTCCCATATCCAGCAACCATTTTCAGATTTCTTGATATGGCGCATAAATCTTTGTTCAAAAGTCATTGGTTTCATATTTTTCCTTAAAAATGACAGACTGTGAGATTACAGGGGGTCTGTCAGCACCTGTCCTAACTCCGAGATTTGCTCTCGTAGTTGCCTCTCACTGGAATGATGGTGAGACGTGCGGGGGTCGAACCCACGACCAACAGATTAAAAGTCTGCTGCTCTACCAACTGAGCTAACGTCCCTGTTTTCACCCGTGAGCTATCTTAGGCGTTGTGACAAAGCTCATTCCGTCTTCAAACCCTTGTTGATAAGCCATATCGTATATTTCCTGAATACTCATGTTCTTCAGCTTTATGATATGTCCTCTATCCGCAGAACGTACTTCCCAGTCTTGGCTGACTTCCTCCAGCCGTGTACGTGTACCCTGATGTTCGATTTTCTCACCCATGATATGGTCTCACTTTCTTGAATTTTTTTAATGCGTGATGAAACACCAGAGGCAGTTACCTGTACCGCCAATACTTCACCGTCTTTAAGCGCTAATATATCGCACCAACCCCACAAGTCTTTTCTGACTCGTGCCCACGGATTCCAGTATTCCACAATCCACGGTAGGTAGCCTTCCTCCCTGAGGTACTCTAGGCTACGCTGAGTTGGTGATGTCTTTTTAGTTGCCATCAAAAAGGTATAGAGTTATCGTCATCACCATATTTGACTTTGTTTCTCGCATAGCCTGGTGTTACCTCTTTAGGCTGTTGCTCCTCTAGCTTTTTCTTTTTCAGCCAGTTGTCTTCACGAACAGAGAACATGGTTGTACCCTGTTTTGTCTCTTTTTGCCACAAACCAAAGTTAACTCGCTCACCAGCTTTGTAGTCCATGTCTAACACTAAATGTCCTGTGAAATCAGGACCTTGCGGGTGCTTCTTATGCTCTGGAGCTTGGTAGAACAGTGTTCCGTAGCCGGGTTTGTCGGGATAGTTGTTGTTAGTTGCCATGCGTGGTTTCTCCTGATAAATATTTGTATTCGGCGAACTCTTTGCCGCCGCTCTTAACCATTTTTGTAATGATGGGATGTCCTTCTTTTCTAAGGACTTCGATATGGGCTGCAAGCCTGAACGAACCGTAATGCTTGAGGGCATCTTGCGGTGTGATGGTAAGTCCATGTTGTAGGTGTCTCAAGATATTTGCCTTTTGAGTTCCTAAACGTCCTGAGACACTTGGGGCTTTGGGAGTGGATTACCTCCGGCTGCTGCAATAGCTGCTTTCACCTTTAGCTTATCCACTGTCGTAAAACCGTCAACCACAAGCTCGTTTGCTACTTTCAAAGACTCTACCTTCTTTTCCTTGTCAGAATCACTAATCTTGGTAGAAGACATGATTCTGCTAACCATGTTGCCGTAGGCATCTATCCAGTCTTGCACAGAGTGATAGCTAGAGTGAGGTTCGTCTAGGTTGGGTACGTAGAGTTTAAACGCTCCGTCCTCGACAACCTCTGGCACAACTTCTTGAGCCATTCCCATATCTTTGACTTTTGGGGGGTCAAAATCTTGAACTTCCTCAACAGCATAGTGTCCTAATATGCAAGCGGGATAAACAGACCTTACAGCTCTACTGACAACCCTAGAACGGAGCATATCTTCAGGATATTTTGTCCATCCAGAATTTTCTTTGTAAAGACCCGCTAATTTAGCCATTTCAATAGTCCACTCAACCTTCAAAGAACCTCCTTGAGGGTGAGAGAACGTGCCAGAGCACTTTGTAGGAGATATTTCGTGCCAGTCAACCTTTCCTCCTGCCAACTGGAAACGAGCAAGCATAGCCTGTGATTTAAGAGCTGGTCTTCCCATAATAATGTCGTACTCTTGAACGACTGTTGCGGGATGTTTTCCTTCTGCCTGTGCAACAAGCATAACGGCTAACATTTGGTCTTTGTTTTTAAATCCGTAAAAGTTTGATTTCACCATAGCGTCAGCCATGACGTTCATATCAGATACTGCTACTAAGTTACTCATCT
>Ga0316221_1003193_pt1 | contig 13669 bp, 13 predicted proteins | sample TBH18007metaG_FD_206003 | JGI IMG/M metagenome (GOLD analysis project Ga0316221, IMG submission 206003) | Freshwater microbial communities from Trout Bog Lake, Wisconsin, USA - TBH18007 | ecosystem: Environmental > Aquatic > Freshwater > Lake > Hypolimnion/Profundal zone | place: USA: Wisconsin... | reverse complement strand
GTTTGAAAGCTCGATAACGCTGCGAATTTCCACCTGTCGCATCGAAAAGGCATCGTCCCGCCGCTCACGGGCCAAAGCGAACAGGTTTTTCTGGTCGTCGTTGCGAAGAAACATCGTGGACCGAAGCAACGCACGATCAGTATCGCCGCATCTCAACCTTGCGATAAGAGCATCGGCGTCTTGTTTCATTGGTTGGCAGTTATTCTCCATATGCATAGGTTCGATAGCTCTCTCCGCGTCTACGTTGCGCATAACAGTCCCACCCCCACCATTGCGATGGCCGCCCCGAAAACCGCCGGAACAGCGATTTTTTCCCCGAGAAAGATTGCCGAGAGAGGAAGCACGAAAACGGGCTCCGTGGAGATTAACGTATTGCCTACGAGCACTCCAGCGTACTTGATGGCGACCAGCGAAAGCCAGAAACCGCCGAAGGTTACGATCACGACCACGAGCGAAAAGAGGCCGGCGATTCTAAGGTTGCGAAAAGCCCTCGCCCATTCGCGGAGCTGCCCGCCCAGCAATCCGACAAATGCAACACCGGCGGTGGCCGCCATCATGCGAATCAAGGTCGCCTGAATTCCCCAGGCATCGGTTCCGAGGCCTTTCTTGGCCACCACCGTCGATATCGACATGCACAGGACCGAAAGAATTCCAAGAACGATGCCCTTCATGCGGGTGGCGGGCCCTGGTTCTGCAAGGTTGCTCCAAAGGATAAAGCCAACCCCGCCGATTACCAACGCGGCGCCGATCCAACCTGTTGCGGTAAGACGCTCGCCGAGAATAGCCACTGCCAACAGCGCCGTCAGCCCCTGGCCTGCCATAAACAGAAGCACGAGCAACTGCGCACCGATCTCTCGCAACGCCATAAAAAACAGCGTATCTCCGACCGCGATTCCGACCACTCCGCTGGCTGCCAGCCAGCCCCAATCACGGGCTGGAATTGCGTCGCTCCCAATCAGAAGCAGTATCAGCCCAAGAAAGACAATGCTCAAAAGCCCTTTGGCCAGGGTCATCGCCATTGGATGCAAGCTGTCTCCCAGCTTCTTAAGCAGAATTGCGGCCACGGCCCAGGAGCAGGCACAGCAGAGAGCTGCCAGCACGCCAAGGATCGTGGCACTAATTCCTGGGACCCCAATCATCGGTGCGAAAGTAAATTTCATTGGGGGGGCTATTACTCCCGCTCAAACACCAACATGTAGCGTTGGGGGATAAACTGAGCGCGGTCCACCAGGCGGAAGCCGTAGTGTTTCAATTGCGCAATTATTAATTCAGGAGCAATTCCGGGGCCGTAGTAGCGGTTTTGATTGTCACTCAGAATGGCGTTGTCCGCGATCACCAGGCGTCCGTTCTTGCAGAGAGCCTTCTTGATTCCATCAACAAACCCGTCCCGCACATATTCCATCGAGATAAAGTAAGCCGCATGATACATCGAACAAATGTAGACGAGATCCACGCTGTCGGGCGGCAGTTTCGGATCGTTATCCCGCGCGAGGATCGGACAAACATTTTGTTGAGCATGCTCCTTCGCCTCAGCAACAACACTGTCGAGTTGAGCCTTTTCCGTGTCGACGGCGAATACCGATCCGGTCGATCCGACCGCGTCGGAGAATCGGAACGTGAAGTAGCCAGCGCCGGAGCCAAGGTCAGCAATGCGCTCCCCTTTCCTAATTTTAAGAAAATCCAACATCGACTGGGTCTTCTCCCATTGGCTGCGAGCCGGACTGCTAAAACCAAGATACTCTCCGAATGCAATCACTTCACTTTTGGCCATTGGTGAGTTGTCGGTAATCGACAAATCGTTTTGTTCCACGCCCTCTTTTGGCTTACCGCTGCGTGCAGCGTCTTCGTCGTCAAGCACTCTGTCAAGGAAATACTTTGTTTTCAGGTAAAGCTTCAACTTCTTGAAATTGTCAGCCGAAACAACTTTACAATACTCCTTGTCCGGCCACCACGCCGACATCGCCCTCTTCTGCTTTCCGGTTGCGACGGCATAACTGCACAACCACTGGAAAGCGCTGTATTCATCTCCAAAGCGCTCTTTCGGAACAATCGAACCAAAGGCATCGGATGCAGCGCGATAATCCTGCTGCTCCCCGCTCTCCAGCGCTTTCAAAAACAGCCGGGCGGCCTTGCGCCCAGGAAGGGTGAAGCCCGGATCGAAGACGCAATGCACCAGCGCCCTTCCTGAGGTCACGGGCACCTCCAGCGGATTTGATGACGACGACACCGGCGCACCGCCCTGCGGGATCGGCATCTGCTTGAAAACCAAGACATACCGCTGCGGGATGAATTGATAGGACTTTACCAATCGGAACCCATGGTACCAAAGCTGTTCGACGATAAGGTCTTTCGAGATGTACGGCCCGTGATAGGGAAGATTTGAGTCTTCAATAAGCGCATTGTCGACCACGACCAGCGAACCGTCCGATTTCATATTCTTCCGAATGGCCCCTAAAAACGATGCAAGTTCGGTGTCGGTCGAAAGGGCGTAAACGTTGTGATACATCGAACAGAGGTATGTCAGGTCCGCCTTTCGGTCGATCTGATAGCCTGCTTCGGTGCCTCTGACGCACTGAATGTTTTTTACTTTAAACTTCTGAATCAGACCTGTGACGTAATTGATGTGGCTCGGATTCGTCTCGATCGCATATACCGCCCCGCCATCACCGACTGCTTCCGAGAATTTAAACGTAAAATAACCGGGACCGCAGCCTACGTCCGCCACGACATTACCTGGCTTGAGATCGAGGACATCCATAATCTTGCCTGTCCTCTCCCAGTGCTCTCGCCACGGATTATTGAACAAGATAAAGTCCTCAAGAAAACGAAAGTATGGCTCTTTCTTTGGCGTCTTTTTGTGCGCCCATTCTTCAAAATGATACTTCATTTTAAGGTAGTCTTTGAGTGTCTTGAAATCGTTGGCGGCAAAATACTTGTAAAACTCCGCCGAGACGCGGTCGGCGGTCATCTTCTGCCGTTCTGCTTCGCCCGCTAGCTGGTAATGGCAGATCCAGTCAAGAGCAGTGTACTCACCACCGAAGTTTTCAACTGGAGTAATCCTATCGTAAATGTAAATCGCCTTTTGAACCGGCTCGGTCTTGCCTGTGGAGAGCGACTCGTAGAGCAACTTGGCAGCGCTAACTCCACCGGTGGTGATATCGAAGGAATCGAGGCTCCCCAAATGAATCAAGGAGCACTTGGATTTGATAGCAAGGACATGGGTGGGCTCCGGCATGATTTGTTGCGCGCAAAGCAAAGTCTGCGACGCAACTAAGGCGATCACGCCGCGTGCAACCCAGGCAAGAGTCGATAAATCGAGCAAGGATTGTTCATTCATTGGATCTTCATGTAGTTATGGGAGATGCGGTGCTTTGAAGATATGACGATCTGCATACTGAGTTTTGCAACGAATCTTTTGAGGCTTTCGCGGGTTTACGGCTTTCCAACGAAATTCGCAACGAGCACACGAGGCTTGCTGGCGATAAACGTGTAGCGCGCAGACGTGCCTACCACCTTTCCGTGTTCGCTCCAATTTACAAAGCGGTAGTGCGGGTAGGCAGATGCGGTTAGCGTTGCCGCCTTTCCTCGGGCATGCAGGCCCGCGCCGCTCACCTTTCCTCCGTTTGTCGGAGAGATCATCGTTACGATCACGGGCGTGGTTGAAGCGACTCTGACGAGAATCGGTTTGTTTACTCGCAACGCCGATCCCAAATCCAAGATGTGCGACCCGATCAGATCGTGGACCACAAAGCCGCCAGGAACGGCTCCGTCGTCTCGTTCGATAAAGTAGTGTCGAATCCCTCCGTTCATTCCCTGGCCATTGTGCGTCACCCACGCGGATTTCCTACTGCTTGCAAGACCCGCAATTGTGCAGAATGTCTCGACATAACTGTCGGGGTTTCCCTGCAGGAGCGCCTTGATGGCTTTCCAGTCGGCTATGGTCGCTCCAGGGCCGAATTCGGCCAGGGCAGCAGCCCGCATGTTGGCCGAAGAACTATACGTTTTCCTTGTTAGGAAATAGGCGGGCGCCGGCGATTGCTGCGAAATGTAGGTCTCCGAAACAGGCGTTGTCGAGTTCGCAACCACGTCCACCCAGCGGGTGTCCGGCGCAGTCCATCCAGGTACGCAGCTAAAGCTCACCGCGCAAAGTCCCGGGGCAAGTCCAGAGACGGTAGCCCCGCTGTTTTGCCACACTCCGTTTCCATTCACCTGCCACTTGGCCCCTGCGCTCACGACGGACGAAGGCGATAATGTTACTTGCAAGGAGTTTTCCGAGCCATTCGTGCCGCTTTCCACAGTAATCGTCATCGAATACTCATTGTCGCTTTCGTCGCTCTCGGCCACTTGGTTCTGGGAATCGACCACCATTCGGAACGTGTGGGTTCCAGCTGCAAGCGTGCCGATCGACAGCGGCGTCCAGGTGACGTAGCCGCTGCCGAACGGGCTGGCTGTCGAGGAGTTAAAGAGAAAGTCGTCCTTTTGAACTCCGTCAACATCGGTGACGATATGGAACGGAGTTGTGACGCTGCTGGGGCCGTCGTTTGCAAATGAACGGTTGCAATAGAGCGTGTCCGTTGTGCTGAAAACAGGACTGTGCGGGGTCACGCCGCCTGGATCTGTCGTCACAATCACCGGCCCCGCCCAGCCGGACGGCGTATACGGGTGCAGGTTTGGCAGCGTCGTCAGCTGGTAGGTTCCGGTCGCGGTAGCAGTCTGGTTTGTGTTTACCGTCAGGATTTGCGAACCGGGCGTAATGTACCCGCTGACTGTGTTGAAGCTAACCGTGTGGCTGCCAACGGAAAGTCCAGTAACCGTAGCTCCGCTGCTTTGCCAGCTCCCACTGTCTGCCTTCCACTGCGCCCCCGCGCTGACAGCTGCCGCGGGCGAAAGGGTGACTTGCAGATTGCCCGTGGTTGCCACAGCTTGATAGGTTCCCGTGAAGGAGGTGGTTTGGCCTGCAACCACCGCTAGACTTTGTGATAAAGGTGGCGTGTAACCGCTGATCGAGGAGAAGGCAACCGTATGATTACCGTTCGATAATCCATTCACCATAGCGCCGCTGCTCTGCCAACTCCCACTGTCCACCTGCCACATCGCCCCCGCGCTCACGGCAGCCGCAGGGTTGATCGTAACCTGAATCGAACCAGTCGAGGTTATCGCAACATAAGTTCCTGTCACGCTCACCGGCGTCGGCTGATTACCCGGAGTGCCGTCGGTTACGGTGACCGTCTTACTAGCTGGCGTCGTCCAGCCCGTGATGGGCTTGAACGAAACAGTGTGTGAGGCCGCCGTCGTTTGGATCGGAGACGTTCCGGTGGACCATGTGCCGCCGTCGATGCAATATTCCGCCCCAGCGGAAACCGCAGCCGCCGGGAGCATTTGGACAGCAATGGCTCCTCCCTGAGCGTACACGGATCGACAACAAACCCCTAGAAAGAGCATCGAGACCAAGATTAGGATGATTTTCTGGGCAACTAATCCCCTGTATGTCGCGTTGTGCATTGATTTTCTCATAGGATCACATTTAAAGCGGTCGCAACTAAAGCACAGTCCACGATCTCTGTCTTCTTGACTACGGAATAACTTTGTTCATTACGGCAGGATAATTCAAGAATTGGATACTTTTTGTAGACTCAGGCTACTCTCCTCACTTGGGCAGCGGGCATGCGTTCGATGGCGGACTCGATTTCAGCGATTGCGGTCATTCCTTGCCTCATCGCTTTCTTGGTTTTTTAGGCAAGTCCCCGCGTAACAACTCGTCAGATGCGATCTCAAGGACCTCCTCGGGCATGAAAGGCGATGGTGAACCCGTGCCAGCCCGCCATTGACTGGGCGTCACCTTCGCGTGTTTGCGGAACGCGACATAAAACGGCGAAAGCGAGGCAAACCCACAGTCCCAAGCGATAGTGGCAATTGATTTCCTGCTGCTACGGAGCTTTTCCATAGCTATCGATACCCGCAAGCGCGCCAGCCAGTCGGTCAGGCTGATCCCAAGATATTCCCGAAACAGCGCCCGCAGCCAGCGTGGGGAGATGCCGAGTTCCGTCGCGATGTTTTCCGGAGCGGTGCGGTCGGAATCGGCGAAGTTTTTTTTCAAGAAGTCAACGGCGCGGACGAGCGTCGCCGGCAGGGCGCACGAGTCCGGTGTTGCATTGAGACAGAGAATCCGGCTCTCCAGCGAAAACGCGAGAGCAATGGCCGTTTGGAAAAGTCCGTCGATCTGCCGACTTGACCGACACTCAGTGTCTTCCAGCGCTCCGGCGACCTGCGCGGGCAGGACCGTCCGGTACCCGCCGTCCTCGAGGATCCGTTCTAGGTTCGAAATGGCTTCAGCCCGGCTAAAGGAGGGACCGACAATGCCACTCATCAGGAGCAGCGCGACCGGCCTTTTGGCCACTAAAAGCGGCAGCGCCGCATGCAGAATCCCTGCCGCACAGGTGTGCCGAACGATCCTGCCGGGTTTCAACGGCTGTGCACGCAATGAAGAATGGATGCTCAGGCAGTGGGCGGTGGCTTGGTCGGAAACAGCGACAAACGCTCGGCAGAAGGGATGACCACTGGCGTGCTTCAGAATGACTTCCGATGACGGCGGCGAGAGCGGGGCGAGCCAGATTCGAACTCCGGTGGCGTCCTGAAAGCCACCAAGAAGGTCTTTTACAATGCGATCGCCGTGGAGTCGATCAAACAGCGCCGAAGCATGAGCGTCCAAGTGCCAATGTGCCATATATTACGTTGTATTTTGGCCGATCATCACGAAAAAACTGGTTTCATTGTTTTTCTCCTTTCCCGAGCTTCGCCTGAGCGGGGAATCACGTCTCGGGCACCCTCTCTGTTGCATAGCAGGGGCGCGACCCAACGTGGTCTCGCCAGAGGCACCGCCGAGTGCCCATGCAAAAAGGCGACATCGAACCCCGCCCGAATGGGCGCCTATTCGAAGTGGCCTCTTCCAATCGAAATTTAACCATTTTCTGGCAAGACCCACAGGAACCCACGCTGAATTATGTTTGGTTTGCTTTGTAGTCAGATTCTGCATTTTTGACTCTGATGAACAAGAAGAAAAACTGGCCTGTCTAAAAAAAGAGTGCAGGACAGAATTCTTCCGTCAGGCAGCAAGAGGCAGCGAGTCGTTTCGAGCGGCGACGTTGTTGGCGCGATCTTTCCAGAAGGCGGCGATGCGCTGGCTTTGATGGATACAGCGGAAGGCCACGATTTTTTCGGCACCTGGGGTTGACCAAAACATCTCCGATTGTTTACACCGGGAGCCAACCACCGTCTTGCATCCGGCTTCGATGACGCCCGAGCCGATTAAATAATCCTAACGCGCCCGCGAGTGTAAACTGCGGTTTTGAAGGCTCAGGATTACGGCGAAGCAGCAGGTCTGCCTCGGGTGGGAGTTCTCCGAGCCATTTTCCACCCAACCCAGTGGCGGAAGATATAGGTAAGCAGCAGTGTCCAGCGCTGCAATGGGTTCCATCGCTCCGCGATGAGGTGAAAACGACGTAAGGTGTTGCTTACAAGGGCGATAGATTGCGTGATCACGGCGCTATCCTCGTGCTGGAGGCTCACTTTTACGGTCCGCTGGCCGCCATGGCGCATCAGCCGAGCCACTCCGCCCAACAGGGCTGGGCGGCTGGTGATCGCTTCCCGGTGATGCGCTCCATCGTGGAGGCGCGCATAGAGGTGCCACCATTTATAGACTAGAGCCTGTCCGAGGAGAAGTTTTTTTGAAAAGGGGCGAAAAGTCGTGGCGTTTGTAGTCCAAAAAGACCACAACATATTGTGGTCGGTTCGACCTGTTTTTCTGATTGGGATGGCAGGATGCTGATATTCAGACACTTTTGAGGCGATAACACTATTTTCAGGCACGCTTCTCTTGTGGTGTCCCCGGCAAGCGGGGGGGCGCGGGTCAGGCGGCGGCCCGCCGCTCACTCCTCCAGGGTAATCGGGCAAGCACCCAGAGGTTGGTGGGAAAGGACCGCCCAAGCTACTTGTAGTTGTCGGTTTTCAAATCCTTTGGCCAGCGGAGTGCCACCCAGGAAGCCGTTTTTAAGAATGCTCACACGCGCTTCGGTTTGTGCTCGCCGGCTCAGCGAACTGCAAAAGCGGGCATCCTTCTCCATGCGCTCAGCCAGTTCATTGGGATCTCTTGGACAGATCCCGTTGAAGGCTTTCTCTTCTTGAAGCATGCGGCGGGTGGCCTGGCTTTCAAATCCCCGGTCGGCCACGACCCCGCGCAGCCGTTCCCCGCTTCTTTGTTTGATTACCGCGTAGCGGCTCTGGAGCCATTTTGCATCCCCAGCGCTTCTTTCACATTTCAACTTATGGTCGAGAATAAACCCGTCGCGCGTTTCGGCCAGAAAAAGGCTGTTGCCGAACTCCACCTCCGCCCCGGCTTTGCCGCGAACGACCACATGCAGGTCGCTCTCGTAAAGGCTCAATATCTTTTTCGCATTGGCGACCTGGCGCTCTCCAATGATGCGTTCGTGCGCCTGACGCCGGGCGTCGGGCAGTTGCTCAAGCACGTTGTGTCCATGCGTCGCAGAATCACTTCGGCCTCCTTGCGGCTCAGATCGCTCTGATGCCAGCGCTCATCCAATTGGTCGCGGTAGCGCCGGGCGTGTTCCTCCACCAGCTTGCTGAGGTTCTTGATCGCCCGCAGCACCTTCTTGCGCTCCTTTTTGCTGCCCGCTTTGCGCCGGCTGCTCGCGCTCATCCCCATCGAAAGCGCGTTGATTTTCCTCAGGAAATCCTCCGGCTTGGCAATCCGGTATTTGAGCCCATGGCGGCGGATCGTCAGGATGCTCTTTACCAGCCGTTGCAAAGACTCAACGGTTACACAACACTAGGGGGCTGCGCTGGCCCGCTTCTTGCATTTCACCGGACACTTGTGCAAAAGGGGGTCGTCGAAGGTCTCATTATACTTGGTATCCGCGGCGGTGACACGCTCGAATTCAAAAAGCGCGGTATTATAGCCCAGCCGTGCCTGCAACTCGGTCGTGTGCGCCTGGGCCAGGGCCACAGTGGAATTGAGCACATCGAGCTGCGTCCCCGCGCCGGCGGCCAGGCGCTCGCGGGCGAGCCGCACGGCTTCGGTAGCTTCTTCAACGTTCTTTCGCTGGCTGGCGATCGTTTCTTTGGCCTGCTGAAGATTGGCCCACGACTGTTGCACTTCCAGGTCCACCTGCTGCACAGAGTCCTCGTAGTTGATCCGCGCCTCAGCCATCTGGGCCTTGGCCTGTTTGATGTTCCCGTAAGTTGCGAAGCCATCAAATACGGCCCAGCTCCCCTGAATGCCGAAGAACCAGCCGTTGACGGCATCGGAGAGGCTATGGGACTGGTGATTATTCTCGACGGTGAACCCGGCCAGCGCGCTGACAGAGGGTTTGTAACCGGCGGCGGCCACGGTGATGTTTTCGACGTTGATGAGGATATTCTGCCGTTGCGCCTTCAGGAAGGGACGGCGCTGGCGGGCGAGTTGCAGACCCCGGGCGAGGTCGGTGTAAACGGGCGGAATGGTCAGCTCGCCGACGAGAGCGAACGGCTCGTGCCCCGCCGACAACTCGTTGGTTTCATAGCCGAGGGTCTTGGCGAGTTGAAGCTGGGCGATGTGGTAATTGTTACGGGCCTGGATGAGGGCGGGCTGGGCATTGGCCAGCGCCACCTCAGCCTGGAGCACATTGAACCGCGGCACCGCGCCGGCTTCGAAGCGGTTCTTCTGGTCCTGAAGCTGCGACTCCAGCAACGTGACCTGCTCCTGCTGGACGCCGATCAGCGCCTTGTTCACCAGGACGGTGTAAAACTCCTGGCGTACGACCGCGATAATGCTGTCCACGGCGTCGCGCAGCTTGAAGGCGCTCTGGTCTTCAACCAGTTTTGCGATGCGGATACCGGCGCTGAGCTGGCCACCCGAATAGAGGAGCTGGCGGGCCTGGAGCGTTACCTCCCAAGTCTTGTTTTGCACGAAGTTCTGCGCAGCCGTGGAGGTGGAGGCGGACGTTGCAGGCGGCGTGGGCGAAGCAGGCGCCGTAGGCGCGGAAGCACCCGTTCCGGTGCTTCCGTTGGCGACTGCAACAGGCGTAACGGAAGCTGAAGCGCTACTGCTGGTGCTGTTCGAAGTGCTCGATGCCGTCCCCGACGTCAACGATTGATTGCTCGCCGCTTGGCCAACGCTGAGGGAGCGATCCTGCTGCTGAAGCTCGCTGGTCACCGTAAGCTGTGGAAATGCCTGGGCGCGAACTTCGATGACCTGTCCCCGCGTGCGCTCGATTTCCTGTTCCGCCGCAAGCACCATCGGATTTTGCCAGAGCGCAAGCTGCACCGCCTCATCGAGCGTAAGTGGCCGCGCAGCGACGTGGGCGCCGAGCGGCACCGGTCCCTTCCGCTTTAACGAGACAACGCTCTCACTAGCCAGCAAGAGTGAGCCGGTCAGTGCAACCAAGGGAAGCAGAGGCAAAAGTTTCATCAGGGGATTGAGGCTATGCGACTCAGGCGCACAGTCAATGCGTATCAGAGATTCAAAGCCGTCCCATGGGAATCGCTCGGAAGCCGCATGAAATCAGGGTTCGAAATCCTATGGGATGGAACGTGGCGGGGTTTTTGTCTCCTATTGCTCGCAAACCCGCGTGAATACAGAATTTCCCCAGTGCTGTCCCATAGGCGCAAGAATTCCGACTCCGATCTTGGTTTCAAGCCGGTTGGCGGGTGGGTTCGGCGATTTTCGGTTTAAAAGTTCGGGGGGCGCCTTTCTTGTATAGTTAGATGACGGCGATGCTGTCCCACAGCCAATTTAGCCAAAGCTAGGGAAATACGCCTGTTCGGGCGTGGCTAATGCCCGGAAGCTGCCGCCTGCTGTCCCACAGCAGCGCCGCAGCAGGTCGGCCAGGTCCAGATGCGGCCAGAGCGCGGCGCGAAGGATCGTGAAGAGCCGGGTGAAACTGCTGCCCCAGTTCGAGACGAATGCCTGGTACCGCAGCAGCAGGTAGCACAGCAGCGCGCTCCATATCTGCCAGCGCACCGCGTTGGCGCTGTGACCCAGGAAATCGGCCAGCTTGAGGGTTTGCTTGATTTGCTTGAAGAACACCTCGATCGACCATCGGCTGCGATAGAGGTTGGCCACGCTTTGGGCGCTCCACTCATGTTGTTGGTGAGAAACTCCATTTCCCGCTCGACGCCGTCGACTTCCACCATGGCGCGCACCCGGCGCATCCGCTCGGGGTATTTTTGGCGGGTGCCCTCGTTGGCGGCCAACACCTCCTCGTCGGCCAGGATTTTCGGGTTTTTGTTTTCGCGCCGCTTGAGCACCTTAAACTGGTGGTTTTCCTTGGTGCGCGTGACCCAGAAGATGCCGCGCAGCAAGAGGTCGTAAAGGTGGGGGAAGTCCACATAGGCGCGGTCGAAGACGACGATTTCGCCAGCCTGCACGGCGGCGCAAACCTCGCGGGCCCGCTTGGGGTAAGCGTCGCGGGCGGTGTCGATGAGGACGAACCGGGGTAGAAAACTTTGCAAGGCGAGGCGCATGTGGCACTTGGCGGCGGCCTTGCGGCGGCGGTGCTTGGCCCAGTCCATGCAAGAGGCTACCAGTTCGATGGTGGTGGAATCGACGATGTGGATGGCACTGCGAAAACAGTGGGTGACGCCCTTGCCGCGGCGTCCCCGCGCGAAACCGGGCGAGAGCGCCTGGAAATGGCCGAGCACCTCCCAGAAGACTTTTTGCGCAACCGTCGAGCGCCCCTTGCCCGCGTAAGAGAGTCCGTTGCGGCTCGACTGCATCGCGCCGCGGATGGCCGAAAGCGGCCCGCTGTTGAGCCGCATTGCGTCGCACTCGTCGTTAAGGCCGATGCAGTGGGTTTAACTGCGCATAGAGCATGGCGACAACATGGCTACACGCCGAGAACGTGCGGCAGAGCTTGTCGACGCCCGTTTCCCGCGCCAGCTTCGGCACGAGATAATTGGGATTGAGGTTGCAAAGCTGCCGGAAAACGCTGAACTTAGACGCCGATGGACGGCGGCGATTGGATGTTTTTTTTACACCCTGCCGAGTGGCAGGTTCCAACTCCTCCGTCCATCACTTTTTTCACTAGTCAGCCGTTTTCTGTGGGATGGCTGTGGAATTTCCCGGCGCTTTTCTATGGGACGGCAGTGTCAGAAACTCCAGATTCCCTGATTATGAGTCCCTATGTGGGTGATGTAATGAGCAATTTCGTGGATCAAGACCACGCGAGCCACCAAATCAGGTTCCACTCCCTAGAAACGAGCGTAATTCCCAATGCTTCGGCAAAAAACCGTGATTCTTTTCGTTCTGGGACAGTAGCTCGTCCAGTCCACGTTTTACCGGATGATCCGTCAGGCTCAGAATTTTTCGTCGGTTGTCTGTTTGACTTTCGATCAGCCGCCTTGGTGTCGAACACCACGGCAGCGAGCGAGAGGCTCAACGGCAGTGGCCCCCCGGATCGGGGCGACGGGGACTGTTGAGATCGATTTCTGTCCACACGACCCGGCAGATTCGGTATTGGGCTCCTGCGATCTTTGCCCGTCGCCATATTGCTGCACGATCTGCCCCAAGCTTCGCAAAGAATCTCTTCCTCAGGGCCGAAGATGTTGGAAACGACCCAGGCACCGACAGGAATCTTTTCGAGCAGCTTCTTTGTCAGCTTCTAACGAAGAGCGGTCCCCCAAGGAATCTCTGCATCAGTATTAGGCAGAGCGGTCAACGGTTCTCGGTTTTCGATGAACCGAAGGGGGCCTTCCTCTTTTTGGACCGATTCGAAATAGGACTCGATGTAGGGAGTGAGGGCGGTAGGAACCAGACCCTGGATACGGACCTTCAACCCGTTATCAGTCCATCCTGCCCAACACTTGCAAGTTTCTCGGCGACCTCGCAAAGAGAAATTGCGGTGCTGGGTGCAGGACAAAAAAAGTAACCGGGGAGAAATAGTCAATTGAGACTGGCTTGCCAGCGGCGGGCGGCAAGCTGCTGGCCTTGGAGGATCTGACAACGTGCGTTCCAGAAGGTTTCGAAGTGAAAACCGAGCACGAGGCAGCGAAGTGAAAGCAGGTTTTCGGCGCCGGTTTCGCTCCAAAACATTCCCGATTGCTTGAGTCGGCGTCCGACGACACACTTGCAGCCAGCCTCAATAACGCCGCTGCCGATGAAACACCCGGCTTGGTGGCAAACCGTTAACGAGCATCGTATTCAATAAATGCGACCTTGTGGCGCGGAACTGGTTTTTGTTTCAGACGACGTTGTACCGGGGCCACGGACGTGGCGTTCCGCAGTTTTCTGCCCCCGCAATCAGGACGTCATTGAGCGATGCCGAGATCCAGAAAAACACGCGCGGTGGCGGCCTCATATTCCTCCACCAGTTGCTCGAAACGCTCGCAGGCTTCCTCGATGTTGTTCACAGAGGGGGCAGGCAAATCGATGAGCCGCAAGTTCGGATGCTCGTTCAGGGTGCGGATCGAAGGGTATGGACTCGATAGAATATCCCGACCGCTTCGCTTGAGAAAAAACAGCCGATTGCTGAGTTCGCCACCGTGCATACGGTCGAGATCGGCCATTTCCTGCAGAATAACGGTTTGGCGCTGGACCAGGTCGAATCTCAAGACAGGGACGGGATCATTTTTCTGGTGTTTCATCAATCTCAGCTATGGTCAAAAAGGAATGCCCGCA
>Ga0316221_1003190_pt1 | contig 13691 bp, 11 predicted proteins | sample TBH18007metaG_FD_206003 | JGI IMG/M metagenome (GOLD analysis project Ga0316221, IMG submission 206003) | Freshwater microbial communities from Trout Bog Lake, Wisconsin, USA - TBH18007 | ecosystem: Environmental > Aquatic > Freshwater > Lake > Hypolimnion/Profundal zone | place: USA: Wisconsin... | reverse complement strand
CGTTCATGGAAGGAGTTGCCGCCGACGTTTCCAGCCCTTTGATGAGCTCGGCGACAACAAGATCCTGCTCTTTGTCGGTCAGGCTGAAATAGAGCGGCAGCAGGATGCATTCGTCCTGCGCTCGTTCGCTTTCACCGAGTGAACCCGCCGCCCACCACGGCTGGATGCGGTAGGTCGCCTCACGGTGCGCGCACATAATCCCGCGCCGGGTGGCGATGCCACGATCCAGCAACGCTTGCATGACGCATTGCTGCGTCGTTCCCTTGGGCAGACGCACGCAATAACTCTGCCAGTTGCTTCGCGCCCAGGTCGGCTCGGACGGCAATCCCAAACCGAAAATTTTCCCGAGCAACGCCTCATACCGGGCTGCCAGTTCCCGTCGCCGGCACACGATTTCTGGCAACCGCCGCAGTTGCTCGCGCCCGATCGCCGCCTGCATGTCGGTCATGCGGTAATTGTAGCCGATGTCCGGATAACTTTCGAAAATCACCTTGTTGGACCCGTGCCGGACGGCGTCCGAGACCGACATCCCGTGCTGGCGCCACAGACGAAACTGCGCATCCCAGTCCGCGCGACGGGTGGTAATCATTCCGCCCTCGCCGGTGGAGAGAATTTTCCGGGGATGAAACGAGAAACATGCGACATCGCCGTGCGGCTGCCCGATTCTCTCCCAGATGCCTTTCCAATAAATCTCGCTGCCGATGGCGCACGCGGCGTCCTCGATCAGGGGAATCGAACGATCCCTCGCGATTTGCACCAGGCTGGCAAGATCGCACGGCATCCCCATCTGATGCACACACAGGATGGCGCGCGTCTTCGGACCAACGGCGGCTTTGACCTTTTCGGGCTCGATGTTGAATGTCCCCGGATCGATATCCACAAAAACCGGCGTCGCACCGCGGTAGCGCACGACGTTTGCCGTTGCGATGAACGAATGGCTCACGGTGACCACTTCGTCACCGGGCCCCACGCCGGCGGCGCGCATGGCCAGATGCAACGCGGTTGTGCAGTTGGAGACCGCACAGGCGTGAGTGGCTCCGACGCATTCGGCAAACTCGCGCTCGAACGCCGCCACCTCGGGTCCCTGGGAAACCCAGCCGGAAAGAATCACGCGCTGGGCAGCCTCGGCTTCGCGTTCGCCGAGAATTGGTTTGGCGATGGGGATCATTCCAAAATCGATTCCCCGGTTGCACACTCTTTCGACCACCATTCCACCAACCGGCGCAACCCCTCATCGAGCGAAACGCGGGTTCGGAAGCCGATCGTTCGTTCGGCTTTTTCGATGTCGGCCAGCCGCCGGGTCACGGCATTGACTTTGCGCGCCGGTCCGTATTCCGGGGCGCGATCGACACCCATCGCGCACCCAAGCGCAACGGCAAGCTGACTCAGGCTCGTTTCCGTGCCGCTGGCGATGTTGAGCACGTCATCGCACAAAGCCGATTTCGCCGCCATGATGTTCGCCCGCGCCACGTCTTCCACAAATATGAAATCCATCGTCTGCGAACCGTCGCCGAGAATGAGGCACGGTTTGCCGGCAGCCAGGCGCTCCATCCAGCGGATCATCACCTCGGTATAAACGCCGTAAGCGTCCATGCGCGGGCCGTACACATTGAAATAGCGGAGCGCCACGTAATTCAGCCCGAACATTTCATGGAAGCTGCGCAACAACCCTTCGCCATAGAGCTTGATGGCCCCGTAAATCGTCCGGTTGTTGTAGCCGTGATGCGATTCCGAAGTCGGGAAGACCTCCGCCTGCCCGTAAATGGACGCCGACGAGGCAACAACGACCCTGCCGACGCGCGCCGCCACCGCCGCTTCCAGCACGTTGAAGGTGCCCGTCGCCAGGACATCGTGGGCGAGCCGCGGGTCTTCCGCACACTGCGTGATACGCACGGCCGCTTCGTGGAAGACCAGGTCGATCCCCTCCATCGTTTTCCGCACCAACCCGATATCGCGCAGGTCGCCCTCCACGATCCGCAGTTTTCCGCTTGCGCCCGCCTTCTCCAGATTGCGCCGCCGGCCTCTGGTGAAGTTGTCCAACACCACGACCTCCCGCACCCCTTCGGCGATCAGCGCGTCAGCGATGTGGGAGCCGATCAACCCGGCGCCGCCGGTAATAAGTGCTCGCTTGTCGTTCATAAGCCGTTCGTTTTAGCACACTCCAATCGCCCGGAGAAAAGGCGCCGGATGGATGCAGAAATTGCCGCGCAGATGAAGATTGGCCCGCGGGTTTGCCAGAAAATAAAGAGTCCTCAGATCACGCAGGTTCATGCCCGTCTCAAAAAAACCAACTTTTTGATTGCACTCCCCCTGCGGTTCATTATCTTTCCTCCCTTTTTCCGGCCATGAAAACAGACATCCATCCCAAATACGTTGAAACCGCGATTACCTGCGCATGCGGCAGGGTTTACCACACCCGTTCGACCCGTCAGGGTCTGCGGATCGGCATATGCGCGGCGTGCCACCCGTTTTTCACCGGGGAACAGAAGTTCGTCGATACCGCGGGGCGCGTCGAGAAGTTCACCCGCCGGTACGGCAGCACTCGCCAGACCCGCAAGGCCTAGCTTTTTACAGAAATCTTTCGAAACGGTGATGCGCCCGCGCGCATCACCGTTTCTTTTTTCACAAGCTCCTATGGACTTCACGCCGCTGATTCAGAAAAAGGCCGGGCGTTTCCGCGAACTCGAAGCGGAAATCGCCGACGGCTCCATTTTTTCCGGCAATCCGCAGCGGGCGCGCGAGGTGATGCGGGAACACGCGCGCATCAAATCGCTGCTGGCAATCTGGGATGCCTTGGAAAAGGCACGTTCCGAATACGCCTCCAGCCAGGAGCTTGCCAGGAGCGAAGACCAGGAGATGGCCGAAATGGCGCTGGCCGACCTGCCCGAACTGGAGAAACGCATCAAGGACCTTGAGTTCAAGATCCAGATCGACCTGCTGCCGCCGGAAGTCGGCGAGGATCACGACGCCATCGTCGAAATCCGGGCGGGCACCGGCGGAGCCGAAGCGGCGCTTTTTGCCGCGGACCTTTTTCGCATGTACACTCGGTATGCTGAAGTCGCCGGCATTAAGATTGAGACGCTCGAAACCAGCCCGTCGGAACTGGGCGGATTCCGCGAAATTATATTCCGCGCTTCGGGCGATGAGGTTTTTCGCAAGCTGCGCTACGAAAGCGGAGTTCATCGTGTCCAGCGGGTGCCGGCCACCGAGGCGCAAGGACGCATCCACACCAGCGCCGCAACGGTCGCGGTGTTGCCGGAAGCGGAGGAAGTCGATTTTGAGCTAAAACCGGAGGAGTTGCGCATCGAAGTCTGCCGCGCGGGCGGCCCCGGTGGCCAGGGCGTCAACACCACCGATTCGGCCGTGCAGGTCATGCACATCCCCACTGGCACCATCGTTCGCTGCCAGGACGGACGCAGCCAGCAGAAGAACAAGGAGAAGGCGCTGGGAATTCTTCGCTCGCGCCTTCTGGAAAAGAAGCAGCGGGAGGAAGCCGAGAAATACTCGGCGCACCGGCGCAGCCTGATCGGCGGCGGCGGTCGCGAAGAAAAGGTTCGCACCTACAATTACCCGCAAAACCGGGTGACTGACCACCGCGTCGGGCTGACGCTGTACAATCTGGACCGGTTCGTGGAGGGAGACATCGCCGAAATGGTAGCGGCGCTGCAGGCAGAGGACGTTGCGGAGCGTTTGCGCGAGGCCAATCTTGGGTAAAGGCTTCCTAGCGACCTTTGTAAGTCGCTGATAATCAGAGAGATAGGGGATTTCCTCACCTTTTGGACGGGGTTAAAACCTCTTGCCGAACGAAGCGAAATCTTCTTTGCTTGGTGCCGGGCGACTTGCCATCGCACATACAGAGACAAACCAAAGGAGAAAACCAATATGAAAAAATATGCATTGACCCTCTTGGCGGCCTTCGCGATTGCGGGCACGTCCTTCGCCGGAGAAGCGGTGATGTCAAAAGAGTACAAACAGCCAGTGGTCACGCCGTGTTTCCGGGATACGGAATTCGCGCTTGACCTCTTCTACACATACAGCGATGCCATTCATCGTAGCATTAGTCGTGACGCTCTCACAAACGGGGACATTACTGCCACCCCAGAGTTCGATCACAACGGCGATCTGGTGATCAACGCCAGCGACCACAAGCGCTACTTCCGCGACGGAAGCGGCGGCGGCGTCGGCTTCGACTACTTCTTCGCCCGTTACTTCGGCGTTAGCGTCGAAGGCAACTGGTGGGTGGGAGCCAACACCAACACGTTCCGCGGGGTTGTCATTCCCAATCCGGCCGGCGGTGTCACCGTGATTGGCGGCAACGGTCAAACCGCTGGAGTCGGCGTGGTCAATCCCAACGGCAGCGTTACGGTGCGCACCGTCTCGATTCCGGGCCAAAGCTCCAGCAACTTCCATGACGTTACCAATCAGGTGACCGGCAGCCTCATCCTTCGTTATCCGTTCGAAGGCCAGGTTTGCTGGGCGCCATATGTCCTGGGCGGCGGCGGCGGAGTTTGGGATGGCCGTTCGACCGGATTCGGGCACCTCGGTCTCGGTGCGGAATACCGCATCACGCCAAACATCGGCGTCTTTGCCGACTGGCGCTGGGAATGGATGTGCAACCGCAATGACGTAAACATGACCCGGGCAGGCGTCCGTTTCGTGTTCTAACCACAGGCAACCTTAACCAACTGAGACTACGCCGGGGTTCCTCCGAACCCCGGCGTTCTTTTTGTGGCGACCAGTCGAACACGGATTCAGCCTAGATTCGGCAGTAGAAATAGCCGCAAGAAAGCGCAAGAGTCGCAGAATCACGAGGATGTGATGACGGGTTGTAAATTCGTGAGTTCGCCCGGCGGGTGAGTTCTCCCGCGCCCGTCTTCTTCTGTATATCCTTCTCTTTGCGGCTTTTGTGCTTTTTTGCGGCAATTCAACCGCCGGATTAAGGTTCAGACATCATCATCTCTGCCTGGAAGCAACGTGAGGCCATTCGGTGCGGGCACGTTGTGGTCGCGCCAGCGTCTAGTAGTGCGGCAAAGCTCCCTTTGCATTACCCACAAATCGGAAGCCGAGCACGGAAGCCGGAGCGGCCTTTATTATTTGTCATCCTGAGCTTGCGAAGGATCTCACGACACGCCAGCCAGCGTCTGCAACCATTCACCGTTCTCGAAGCTGACGGCGTCAACCGCATAGGCCGTCAGTTCCGATTACGCGCCGACTAAAACGAACATCCGGGCTGCTTCGTGAGATCCTTCGCAGGCTCAGGATGACAGGATTCGAGGCGCCTTTTCCTCGTTACAACAACTTGGCTTCGTAACGCACCCATCTTCGAAGCTGCTTCGCCGCCGTGGATGCAGGGCAAACTACCTCCAATGCCGAACCACTCTTTCCTGTTCTGCCGAGCACGCTTGGAATTCTTGGAAGCAAACCATGAATGCAAGCCTTTCGAAGCACAGCTTCAAGGATGGGTGCGTGACGCAGTGCAACTGCGTCAGGGGCAAAATACGGTTTAGCTGCCGTTTCCAGGCTTGAAACCTGGCACAAACCGCGACGCCGCCACCAAGGCGACGCAGGCCGCCGCAGCCAGGCCAAAGCTCCACAGTCCGACAGTCCAATACGTCGGTCGAAACGAGAATTCGATCCGGTGCGTCCCGGGCTGAAGAAATCCCCCCCGAAAAAGATAGTTCGTCTGATAGATGGGACATTTCACCCCGTCCACGGTCACCGTCCACCCCGGGTACCATGTGTCCCCAAGCACCAGCAGCGCACGACTCCTCGCAGTGACTTCCATGCCGACTGAATTCTCATGATCGACAAACGACCGCACTCCCCGGCAGATTCGCGGGAACTGGACGCCGACCCGCCGGGCGGCGGCGTTTCTCCCGCAAGCGATTCGACGATCGCCTCCGTGTGAGAGTCGAAGGATTCGGAAGCGATCGCCTACAAAACAGGCTCCGCCCCCCCCCCGCCACCGAGCGCCGTTGCGAAATCACGAACGCGCGGGGCTGCGGGTGGGGCCGTTCGGCAATCCGGACTTCGCGTGAAGCGTTGCCCCAGAGAAATTCCCAAAACGGCGAAGCTTTAATGGTTGACAAAGCATGCACAACGGTTCATTTGTCCCGCCGTTGTGAATACTCCCGATATCCACGATGTTCCCATGCAACCCCTTCCCGTTCAGCCCCTTGGCGGGTTAGCCGCGTCATCGACTCCGTCGGTGGAGCAGAGGTCTTGCCAACAAGGCAAGGAAAGGCGTTTCCCATTCTCGTCGAGTTCGGCGGAGTTCCTTGTGGTTTTTGCCGTGGTACTCGCAATGGGCGTCTTTTTGCTGCCGTGGTATGTACCTCTAACCCAGCCGGCTTATTCTCAGTCCTACACCTACGGCTTCAATAATTTCGCCGCGTGTGTATGGATCGCCGCATGCCTTGGAATGATGGCGGCCTGGCAGTTTTTTTTCCCATCGCCGTTGGGAGTGCTTGACGCAATTCGCGAGGCCCTTTCCTCGATGATGCCGGATGCCGGGAAACCGTGCCGCGATCCGTTCCTGTTCAATAGCTTTGTTGCGATGTCGGTAATTGCATCGCTTATCAGTATCGGCTGGTTTTGGCTGGCACCCATGGCTTATGGAAACGAATCCGCCTATTTTCTATCCCGAATCGATATGATGGTAATGGGCTTTCATCCTTACCGGGATTTTCAATGTAATTACGGCCCCTTCTTTCTCTTTGGTCCCTATTACCTGTATTGCCTTTCGATGGGCGCCCTGTCGATAGAGCAGGCATACGGCGCGATATTTGTTCTTGGTTTCATCTGTGGTTTATTTTTATTTTATTATATATTGAGTCAACTGGTGGGAAGATTTGCAAGGGGAACGATCTTTTGGATCATTGCTCTGAGCTGCTCGTCTCCTTCATTTGGGCTGCACAACCTGCCACTAAGATACGCGCTCCCGTTAGCCTCCATTCTCGCAATGCACCGGGTTGTGTTAAACGCTATTGATCGTCCACAAGAGATGCTCTCGGTGGCGGGCGCGGCATTCTTGTTTCCGTTTCTGGCCTTTGCCGTCTCGCCCGAAATAGGAATAGCGGTATTGCTGGCCGCAATCGCCTATTTTGTGCGAATTTGGACGACTCCATTCCGTCGTCTCTGTTGGGCGGCGCTTGCGGTGGCCATGGTGCTTCCGGCTACGATTTTTTGTTTTTCCCGCGACTATTTTAGTGCGGTTCTATCTTTCAGCGGCGGTGGAGACAATTTTCCCATTTACCCAAACGGGTCGCACTTATTCTTCCTGGCCGCGATTTTCTGTGTGATCCCGGGGTTGACCCTGATTGGTTTTAAACGCGGGAACCTTGACGGGGCAATCTCGTTGGCGGTTTGCGTGGTCATCGGTTTGCTGATCGTAGCCGCGTTGGGCCGGACAGACGGTTATCATGTTTGCATGAACGGAATCGGGATATTCCTGCTTTTTCTGGCCGCACTTTCATGCGCGCGCAGCCGGTTATTCATCCCGGCGGTTATCATTTATTTGCTGCTTTTTTGGGTGCGTTGTTACGATTTCGGATATATGGGTCGCGACATTGCCGCAGCGCTCCAGATTCGGAAGGCGCTGGCGGATCCATCGCAGATGAAGGGATGTTTATATGTTGGCGGAGAAGCCCGGCAGTCCGGCCTGTACTACAGCAAAATGCTTCCCGTTCCCGAAGCTTACCGGGAGTTGCTCCGGTTTTCCCGCCTTGGAATTCCGCTGGGGTGCGACGAGGGATTGGAACGGTTTCTCAAGCTCAACGGGAAACTTCAGTGCGAGTATCACATGGCCCCTTACATGGAGATGTATTTGGAAGAGCATCTGCGGCGCAAACTCGCCGATCTTGCAAAAATGGAGTTGATTCTAGTGCCGTCCGGTTACCTGCAAGCCCAACCGACCGTGGATTTGCAGCGTCTGGCCGAAGCGGATTCCGCAGAGATCTCCGGGATTATGGGAATTCCGGTGAAATTCCACCTTCCACGTAATCAGCCCTTCGACCCGAATCTAGCCGTCCTCAGAGAGATCAAGGCGCATTATTCTGTTATTGCATCAATGGGGCAGAGTTATGTCGTAATGCGGAGGAACAGAGAGTCCTGACGCTCCTGCCTGAAAAGCGCCCCGCGACCCCAAGGGCAACACAAGCCGCGGCGCCCAGCGCAAAGCACCAGAGCCCGACAGTCAAATGCGTCGGCCAGAATGAAAATTCGATGCGGTGCGTCCCCGCCTCAACAAAGACGCCGCGAAAGAGGTAGTTGGCCTGAAAGATGGGGCTTTTCACGCCGTCCACCGTGGCGGTCCAGCCCGGATACCATGTGTCCCCCAGGATCAACAGCACCCGGTTCTTCGCGACGACTTCCATTGTCACCGAGTTGCCGCGATCGACAAACGAACGCACTTCCCCGGCAGATTCGCGGGAACTGGACGCCGACCCGCCGGGCGGCGGCGTTTCTCCCGAAAGCGATTCGACGATCGCCTCGGTGTGAGGGTCGAAGGATTCGGAGGCTATCGCCTGCAAAACCGGTTCCGCCCCCGCCACCGAACGCCATCGCGAGACCACGAACGCGCGAGGCAGCGGGTGTGGCCGTTCGCCAATCCGGACTTCGCGTGAAGCATTGCCCCAGAGAATCTGTTCAAACGGCGCCCCGCCGATGACGTAACGCAGCGAGAGCATGTCCGCCAGTTTTTCCTGGAGAGGCGGGGGAACCGACATCATCGCGCCGAAGAACCGGGTGTAGCGAGTCAAGGGCAAGCCCCCCGGAGTCAGACTGGACAACCCTTCCAGTTGCAGGTGACTCGTCGCTCCGGAATCGACAGCCCATTCCCAGATATCCGTGCGGGTATCGCCATAAACGTACTGCTGGGCGCCGTAGTAGGTCGAGAAATAGCGATACATCGGGTCGGTTCCGAGCCTTTTCGCCAATGCCAGCGGTCGCCGCGAATAGATTCCAGCCGGTCCCGTCGGCTGCACCTGCCGCGAAATCACGCACAAATTGATAAACGCCACGGCGACGATCCCCCCCTGCACCCACCGCACCGAACCACGCCGGAATGCCAGCATGCCAAAAAGTCCCAAGCCCAGCAGCGTAAACACCGCAGCCCAAGTGTAATCGGTCCTCGCCGAATTCACTTGCTCCACCGACGGCGTGTTGGGATTTGCCATCAGCCAGATCAGAACGCCGCTGTCAAACAGGCAAATCAGGTAACCCAGGAGAAACAGGCCAAAGCAGCTTGCCGCAACCCACCAGAGCCGGATTTGAGCCCGTTGCCCATCCTTTTCACGCGAATCGAGCAGCGACTGAAAGCCCAACGCACCGAGCATCGACAGGGCGAAGGCGACGAAAAAATAGAACTTTACTGGAAACCGGAAATGCCCCAGGCCGGGGAGCCAATGGTGGAGAAAACCATAAGCCGGAGTGTATTTTCCAGCGGACATGATCAGTCCAACCGCCAAGACAGCCGTAAAAAACCACACCAAAAACCGTCGCTCACGCGCTTTCCAGTCAAGAGAGTCGCCCTTGCGACGCAACCAGCAAAATAATGACGCTATGAGAGGCAGGATGCCCACGTAGCAGTGCCCTATCGCAAATTCATAAATCGTAGGCGCCCAATAGGCGTTCGGATAGCCAGGACGCCCGTAAAGAAAGGGAAGCAGCAGCGCCAACCATTGCCGCGGATGAGCGGATGCCATTGCAAGACCCGGGTCGATTTCGCCGGCTCTATCGGAAAACCCCATCAATTCTATCGTGCCGAGCAATTGTGGCATCGCCAACGCCAGAGCAAATGCGCCCGCGAGTGCAATCCACAACATCGAAACGCCCATCGCGGTCCAACTTCCATGATGGACCCATCGCGCTACTCCGTAGGCCACGACCAACAAAGTAAAATAATAAACAAATTCGCCATTGCTGAAGATTTGGAGTGCGAAAGCCACAGCCAAGGCAGCAATGGAAGCGGCATTGCGCACGAGTGACCCCCACAAAAACAGAGCAGTCCCGGTCTCTGAATGCCGCGGATCATCCGCCGCCGTTCGGTCGATAATGCGGCTGACCGACAGCATCCCCACCATCCCCCAAGCTATGCAGGAGAGGGAGTGGACAAACTCTATCCACCCAACGCAAAATGTGCAAAAGGTAAAGCTTACAGACGCGAAGACGGACGAAGCGATTCCCAAGCGCCAATGCCGCGCCAACGCGTACGAGCTTCCGGCAATCAACGCGATTAGGAAGGTCCAACTCAAGCGGATAGCCCACTCCAATGAAGGGAGGGCCAAAAGCCACTCCGGTGGATAGAAAGCGCAACTATAGGGGGAGGCGGCAAATGGAACACCGCATTGGCTATGAGAATACCAAGTTGGAATGTGCCCCCCCGCTATTGCCCTTCCAAGATATATCCGGGCAGTTTCCTCCCCGAAAACCAGGTCCCGCAAGTACAAAGTTCTTCCACCAAACCAGACGTCAGCCAAGAAAAACACCGCCAGTGCCGTCAACAGGAGATACGGCCAGAATCGACTCAATACAGGATGTAGAATTTTTTTCATCAAAGGAGGATACTTTCGGCAGTTTTAAGCGGAGATCGCGGTTTCCGCAAACGGTTTCGGAAATATCAAGGGGGGGGCGCAAGCAGCATCGAAACAACAACCGCTACAGCCGCGACGTCCACCGCTTCAAGAACCCTATTTCTTGCAGCGCGACAAGTATGGAAGCACGAAACGCTAAAACAACCCATGCCGAACATATTAGGCCAAATCAAGAAGCAAGCAAAATCGGAAAATCGAATTTCCAATCCCGATCTTTAGCGAAGAAAGCAATGATGCGGAACCCGAGGACTCCGCTTTCCGGGGAGCGCGCGTGCTGGCTGAGGGGAGCGCGCGCATCCTGCCCGCACGTGTCGGCATCCTGCGGACTGCGGACGCGAATACACGGCGACCGGAATGCTTGCGACCGTTAGGGATGTGTTGAGCCGGAAACATGACATCCGAGACAGGGCGTTCGCCAGAGGTCGCCGACAGGATGCCGGCGACTACGGGCAGGATGCCCACGCTCCCCTCAGCGAACTTCTTCCCTATCGCTGAAGATTGCGTGAGGAGCTCGTAAACCGCCTTTTCCGTTGACAGAATGCTCAAACGCGAAGATTTTCGAATTTTATCCGCCATGACTGTCCCGACTTTTCGCTGTCTTTGTTGCGGTTCCGCCCAAGCCGAGCCTTTTTTGCTGGGATGCCGGGACTACTACATGCGAAAGCCGGGGGAGTTCGATTACTTTCGATGTTCGGCCTGCAGCCTCGTGCAGTTGCATCCGGTTCCCGCCGATATGAGCATCTATTACGAAGCCTACCAGGTTCACCAAGGCAAATCTTGGCTGCACGAAACGCTTCGCCGGTTGTTGATGGAAAAGGCCTACTATGCGCCACCGAAGACATCGGGAAGCCGCATTCTCGATTACGGATGCGGGGACGGCTGGTTTATCAGGGATATGGCGAACCGCGGGCATCAACCGGTCGGCTTTGAACCCAATGCGGACCATGCGGCACGCCTCTCGCGGGAATTGAAACTGCCGGTATTCTCAAACGTTGTGGATCTGGAGGCGAAATGCGGAGAGTCGTTCGACGCGGTCTCGATGCATTTCGTGCTTGAGCATCTTAGCGACCCGAGTGCCGCCTTCGCACTCGCCCGCCGGCTGCTCAAACCCGGTGGCCAGTTTTATTTTACGGTGCCGAACATCGAGTCAGTCGAGTTCAGAATGTTCGGGCGCAAATGGCATGGGTTCGACACTCCGCGGCACATCTCCTATCCCACGCCTCCCATTATTCGGCGTCTCGCCGAACAGAACAGTTTCGCCGTACGGGGGATGCGCGCATTTGGAACACCAAACGACGTTGCGGGATCGCTTGTCAATGTCCTGGCAGGACACTACAACTACCATGCTTTCTGCGCCTGTATTCCCCTGGCCGTGGCATGGAACGCGGTGATGGGCGAGGCAGTTCTCGCCATCACGCTGTCCAGGCAAAACGATTGATCCGAAGCGACCGACGAGCAACGCCGGCCAGCGCCAAAAGAGACGCAACCCTCCGGGCGAGAGCAAAAAATGGCCTCTGGCGGCGTTGTGGCTCGGTTACAGCCCGCAGCGGGGATGCGCCCTCGCCGCGCCTTGCCATAGGCCATTTCTTGCTCTCGCGCGACCCCTCCCTACTTTTTTCACAAGCTCTGGGAAAACCGCTTGTAACTTTCTGCAGAAAGCTGTAAGCGTTGAAGATGAGTTTAAAGTCGGCAACGGCTTATTGCAGAAAAGCCTGAATATGCGCCGTTTCATCCAGTCAATTGCGTCCGATGCTTATCGCCGGTTTGGAGATTATATCCCGCGATGGGCGTTCTACCCGCTCTATCAATGGGTTTATCCGCCGGGCTCCGCCAAACCGATGATGATGTACATCGATATTGTCGGATCATGCAACTTGCGCTGCCCATCCTGTCCAATAGGAAACACTGAAAATGAAAAAGGAGGGGGGAGACTTGCGTTGTCGGTTTTTGAGCAAATACTTCAAAAAGCGAAACGGGAATTTGGAATCGTAGGCGTGGCGCTTTTTAATTGGACCGAGCCATTCCTGCATCCCGATCTGCCCGAGTTTATACGTTGCGTGAAGCGGGAAAACTTGATTTGCACTCTTAGCAGCAATTTGAACCTTATACGAAGAGCGGATGATGTTCTATTGGCTAAGCCTGACACTCTTAGGATTTCCCTTTCTGGTTATACTCAGGCGATCTACGGACAGACCCACGTTCATGGGGAGATTGAGACGGTCAAAAGAAACATGCGCCTCTTGAGCGAGGCAAAAAAGCGGCTGCGCAATCGCAGGACGGCGATTTATGTTTACTACCATAAGTACTTACACAATTTGGACGAGGTAGAGCCGATGAAGCAATTTGCACGTTCCCTGGGCTTCGATTGGCTGGAGGACTGGGCTTACTATATGCCGCTGGAGAGAGTGATCGAATTGGCCGAAGGCAGGCTTTCTCCCGAGAAAAAGCGTTTTGTGGACGACCACTTGGCGTTGCCAATCGATAAGGCCATTGACGAGGCAAGACTTTTCAAGAAGGAAGCGTGCGGATTGCTCCATGACCAGATCGTCCTTGATGCCGCCGGGGATATTCACATTTGCTGCGCGGCTTATGAAAAACGGACGACGAGACTTGGCCGCTTCTTAGAAATGACGCCGGATGAGGTGCGCAACGCCAAGACGCGCCATCCTCTCTGCGCTCGTTGCAGTGCGCACGGATTGCATCGCTATTTTGAGTACACCACACACCCGATTCTCCGGAAAAAATATGCTGCTCTTGTTGAGGAGAAGCTCTCTCGCACGCAACGCTAGTGCCCTGTATCATCAATATCGTCGCAGATGCGACGCTATTCGTGATACAGGGCACTAGTCTCAGACACCCTGACCTCTTCTGGAAAGAACGGCCGAATTGAAGAATGAAAATGAGCCCACCGCCGGCGCGGTCCGAAATGGATGACCCCAAAACGGCAGAGGAGGCTCGCGCTAGCGTCGTGGACTGCGGTGAAGTGCCCTTTCCATTACCCACAAACCGGAAGCCGAGCACGGAAACCGGAGCGGCCCATATTATTTGTCATCCTGAGCTTGCGAAGGATCTCACGGCAGGCCAGCCGGCGTTAGGTCA
>Ga0316221_1003184_pt1 | contig 13704 bp, 12 predicted proteins | sample TBH18007metaG_FD_206003 | JGI IMG/M metagenome (GOLD analysis project Ga0316221, IMG submission 206003) | Freshwater microbial communities from Trout Bog Lake, Wisconsin, USA - TBH18007 | ecosystem: Environmental > Aquatic > Freshwater > Lake > Hypolimnion/Profundal zone | place: USA: Wisconsin... | reverse complement strand
ATGGAGCAAACGCTCGTCGACCTGATCACGGACGACCCGGCCGGCCTGCTGCTGGCGAAGCGGCGCACGGACATCCAGCTGGAGGTGTTGCGCCGCACGCTCGACGCGGCGCAGGGCGGGATTGATTTTGTGTGGATGGGCGAGGATCTCGGCACGCAGATCGGGCCGACGCTGAGCCCGGAGCTGTTTCGCCGGCAGCTGCGGCCGCGACACCAGCAGGTCGTGGATCTGGTGAAGACCTACAACCTGCCGACCATGATCCACTCGTGCGGTTCGAGCAGTTGGGCGTTCGAGGATTTCATCGCGATGGGCATCAACGCGGTCGACACGCTGCAACCGGAGGCGAAGAACATGGCGCCGGCGGCGTTGAAGGCGCGGTTTGGCGGGCGGCTGGCGTTCCACGGCTGCATCAGCACGGCGGGCCCGGTGGCTTACGGCACGGCGGCGGAGACGGAGGAGTATTGCCGGCGGACGCTCGAGATCATGATGCCGGATGGCGGCTACTGCTTTTCGCCGACGCACTGCCTGCAGGACAATTCACCGACGGACAACGTCCTCGCGATGTATGCGACGGCGATGAAGCACGGCTGGTATCGGTGAATTGCTCGTTGTAGGGCGGGGTTGCCGACCCCGCCAAATCGATCTCCTGCGAATAGCACCGCCGTCCGACCGACGTCAGGCGGGATCAGCGACCCCGCCCTACAACGGATTCGCTGCCGAGCTTGAAGTCACAGCAGCTCTACGGCGTCGCCGACGCGGACGGTGCCGGTCTTGCTGTCGTGAATCAGGTTCTGCCCAAAGTTGACGTCGGTGGCGTCGTCCGGGCTGCGGCGATACATCGCGAGCGTGCGCAGCGGCTCCTTGCCGCGTTCGGCGGTGGCCTGGTTGGTCGTCGTGACGATGCAGCGCGCGCACGAGCCCGCGGTGCGAAACGTCGCCGTGCCGACGCGGAAACGCTGCCACGTGTCCTCGGCAAAGGCGTCGCAGCCGGTGACGACGAAACTGGGCCGGAAGCGGTTCATCGGAAGGGGCTCGTCGAGGCGCCTGTTGAGGTCGGCGAGCGTGGCGTCGCTCAGGATCATGAACGGGTAGCCGTCGGCGAAGTTCACGACCTCGCCCGGCCGGGACTTGCCTGGCTTCACGAGGTCGCGGCGGAATTTCTCGCCGATGCGGACGAGCCGGCAGGGAAAACGGAGGATGTCGGAGAGCCAGACCGCGACCTCGACGCCGCAGTCTTCGGCGAGCAGTCCCTCGCTTTTCCAGATGCGGACGGTGATCAATTCCGCGGGGGCGGATGCGCGCAGCGGCACGGCGCAGGAGCCGCCGTGGGGGCCGCGCAGGACGAGGTCGCGGGCGGTGAGGGCGGTTTCGATCAGCGCCATTTGTGGCAGGGTGCGCTGGGTGAGGAACTGGCCGTTCGCGTCGACAACGAGAAACCGCCGGTCGCCGACGAAACCGAGCGCGTCGATTTCGGCGCTGGGCACGGCGAAACCGCGCAGCGACTTGACCGGGTAGAGGAAGACGTCGGTAACGTGCATCGCTGGCGTCAGGCGGATTTGCGGCGGTAGACGGCGAGGAAATGGGCGGCGCCGACGCGCGTGGCGAACTCGGCCGGCATTACGCCGTCGAGGCCGTAGCAAATGTGGAGGTTTTCACCGACGACGCGGTAGACGGCGGGGATGGTGCGCCCGGCGTTGGTGCCGGCGACGCCGGTGAGCAGGAGCGCCGTGCCAGCGGGGTGGGCTGCGAGCGCGAAGGTTCCGCGGTCGGCGATGTCGCCGTTGAAACGCACGGCATAAGTGCCGGCGGCGAGCTCGACCTCAATCTTGTTGGCGAGCATGTCCGGCATCTTCTCGCCGGAAATTTCGGCGGTCTCGATCAGCCAGCGACCCTCGAGGGTGGCGGATTCGTCCATGGCGAGGATCAGCCCTTCAACTCGGGGGCGGTGAGACGTCGGGCGGTTTCGTCGAGGACGCGCGGCTCGACGATTTCCTTCTCGCTGCCGCTGCCGAGTTTCTTGAGTTTGCGGCCCGTGACGAAGAGCTGGCTCTCGGCCTGGAAGGCGGTGCTGTTGTAGGCGCCGACGGCCTGCTGCAGGCGCTGGCCGAGATCGTCGAGGTTGCGGGCGACCGCGCCGACGCGTTCGTGGAGTTCGACGCCGAGGCGGCGGATCTCGTCGGCGTTCTTGGACAGCGCCTCCTGTTTCCAGCCGTAGGCGGCGGCCTTGAGGAGGGCGATGAGCGTGGCGGGCGAGGCGAGGATGACGCCGACGGCCGTGCCGCGCTCGAACAAGTCGGGTTCGTAGCGGAGGGCCGCGCTGTAGAACGCCTCGCCCGGGATGAAGAGCACGACGAACTCGGGCGAAGGCTGGATGTTTTTCCAGTAGGATTTGTTGCCGAGGGCGTCGATGTGGCCGCGGACGACGCGGGCGTGCTCGGCGAATTTGGCTTTGCGGACGTTTTCGTCGGATGCCTCCAGTGCTTCCAGGAAGGCCTGCATGGGGGCCTTGGCGTCGACGGCGATGGATTTGCCGCCGGGGAGGCGGATGATCATGTCGGGGCGGACCTCGCCGGTGGCCTCCTGCTGGATGAAGTCGACGTTCTCGAGCATGCCGGCGAGCTCGACGACGCGCTGGAGCTGGATTTCGCCCCAGCGGCCGGCGGTGCTCGTGGAGCGGAGCGAGCGGGAAAGCTTGGTGGTCTCGGACTGGAGGGAAGTCTGGGCGAGGGCGAGGCCCTTGAGCTGTTCGGTGAGGGAGCCATAGGCCTCTTTGCGGGCGTTCTCGATGGCAGCGATCTTGGTGTCGACCTGCTGGAGGGATTCCTTGAGCGGCTTGACCAGGGCGTCGATGGCCAGCTGGCGTTTTTCGAGGTCGCCGGCGGAGCTCTGTTGCAGCTGGGCAAAACGCTCGGCGGCGAGCGCGAGGAAGGACGTGTTATTGGCCTTCAGGGCATCGGCGGAGAGGGCCTTGAATTCGTTGGAGAGCCGGGCCTGGGTGTCACGCTCGGCGGCGAGCTTGGTTTGGAGCTCCGTGGCGAGGGTGGAAAGCCGGGTGCTTTCCGTGCGCAGTGTGGCGAGCTCGCTGGTGAGGCGGTTATTTTCCTCCTCGCGGCTGCGCAAACGCTCGGTTTGGCCGGCCTGCCGCGAGAGCAGGTAGAGCCACGTGATTACAGCTCCCGTGATGGCGGCGACAACGGCGGTGAGAAACGTGGGCACGGTACGATGATTTGGCGGGGGCGGAAGCAAATCAACCCCGGATGCGTTTCTTGACACAGGTTGAAGCGGTCTGCAAACACGTGTCATGCTCTCGGAGAGTTATTTAGCCCCTAAACTGGCGGACCCCACGCCGGGCCTTTTCTCATGGTAACCGAACCCCCTGCGGCGAAGGTTGCGACGGGAGAAAGACCCCTGGTGCTCGTCGTCGACGATGAATACGGGCCACGCGAGTCGATCGCGTTCACTTTATCCACCGAATTTACGGTCGAAACTTCCGACCGGGCGGCGGACGCGTTGAAGAAGGTCAGCGGCAAGCCGTTTTCGCTGGTGGTGATGGACATTCGGATGCCTGAAATGGATGGCATCCGGGCGCTCGAGGAACTCCGCAAAATCGATCCGCATGTTTCGGTGATCATGCTGACGGGCTACGGCACGTTGCACACCGCGCAGCAGGCGATGGTGGTGGGGGCCAACCAGTATCTCCGGAAGCCGCCGGATATTGCCGAGTTGCTGGAAGCCGCGCGCAAGCAGGCCGCGGCCACGGCGGTGCGCCGGCACCAGGCCAAAATCAACCGCGACGCGGTGGAGATGAATTCCGCGCTCAAGCGCGAGATCGAGCAGAAGGAGCCGCAGGTCTGGCAGGCGCGGGCGTCCGTGGAATTGGTCCACGATCTGAACAACCCGCTGACCGTCGTCATCGGCTATGCCACGCTGCTGGTGGACGAAGCCCGGGCGGTGTCGGCCACGGACCCTGACCGGGGTCGCCGGCTGCTGGAATACGCCAACCTCGTCGAGAAGGCGGCGGAGTATTGCCATCACCTGTCCGAAAACTGGCGGCAGGCGTCGAAACAGGCGGCCGAGTTTGCGCTGATCGACCTGGTGAAGATTGCGCGGGAAGTGCAGTCGGTGGTGTTTTTCGGGTCGGTCGCGATCAGCTTCACCGGCCTGGAAGCGGCGCCGGTGCGGGGCTCGAAGTTCGAGCTGATGCGGGTGTTCCAAAACATCTTCAAGAATTCGCTGGAAGCCGGGGCGACGCAGCTGACGGTGTCGCTGGCGCGGGCGGGCGAGCGGATTGAGATGACGGTGGTGGACAACGGCGCCGGGATGGATTCCGAGCGCATGCGCAAGGCGTTGAAGGGCGGATTTACGAGCAAGGAGAGCGGCACGGGCCTCGGGTTGAGCATCTGCCGGCACCTGCTGGGGACGCACGGGGCGACGATGGCGCTCGAATCCAACATCGGCCAGGGCTCGATAGTGCGAATGGTCTTTCCCGCGGCGAGTTGACCGCGCCATGAAACGCCGTCGCGTAAAGATCACCGGCCTCGGGTTCGTGACGCCGGCCGGCATTGGCAAGGAGGAGTTCTGGCAGGGGATTTTGGAGCCGGTGAGCCGGGTAACCTCCCTGAAGAAATATCCGGAAGAGGCGGGCGCCTTTGTTTCGGCCGAGGTGAAGGATTTCCGGCTGGAGAACTACATGCCCAACGTGCCGAGCAAGCGCATGCCCCGGCATACGCAGTTTGCGCTGGCGGCAGCGTCGCTCGCCGCCCGCGACGCCGGCCTGGAGCTTCCCCAGCTGCGCGGCAAGGGCGCGATCGTGATGATCGGGGCCACCCTGATGGACTTTGGGGTCATCAACAAAGGCGTGGATATCATCGTCAAAAAGGGGCCGGTGAATGCCCTGCCCACGTCCGTCACCACCGCACTGGTCAGCGCCATCGGCGCCGCCGTGGGAGAGTCCATCGGAGGCACGACGCGGACGATGTCCTTGCAGAGTGCCTGTTGCTCGGGCTTGGACGCGATCGGGCGGTCTGCCGAAATGATCGCGAATGGTGAGGCGGAAATTGCCGTCTGCGGGGGGGGCGGAGGCGCCGCTCTATTTTCACCCGATGCTGGAGCTCAAGTTGGCCGGTCTCGCCCCGGGCAACCCGGATTTCCCCGAGCGGCAATGCCGGCCCTTTGACTTGTGGCGCACCACGGGCGTGATCGGGGAGGGCGCGTGCATCATGATCCTAGAGGCGGAAAGCAGCCCTCGTCCCGGGTATGCCTTCGTGGGCGGTTACAGCTACGCCTCCGATCCCGCGGCTTCGCCATGCGCCGGCCTCGCCCAAGCCCTCCGCCTGACGCTGGGCAACACGAATCTTCGGCCGAGCCAGATCGAATGCATCAGCGCCTGGGGCCCCGGCCACAAGATGCTGGATGCGGCAGAAGCCAGCATCCTCGCCGAGTTCTTCGGGTCGGACCTCAAGTCCATCCCGGCGGTTTCGATCAAGGGCGCCATCGGCAACCCCTTGGGCGCGGCCGGGGCGATCCAGGTGGGCTGTGCGGCATTGAGCCTGACGCGGGGAGCGATCCCCCCGACCGTGAACTGGCAGCACCCGGACCCGAGCTGTCCGTTGAATCTCAGCGCGAAAGCCCGCTACATTTCCCATACGAACACCTTGATCGATGCCCACGGCCTCTCGGGCGCAAATGCATGTCTAGTGCTCAATCAATAATTTCTAATCCGACAGTAATTGCGGCGTTGGCGGTCGCCTACGTCGGCTTTGTTGCTTTCTGGGCGAATCCCCACCGCGGAATGAACCGCGCGTTTTTTACGGGTTCTCTGCATGTTTCGGTTTGGTTGATCATCCTAAATCTGGCGCTCACATCAACGGGCGGACTCTTTTGGTTACGTTGCTCGTGTTCGATCGGTGGAGGTTTGCCGCTCCACATCTGGATCATTCAGCAAAATATTGTCGATCGAAGGACGGGTAGCTTTCCGGCTTGGCTAAAGCACAACTGGGGATGGGTAGCGGTGTCTGCCTTTCTGTTAATCGTTCCATTTACTGAGTCATTCATTCCCTCATATTCAACGGGAGAGCACCGCCTTCACGGGTTGGGATACTATGCATATGCGGCCATCAGCATCGCGGCCTACTGTTATCTATTTCGTGACGCCTTTAGGAGTATCAAGAGTTTGGCCGGTGTGCGACGGCTGGAAATTCAGGTGTGGCTTGTTGGCGGCTGCATTATCGCATGCACGGTGTTCGTGCTCATGGGCCTCACCGATATTACGCGAGACCCCATATATATTCGTCTTCAGCCTTGGGTAGTTATTCTTTTTTATGCGGGCACGGCTTTTGCGATAACGACTCACCGCATTCTAGATGCCCGACAGATTCTACTCTTTGGAACTCAAAAGCTCGTCCTAGTCGTCTCGGTCGCTACCGCAGCATTTCTGCTCGACTACGTGTTGCGGACGATATTGCCGGAGCCGTTTGGTTTTCTGGCGACGACGGCATTGGCGCTGTGGTTGGCGGTGGCGCTAAACAGCTGGTTGGATCAATTGTTTCATTTCTATCCTGAAGCGACCACGGCACGACAAGCCGCGTTTGCGGCGGCACAACGGGAGACTCATGCGGACAAACTCACGCAATCCTTCCGCGAAGTTCTAAAGGGCTGGGGCCACAGCGAGAGCGCCATGATCCTCTCTGGCGGCAAGGGCAACCTGACCGGAGACGGCGTATCGATCCCGGATGACGGACTCGTTTTCGCCACGATGCGACAATTGCGGTGGGTCACCCCGGAGCGACTGGCGCGTGAGCGCCCCACGCCCGGCCGTGAAGCGGTGCTGAAGTTTGTTGATGAGCACGGGCTGGGGGTATTCGTACTCGTCGAGGGCCCTTCGTTGACTGCACTCATCGGCGTCGGCGTGGCGGCCTCCCGGCGTCCGTTCACCTACCCGCAGGTGACGCAGTTGCAGGAATTGGCCTCGATCATCGAAAACGCCATCGAGCGTTCGCATTTCTCGGTCAAGGCCCAGCGAGCGGAGCAACTGGCGACCGTTGGTTTGTTGGGAGCGAGTTTGGCCCATGAGATTCGCAACCCGCTGGTTTCGATCAAGGCGTTCGTCCAGCTGCTGCCGCAGCACTACCACGATCCGGTGTTCCGCGAGAAATTTTTCCATCTGATCGGTGACGAAGTCATGCGGATCGACCGGTTGACCGAGCAGTTGTTGGATCTCGCGTCTCCCCGCGTTTATTCGGCCCAAATCGTGGAATTGAACGCCGTGTTGAATAGCACTTTGGAACTGGTCGCCGCCAAGGCGACGGACAAGCACATTCAATTCCTCACCGATTTTCGGGCTGATCCGTCCCTGATTTATACGGATGCCTCCGCCGCCAAGCAGGTGATCCTCAATCTTTGTTTCAACGCCATCCAGGCGCTGGAGGCCCGTCCGGGGGACCGTTGGGTGAAGATTTCCACGCACAATCTCATGGACCGGGTCGAGGTGGTGGTGGCGGATAGCGGTCCGGGCATTGCGCCGGAAATTCGTCCGCGGCTTTTTCAGCCCTTCCAATCGACCAAGTCGTCTGGCTTTGGACTTGGACTTGCCATCTGCAGCGACATTCTGGCCGGATTGGATGCGACCATCTCGGTAGATCCGTCTGAGCCGGGGCGGGGCGCAACCTTCCGCATCGTCTTCCCATGCCAAGCCTAGTCATCCTCGCAACCGCCGACATTGCCCTTGCCGACTCATGGGAGAAACAGCTCCCGGCTGGGCGCTCGGCGTTGCGGCTTACCCCCGCAACTTTTACCTCCGGCTCGTCTCCCGGATTTGCGGCGGTCGTGGTGTTGGATGCGGCTGCAGAGACGTCTCTGCCGCTGGCTTTGGCCAAATGCCCGACCATCTTTGTCGGAGAACCGCGGAGTTTGCCGTTTGAGCAGGCGCGCATGGCCGGCCGCGCCCGGGTTTACCTCTCCTACGAGGAAAGTGCGACGCGGCTCCGTGAACTCCTTCCCCTAGTCGAAGAGGTCGCGGAAAAACAGTCCATGGTTGAGTTGCTGAGCGACAAGGCCCGCCGGGCGGAACCCGCCCGGGCTCCGGCCAAGGCTGCCGCCGCGGGGGACGCGGCCGAGTTGTGGGATTTTCTTGAGGGTGCGGTGGAGAACCTTGACACGCGGGACCGGCTGATCGCCGAATTTCGCCGCGCCTCCCGCCAGTTGCTGCGCGCCTCCCATGCCGTGTTTTTCCTACGCGAAGCAGACGGGTTCCGGGCCGACCGGGGCACGTCCTTCTTCGGGATGGACGACCCGATCGTCAATTTGCTCGAGACCCACCCGGCCGTGATTGACGGGGCGAATTGGGACGGCCCATCCGACCCGGTGGCCGAACTGGCTGTCCGCAACCGCCTGGCGCTCTGGGGCGCGCGGCTGCTCGTGCCGATCCACGACAACGGACGTTTGCTTGGCCTGATTGCCCTTGGCATCCGGGATGACGGTGAGCCCTACGACGAGACCGACCGGACGCGGGCGGTGTTCTTTGCCCGGTTGCTGCGCCATTTCCTCGCCAAGTCAGCCCAATTGGGCCGCCTGCACCAGCTTGCCGAGCAAACTCGCCTCGGCGCGAAGTATCTCCCGAGCACATTGGTGCTGGCGGCGGACGAAAGCGTCCCGCGCCAGGTTCCGCTGGTCGTGCGCGACCTGATCGGCCAGGCGCGACGCTCGCGGGAAGTGTGCCGGGTGGCACCGGGTGCAGACCAACCCTTCCGCGCCAGCGCCGGGCTCGTGGCCGAGACGGGCGGAGTGTGGGCGTTTTGGGAGGAGGCGAGCGGGGAGGTCCACGATGCTGCCACGCGCCAGCGCACCAGCCGTCGGAACCTCCTGCGCGAGCTCGCGCTCACGCTCAATCATGAATTCGGCAATGCGCTGGTGTCACTGGCGACCTTCCGCCAGAGCACGGCCGAGCAACCCTTGACGCCGCCCATGCTGGAGACCGTGAAGAACGACGTCGCGAAGCTGGAGATCCTGAACGAGCAGATCGGCCTGATGCATTCGCTCCACGAGCCCGATTCTGCCCTGGCCGATATGCGGGAGCTGGCGCAATCGATCGGCCGTTCGCTGGGCCTGCGCGCCGAGGTAGGCCCCGATCCGGTGATGCTGAAGGTAAATCTGAAATTGCTCAGTTTTGCCCTGACCGCATTCATCCAGAGCGTGGCGGAAAACCGGGGTGAACTTGGATCCCGCGAGCTTTCGTTGCAGGTCCGTTCAACGGGTTCGGGAGCGGAGCTCACCGCGCTGTTCTCGATCAAGGGCAAACACTTGGAACTGGAGGGCATCCTGCCCGAGCCGGTGGAAGGTGCGGTACCGAACCAGGGGCGTCTGGGGGTCTTTCTCGCAAAGGAAATTCTCCGACTACACCATGGCGAGATCCACGCCGGCCCAGGATTGGAAGGCACGGAGATACTGATTTCGGTGCGTACCCCTTGAGCAACTCCCGAAATTTTGCAGAAGCTATAACACGGTGGGCGGGCCTCGAACCGTCTGTGAAGGGATTGGTGCTGTTTGGATCCCAAGTTCGCAATCATGACGACCAGATCTGGAGTGCCGATGCACACTCAGATTGGGATTTTCATATCATCACGTCCAAGCCCAAGATGTTTTTGGAATCCGCTTGGTTAAAGAATGTTACGGACTTGGAATTGCGTGCCTACGCTGTGCGAACTCCACGCCTCGGAGGCATGCCGAAGGTAAATGTAGCCTTAGCAGGCTGTGAAGCCGATTTCGTTATTTTTCCGCTCCACACGTTCCAAGCAGCGCGATTGGCAATTTCGCTCGGACTTCATCGCCATTCCTTACGCTTGCATCGCAAATTGCAGGATCTGGCGATCGTCATTCGCCCGGGATGGAGATTTCTCAAAGGCGCTAGGAGTTGGGAGGCGATGTATAACAATGTAATCGCTGACGTGGAGGACCCACGTCTCGACGATGTTACCCCCCGCGCCCTCGTCGTGATCGCCATCGTTTCCCCCGCGGCCCAGGAACGGATGGCCCTCACCGCGCTGTGCGATTGCCGCGGCTGGATTTCCGCGGAATGCGAGTCGGTGCGGGCGTTCAAAAAATTACTCCACCGGGTCCGGCCGCGGATTGTGCTGACGCGCCGCCGGCTGGAAGATGGCTACTCCGACGACGTGGTGGGAGCGCTCCATTCCGCCGGGGTGGGGAGCGCGCGGATCTTGATCCTGATCAGTGCGGCCACGCCCGCGTCCACGGAAGCCAGGCAGGTCGCGCTGGGAGCCGATTGCGTGCTGCGCGATCCCGTGCGGCCGGACGTCCTGGTCGAATACCTCAGGAAATACTACGAAGCGCTGCTGGATGGCTCCAGGGAGACCCCAAAGATTGAGCGGAAGGCCTTCGAATTTGCCGGCGCCACGGTCGATCCCATTGCGCGGACCCTGCGCTGCCGGCGCAAGGTCGGCCACCTGACGCCGCACGAAGTGGACCTGATCGAGCTGTTGCTGCAGTCCGAAGGCGGCGTCCTGACCTACGACATGCTTTACCAGGAAATTCTCGGCAGGAAATTTCGCGGAGAAACCAGCAACATGCGGGTGCTGTTGGGAAAACTAGCGGGTTCCGCCGGCGCGGTGGGTGTGCCGCTGCGCCATTGGGTGGAGGTCATCCCGAAACTCGGCTACCGCTATCGTCCACCTCCGCTGCCGGTCGCGCCCGCGTCGTCTAGCGCGCGGCGTTCAGCGCGCGCCATTCGGAAATAGACATTTCCGCAGAATCACGGGCACGGATCTCCGTGCCACCTTTCATTCCACTAGTTGCCGCGGCGGTGGCGTTCCACGTGCCAGAGGGCGCCGATGTCGGGGCGGTTGGCGACGGTCCGGGCGTAGATGTAGGTTTCGATGACGCGGTCCGCAAAGGGCGGCTGCAGCGTCGCGGTCTCGCGGCGATACATGCCTTCGGCGAGACCCTCGAGCACGTCGAGGGCGGCGAGGGCCGTGGCGTCGGCATCGTAGACTTCGCCAATCACGCCGGCCTTGTCTTCCGGCACGGGCACGAGACCGGGGAATCCCCCGAGATCGAAGAGCCGGAAGCCGGGCGTCGTGCGGGCCGCGCCGAGAAATTTCTGGCCGGTCAGATAGTGGTGGTTACTGCCACCGCGCTTCAGGGTGCCGTAGACGAAGAGCAGGCTCATGGAAGGGGAAATTCTATGACGACCGCAGTCGTGTTGTCGCGGCCGGAATTGAGCACGGACTCCTCAACGAGGCGCTGGGCGACGTTTTGGCTGGCGCGTTCCGGGGGCGGCGTGCGGATGAGTTCCTCGAGCTGGCGGTCCCACAGGCCTTCGATGAGCCCGTCGGAGCAGATCAGGAAACGGTCGCCGGGCCGGTGCTCGACGGCGCCGACATGCGGCTCGATGAACTGGTGGCCGGCGCCGAGGGCCTGGTTGAGGGCGTTGCGGCGGGGATGCGAGCGGGCCTCGCGCTCGTTGAGTTTGCCCTGGCGGCGCAGCCAGCCGACGTGGCTGTGGTCGTGGGACACCTGCGTGAGGCCGCCCGCGCGTGGCAGGTAGTAGATGCGACTGTCGCCGAGATGGGCGAAATACATCCAGTCCGGCGTGAACCAGCCGAGGCTGAGCGTGGCGCCCATGCCGGCGCATTCCTCGTAGGAAAAGCCGAGTTGCAACAGGTCCGAGTGGATCGCGGAAAACAGCTCGACGAGGATCTCGCTGAACCCGCTGTCCATGCCCGCGGCGGAGAGGCGGAACGCGCGCGGGAGGAGTTTGGTGATGCGATCCACGGCGATGCGGCTGGCGAATTCGCCGGATTTGGCCCCGCCCATGCCATCGCTGACGGCGAAGACGAAGTCGGTGCCGGCGAGCGAGGCGGTGCCGGTCTTGCCGAGGTAGCGCACCTCGTGGCCGTCGAAGCTGAGCGCGAGGAAGGCGTCCTCGTTGTTGGGCCGGACCTTGCCGCGGTCGGTCAAGCCGGACCAGCGCAAGCTGGGCGGAGCGGGGACGGAGGCGGGTTCCGGGGAGTCCATGTTCAACCCGAGGGTTTCAGGGACACCGTGCCCTCGCCGCCGTCGAGCAGCGTGGCGAATTCGAAATCGATGACGCAGAAGCGTCCGTCCGAGGTGCGGTAGGTGATGTTGCGGAGTTCCCGGTCCTCGTGGCGCACGCCGTATTTTTCAAGCTCGGCGAAGATTTCGGCCTGGCGCTCGGGATTCAGCTGGTCGACGTGCCGGCCGCAGTTGGTGGTGATGATCTTCAATGCTGGCGGATCCACGTCGAGGAGGCGGGGAACGAAGTCGCAGCCCTTGGCCTCCAGGTGGCGCAGGACCCGGACCTCGTGGTCGAAGCGCTCCTGCGCCTGATGCCCGCGGAAGGTCTTGTGCACCCGGCCGTCATAGCCGATGCGCACCAAGGCCCGGGCGGTGTCCTTCATCTCGTGCATGCGTCAAGGCACGAGTCTCAGCCCGCCGGGGGTGCTGGCAAGCCTGATGACCCCGGCAATTTCCGCGCCCAGCCGGCTAACGAAACTTGCTGGCAATGAAACTGATGGCTGAAAAAGGAGCATTGGGGCAAGTTCGGGTTGCCTCTGGCATGTAAGGTGCTGAATTCAAGTTCGAGTTTTTGGTGTTCTCCCGGGGCGCGTAGCATCCGCGCTCTTCCACCACACTCTCTCCTCAACCCGTCCCAAACCTAATCGACCATGGCCAAATACAAATTGGAATACATCTGGCTCGACGGCTACACGCCGTTGGCCAGCTTGCGCAGCAAAACCCAGATCAAGGAATTTGCCAGCTTCCCGAAGCTCGCCGAACTGCCCGCTTGGGGCTTTGACGGCAGCTCGACGCAGCAGGCCGAGGGCAAGAGCTCGGACGTCGTGCTCAAACCCGTCGCCGTGTTCCCCGATTCCACGCGCAAGAACGGCGTGCTCGTGATGTGCGAGACCTACCTCCACACGGGCCAGGCGCATCCGTCCAATTCCCGCGCCACGATCCCGGATGACCCGGACACCTGGTTCGGTTTCGAGCAGGAGTATTTTCTCTGGAAGGACGGCGCGCCCCTCGGTTTCCCGAAGGACGGCTTCCCGGCCCCGCAGGGCCCGTATTACACCGGCGTCGGCTACAAGAACGTCGGCAACGTGGCGCGCGAGATCGTCGAGAAGCACATCGACATCTGCCTCGACGCCGGGATCAACCTCGAGGGCATCAACTCCGAGGTCGCCAAGGGCCAGTGGGAATTCCAGATCTTCGGCAAGGGCTCCAAGAGCGCCGCCGACCAGATGTGGGTCGCCCGCTACATCATGGCGCGCCTGACCGAGAGCTACGGCATTGACATCGAGTGGCGCTGCAAGCCGATCCTCGCTCCGTTCCAGCAGCCGCTGGATTGGAACGGCTCCGGCATGCACTCCAACTTCTCGACCAAGCACATGCGCGAGGTGGGCGGCAAACCCTACTTCGAAAAGCTCATGGCCGCCTTCAACCAGTTCCGCGACGAGCACATCGCCGTGTATGGCCCGGAGAATCACCTCCGCCTCACCGGCCTGCACGAGACGCAGTCGATCGACAAGTTCAGCTATGGCGTGGCCGACCGCGGCGCGTCGGTGCGCGTCCCGCACAGCTTCGTCAATGCCGGTTACAAGGGTTACCTCGAGGATCGCCGTCCGAACTCCGCCGCCGACCCGTATCTGGTCGCCGGCCGGATCCTCAAGA
>Ga0316221_1003169_pt1 | contig 13741 bp, 19 predicted proteins | sample TBH18007metaG_FD_206003 | JGI IMG/M metagenome (GOLD analysis project Ga0316221, IMG submission 206003) | Freshwater microbial communities from Trout Bog Lake, Wisconsin, USA - TBH18007 | ecosystem: Environmental > Aquatic > Freshwater > Lake > Hypolimnion/Profundal zone | place: USA: Wisconsin... | reverse complement strand
AACAACTTTGGTGTGGCAGCATACACTGGTGGTAGCACAGCTAATAACTGGGTGCGTCAATTGAGAATAGACTGGTAAATTATGTTAATCAAAGGCGCGACAATTAAAGGCACGTATCTAGTAGACCATTTTAATATTGTCACTAACGGTCTCTATGCTAACTACGATGTTGCTACAGGTATCAATGGTTTTCCATACTTTAATGGTTACATTGGTGCTTGGAAGATCTACAATCGCGCCTTGTCAGCCTTAGAAGTCAATCAAAATTTCAGCGCATTACGATTTAGGTTTAGTGTATAATATGGCATTAACAATAGGATCAGGAATTACTATAGGACCTGGAGTAAGTATACTCAGTATCACTCCACCATCTTCATTGGCTGGTAGTTTAAGTTTCGCTGGTGGTGCTAGTGGTACTAATCAACTGGTGCTCAGTCCTGGAGTTACTATTGGTAGTGGGTCGTATACCATTGAAGGATGGTTCCAACTACCTAACTTTACTTCAGCTTATGGTATAGTTGGTGCTACATCTGCAAATGGATTTACTTTAATTGTTTCTAGTTCAACGGTATTTACCACAGACAAATACGGTGGCGGTGGTCAGTTCAGCTACACAGTACCTACCATGACGGCTAACAAATGGTATTATTTTGCTTTGACAAGGAACGGTACCACTGAAGCTCTATTCCTTGGCAATACCGCTGGTGGTACGGCTACCAGAGCTGGTACTACACAGACTAACTCGCTGAACTATGCTGCCGCTAGTCCTTGGATTGGATCATACTATGGAGCAAGTTGGCCAGGACTTATGACTAACTTACGCATAGTAGTTGGTAGTAATGTCTACGACCCTACACAGGCCAACATCACTGTGCCTAGTGCAGGATTAACAGCAATAACTAATACCAAATATCTAATGTTAGGTGCTAATGTAACATTAGACAGCGCCAATGTTCAAACTATCACAGTTACTGGCACAGTTACGGCCAATGTTTTAGCTAAACCATTCTAAGGATAATTTATGCTAATATTGGGTGTGAACGGATCATAATATGGCAGTCATAGGTCCAGGAATAACGATCACAGGTGGTATACAATTTACTCCAGCACCTGTTACGGGCATAGTCCTTGGTAATCTGTTGTTTAACTTAGACATGCAGAATTGGGTATCAGGTACTACCTGGCCAGACTCAAGTGGCAACGGCAATAACTTTACTTTTTATCAAGCGCCGACAGGCAGTGGTTATGGTACAGTAGTTAATACTGGTACCAGCACTGCCTACTGGTCAAGTCCTGGTAACAATGGCGCAGTGGCTGCCAGTGCTATATTCCCAGCCAACACAGACTATAGCAAGGGTGTGGTATTCTTGTACACTGGTGCTAACTTTTTTAACCTAATAGGATCTGGTACTAACGAAACATTCTGGGGCGCAGGTGGCACCACACTATATGCTGGTAATAACAATGGCGATGGTTATCAAGTAGTAGGGTCTAATATCACACTCACTGCTAATACTTGGTACTATGTCAGTATGAGCTTTAGTGGTACTACAGGTTGGACTCTATACATCAATGGAGTTGCACATGGTACCAGTGCAAGTACCACTAATAGAGCATCAGCTTCAACTCCACAAATTTTTAGCTATCAGGGAAATGCCAATAATACCACTGGTAAAATTGCAGCAGCTCATGTTTATACTAGAACACTATCAGCAGCTGAACATTTGGCTAATTATAACTACTACGCTACTAGATACAGTGGCTCATCACCAGCATAGGAAATATCATGGACATCAATGGAATAAGTTTACAAGGCACAAACATATACGGTGCATCTTCAACGACCTACATCACTGCCAACCTTGTGTTAAACCTAGATGCTGGTTTATCCTCAAGTTTCTCCGGTAACACCACCTGGCGTGATACTGTCAATGGCTTATCATTTACTCTAAGCGGCAGTCCTACATACAGCAGCAACAATGGAGGATATATCAACTTTGTACCAGCCAGCAGTCAATACGCTTATAGTCCAAATCAAAGTTTTGGTAATTTACCAAGCTGGACTGTAGAAACCTGGCACTACTACACTGGCACTAACACGGGAGCAGATCCTTGTATACTCACAGAACAATATCCCGGTGTTACTAGTAAAATTAATTTTAGCCTAGGAGTTGACACTTCTGGTGGTTTACAAAACGGATTCTGGGACGGTACTTGGCACGCTACTCCGGCTTATTCATTGACTACTAATACTTGGAATCACATCGTGGGTACCTATGATGGTACGACGATTAAACTGTTTGTGAATAATACGCAGGTCAGCACCCTTGGCTATGTGGGTTCATCTACCAGTTCACAAGGTGGTATAGTATTGATGCGTCGTTGGGACAACGCTGAATATTGGGGTGGACGCTTGGCTACGGTCCGTATCTACAACACTGCCTTTGGTAATACTCAGATCAATCAAAACTATCAGGCATTGCGTTCAAGGTTTGGGATATAATGATAATATCAGGGGTTAACATATCAGGTATAACAAATTGGTATACTAACACAGGCGGCCCAATAAATTTTGGTGCACCGTGGATAGCGTACAATACTAATCCACTGCTGTTCCAGGCATTAGGAACACCTACGTATCAATGGACCTAAATTGATTTTAATATAAATATACAAATAACAGAGAAATACCATGATAACATTAAGCAACGTAAATATTGGTTCAGGTCCAGGCATAGGTGACGGTGATCCAATTCGTACCGCTTTTAGCAAGATCAATAATAATTTTACCATAGTCCAAAACAACGTAAATCTTTTGACTAACAGCGTTACATCAGTCGCTGGACGTACTGGTAATGTAGTGCTAACCGTTAATGATATCATCGGATTCAATGGTTTGGGTCTTATATCAAATGTTCCAGCCCATAGTTCTAGTCTAGGTGTAGTCGGTCAAGTGGCTACAGACAGCAGTTACTTATATCTATGTATCGCGGCTAATACTTGGGTAAGATCAAGCATAACGACTTCATTCTAAAACTCTTGTTTTAACCAAAAATTCAGTGTATAATATAGTATATGCTGAATATTATACAAGATTTCATAAAATCAATTCTCCCAGCTAAGAAGAATTTGCTTTAATTGCAAATTGAGATAAATAAATGTATGCAAAAATACATTTACCTCATAACTTCACCTTCCTCTAAACCCTATATTGGGCAATCTACTGTGCTTCTTGAAGATAAAATTCGTTGGTACAAGAAACTAGAAAAATACGATAAGACAGATAGAAAAATAGCCAACGCTATTAAAAAATACGGTTGGGAAAATATGAAATTTGAAGTTATTGAGGAAAATCCCAAATGGACAAAGAAACAATTAGATGCCAGAGAAATTCATTGGATAAAATATTATAACTCAATTGAACAAGGATACAATATGACTAAGGGTGGGGATGGAGTTAATTCTGAACTAGCTAGAGAATTAGCACTAAAACATCATCAAACAATGAGTGAGGATAAGAAGCAACAAAGAAGTAAAAATTGCAGTAAAGGACAGAAAAAAAGATTTCAAGAATCCCCAGAAACTACTATAACCAAACAAAGAAAAAGTGATGCCCACAAAGGAAAATATCGTATAGAATCCCCTGATGGAAGAATATGGGAAACTGATATTGGTTTGAAAGATTTTGCCAAAAAATATGAAAATGAGTTAGGTATTGGCTATTGGCGGTTGTTCAACGCCTATAGAAAATGTTATAATAATACAAAGGTAACCACAATTAGAAAAAATTATAATAATTGGAAAGTGACACGTATTGCTTAACATTATCTCAGATGCGGTATTAAAATATTGGACAAGCGGAAGAAAGACTAAACGCAGTCCATCTGGCTGGGTGTCGGGAAATGCTCCTTGCTGTATCCATAATGGTGAAACAGCAGATACCAGAGGACGAGGTGGACTTCATACAGATACTAGCGGCAGTATTAGCTATTCATGTTTCAATTGTAACTTCAAAGCATCGTATCAACCAGGCAGACACTTGACATTTAAATTCCGTAAACTGCTAAAATGGTTAGGTGCAGATGATACTGACATCAAACGACTAGTTATCGAAGCCATCCGTGTCCGTGAATTGGTTAATCCAGAAGAAGTCAAGGCAGAAGCTGAAGAAGAAAAGATTGATTTCAAAGCTCGTGACTTACCAGAAGGTGCTGTTAGCTTCCAACAGTTTTTTACATTTTACGAATTAAACAACTTTGAAAATATTCCATCATTATTAAATTCAGCGATTGACTATACCAATAGTCGTAAAATAAACTATGACAAATATGACTTTTATTGGACCGACAACACAGAACACAGCCTACATCAGCGTGTGATTATACCCTGCATCTGGAAAGGCAAGACTATTGGTTATACTAGCCGTGCTTTTGTAGACGGAGTCAAACCAAAATACTACAGCCATTATGAGCCTAACTTTGTGTTTAATATGAACAATCAACTGCCAGACAGCAAGTTTGTCATAGTCTGTGAAGGACCATTTGATGCTATGAGCGTAGATGGAGTAGCAGTGTTGAACAATGAATGTAATGAAACACAAGCAGATATTATAGAATCACTGGGCCGTGAAGTTATAGTAGTAGCTGATCGAGATCGTGCTGGTGCTAAGATGATCAATAATGCTATCGAATATGGTTGGAGTGTTAGTTTTCCCGTATGGTTAGAAACTTGCAAAGATGTAAATGAAGCGGTATGTAAGTATGGTAGACTGTTTGTATTAAAAACTATCTTAGACAGCAAACAGTCAAGCAAACTCAAGATAGAACTCATGAAGAAAAAGTTATATAACTAATAGTATGTTAGTACAAAAATTCTACAATCAAAATCAATTCCCTGGACCATATACTTTAAAACAATTAAAGGATTATGGAAGACCTATAGAAAATCCCTATCTAGAATTGATCGATCAAAACATACAAGGTGATGTATTAGATGCAGGTTGTGGTACAGGATTGATCACTAACTTGTTTGCTTTGAGATACCCAAAGCATAAATTCACTGCTGTGGATTTTGCTGATGGCATAAATTACGCTAAAACATTTGCTATTACCTATAATATTAAAAATGCTAGGTTCGTCAGACAAGATCTACATGCTTGGCAGCCTAAACAACAATATGATACAGTGATCTGTCAAGGGGTATTACATCATATTCCAGAATATGTGCCAGTACTAGATAAATTAAAACAAACAGTTAAACCTGGCGGTAAACTGATTCTAGGACTATATCACCCCTGGGGTAAACTACTTAAAAAATATATCAACATTGATTATGCTAGTGATGTACTGTATAAAGATCAAGAATTAAATCCCTGGGAGTACAGTTTTACCCAACGCGACGTTGTAAACATGACTAGAGAATTTAAGCTAATATCTAAAACACCTAAGAGACTGCCGATATTTAACAGTCGCAATGGTGGGTTGGTCACTTACGTTTTGGAGAAATTATGAAATTACTAAAGACCATATGGCAAAAGATCGTCCAAGCGAAAAAACGCAGAGAACGTATCAAGAAAATGAAAGCACGTGATCCTTATGTCTACAAATAAGATCTGGACATTCGTTGGTTGTAGTCTAACCTATGGTGAAGGTCTACCAGGCGGATTATCAGATCCTGACAACTATACACAACTAATAGGTCAACACTATGATGTTACGGTTAACAATCTGTCACGACGTGGTAACAGCAATTATCAGATATTCATGACAGCGATCAATGAAATACTGTATAATACCCCTGATAAACTATTTGTGCAATGGAGTGCATTAAATCGTCTATGGCTATATCCTGGTCCAGACACAGAGTTTGTAGTCAGCTTTGATCACAGTGAAGATTACAATTACAGAGATATCTACTATAGTAAAAAAGAACTGCAACAGTTTTCAGATCAGTTCCATATATTAAATCATGATTATCAGAATCTATTGACTATTTGCAATTATAGTCGTATACTTAATACATTAAGCATGAACAAGACTGGCTTGGTATTTGTCAATGGATTATTGACTTGGACTCCTGAGATCATGGACCCATTGTCTATATCGAATATGTCAGATACATTCAGTGATTATACTAAAGAAATATTAGAATTTGATTCACGCAGTGATGATGAAATCATTAGGTTTTTCAATCAATTGAATCAAGCGGCAATTCAATTAGATATGAAACAATGGGTCAATATGTTTGAATCATTGAAAGCACAACAAATTGATATAGCGGACGACATAGTACATCCAGGATCAAAAAGTCATCACAAATATGCAGATATGATAATTAATTATTTAGAAGGTCAAAATGGCTAAAGAATATTCACCAGAACTACAAAAGTTATTTTTAGAAATGATGTTGCAAGATGCGCAGAGTTATGTGCGTGTGCAGAACATCTATAATCCAGAAAACTTTGACAGAAGTCTACGTGACGTTGCTAAGTTTATCAAAACTCATACAGATGATCACAAGGCCATGCCTACTGCTGAACAGGTCAAAGCAGTCACAGGTGTAGAATTAAAACACGTACCGGACCTAACAGAAGATCACTACAGCTGGTTCATGGCAGAGTTTGAAGGCTTTACCAAACGCAATGAACTCGAACGTGCTATCCTCAAATCAGCAGACATGTTAGAAAAGGGCGAATATGATCCAGTAGAAAAACTTATCAAAGACGCAGTGCAAATAAGTTTAACTAAAGATTTGGGCACAGAATACTTTGAAGACCCACGTGCTAGATTGTTGGCAATTAAAAGTAATAACGGACAGGTATCGACGGGTTGGCCTACTCTTGATAAACGACTATTTGGTGGTATGAATCGCGGTGAACTTAATATCTTTGCTGGCGGGTCTGGATCAGGTAAAAGTTTGTTCATGCAGAACATATCAATCAATTGGGTCACGCAAGGACTCAATGGAGTGTATTTAAGTTTAGAACTCAGTGAAGGTTTATGCGCCATGCGTATGGATAGTATGGTAGCTAACTGTAGCACTAAAGAAGTATTCAAAGAAATTGATACAGTAGAAATGAAAGTCAAGATGACTGGTAAGAAGTCAGGTAGCCTACGTATCAAATACATGCCAGCACAAAGTAATGTAAATCAGATCCGCAGTTATTTAAAAGAACTACAGATCCAAACAGGCAAGAAACTAGACTTTATCATGGTAGACTATTTGGACTTGGTTATGCCTGTAAGTGCTAAAGTCAGCCCAAATGATTTATTCGTTAAAGACAAATATGTATCAGAAGAATTGCGTAATCTAGCTAAAGAATTAAACATCTTGATGATCACAGCTTCACAGTTAAATCGTGGTGCGGTAGAAGAAATTGAATTTGACCACAGTCATATCGCAGGTGGTTTAAGTAAGATCAATACAGCAGACAATGTGTTTGGTATCTTTACGTCACGTGCTATGCGTGAGCGTGGACGCTATCAACTACAACTGATGAAAACACGTAGTAGTTCTGGCGTAGGTATGAAAGTAGATCTAGAGTATGATCTAGAAACATTAAGGATCACTGACCCAGGTGAAGAAGCACAGGAAAGTGGTTTACGTGGAGTTGGTGCAACTAATATTTTAAGTCAAATTAAAACAGGTTCGACAGTGGCGCCAAGCGAAGATCAACCTAAAATCAATGCAACTGTTGATAGCAGTAAACTCAAGAGCATGTTAGCTGGACTTAGACAGAGTTCAGAATGAACTATGCTTACATGCGACCTGACTGTCAGGCATTGACAGCGGAGCAGATTAACAACAAGATCATCTATGTTAGCGATAACATGCCTTTATCCAATGACATCAGGATAGATGTACAGGGTAAAAACAAATACTTCCATAATACCATACAAGATCTATTTGATGCTGCAGGGGTTGATATCAAAGAAAAGTTGTTTGTCTTTGACCACTATCTCATGTGGGACGATTTCCAAGGACAGGCTGCCTACACCGCTAGGATTTTATTGGACAGTGTTATATCTTTCCGCCATGACATGCCTTCATGGAATACCATCCCACAACAGACTGTTACCAAACATTTTACCTTTCCTGGTAATAAACCACGTCCACATAGGGTCATGTTAAACATGCTGATAGCCAACTTGTTTGTTGGCAAACCCATAGCATATTCTTGGCTAGGGCATGATGATCCACAGAACATCGTCGATGAGTTATTGCTTCACACTAACTATAAGTTTGATACTAAACTTGGTTTAGACAGTTTCTTTGTCGAAGCACCAGAATATTTCAGCGCAGGAAAAACTCCAGCTGGAGCACGTGCTTGGGCTATGCCAGATATCAGCCTAGCTTTCCGTGACTATATCTATCAAGGGCTGTATGCTGATTCTACGGTAAGTTTTATCACCGAACCCAACTTTTTTGAGAATGGTAATATCCTGACTGAAAAGACACTAATACCAATATATGCTGGACATTTTCCTATTTGGCCCGGTAGTTATAAATCTGCTGAAACAACCAAGAAAATAGGCTTTGATGTGTTTGACGATATCATCGATCATAGCTATCAATATCTAGCACATCCAGGCGAAAGAATAATACAAGCGATAACCAAGAACATAGATCTATTAAACAATTTAGAATTACAACAGCATTATCGTGAAATATACGAAGATAGATTAAATGCAAATCTACAGCTAGCACGTGATGTTACACAGCTACAACAGAACATTTTAAATAACCTAGATCAGCATGCGATAGTGCATGATTTCAAGGACATCAGGTTGTTCAAAGTGGCATAAATATACTAAATTGGAGTGAAAATCGTGCAGAAACGCACCCGTAGCATACTTACAGAGCTTGACGAACTACTTACACACAAAGACAAGGATAACCTCCTAGAGTCACGTGCTAATAACATCATCAATGGTGCTATTAATCTAATCAAGTATATCCGTGAAAACTATGACAGTGAGCAGGCTCTTGAGCTTGAGCGCCGTCTTCTTAATGCGATCAAAGGTCAGGATCCTGCAAAATTCACACGTGGCATTAGGAAAATCAACAATGAAGATTAATGAAGTTACAACTAAACAATTAGATGAAGGTCCGATAGATGCTATCAAGCAAGTCGGAGCAGGCCTTAAGGGTGCTTATCAAGGATTTAAAGCAGGCGGCATTGGAGCTGGGGCCAAAGCAGGATGGCAAGCTCAAGGAGCAGCCAATACCCAAGCTGACATGATCAAAAGTGTTACTACAAAAGCTCTCCAAGACTGGGCAAAAGTTAATCAAAGTTTAAAAATGGGCCAACAAGAAATCACCACCCAAGATGTGGTAGATTGGTTTACTAATTTTTCAGGTGTTGCTCCTGTAGGTCAACCTCCAGGTATTACTCCTGCACAAGTCCAACCATGGATACAAAAACAAATTGGTATCTATATTGCTAAGAAAACATTACCAGGCAATGCGCCAAAACAACCACAAGCTGGAGTAGCTGGTGGTGCAGATTTTCCACCAGATTTGTCGGGATATACTCCACAACAATTAAAACAGTTGAAACAGCTAGTTCAACAAAGTTTAAAGGCAGCCTAATATGAAAATGTATCTATATGAAGGACTAAACAAACAAGAACGTGCTAGTGTAATGCTATGGGAATCTGCAGGCCGTAAACTTGTAGAAGCACAGTTAACTGCTGATCAGATCACGCAATTATTCCAACAGATTGATCAAGCCAAAGGTAACCGTACAGCGATTGGTAAAGGGGTTGATGCTGGATCTGCTGTAGCAAAAGCCTATGCAGATTTAAAATCCAAAGTAGCCAACAGCGGCCCTATTAAAAATATGGACGCTATGTATGATCAAGCCGCTGAGAAACTTAAACAAGCCACAGGTGGTGATCAAGGTGTCATGCAGTATGTACAAAAGTACAGAGACTTTGCTAAGAAACATCCAATAGCACAAAGCCTAATCTACGGTGCATTGATTACTGCCGCTGGCGTCAGTGGAGCAGGTGCAGGTGGTGCAGCCGCACTAGGTTTATTTAAGATGGTTGATAAACTCCTACAAGGTGAGAAGTTCTCTAGTGCCGCTTATGCTGGTGCTAAGACAGGCGCCATGGCCTATGCCGCTGGTCAGATTGGCAAGGCATTGAAAGGTGGGCAACAACCTCCAACTGACAATTCTCCAGCTGATTATAGTGATTCTTATCCAGGCTATACGATCGCAAACCAACCAGTAATCCCAGGCCAACCGTTAAGTGATTTACAACTATCTATGATGAAAGTGGCTATGGATCAAGGTAAAACATATCCAGCAGAAATAATGGCACAGTTTGCTAAACAAGTTGGTGGTGCCAATGAAAGCCGTAACCTAACTCGCCGACAAGTCCAAGCGATATTTGAACGTATTGCCCGTCTAAACAATCGTATGTTAAGTGAAGGCAGATTAGAAGAAGGTATTTGGGACGATATTAAATCAGGTGCAGGCAAAGGCCTACAAGGTATTAAAAATGTAGCTGGCAAGGCAGTAGGTGCAGTAGCTCAAGGTGCCGCTAAAGTTGGTCATAGTATGACTACTAAAGTTACAGGTAGTACACTACAAAAAGCCTGGGAGAAAGCTGGTAAGCCAACAGACTCTGCTGAAATTGAAAAACTATTACAAGCACAAGGAGTTAATCCTGAAGTTATTAAAACAGTATTCCAAGCTAATAAAATTCCTGTAACACCTGCCCCAGCAACACCAGGCGCAACAGATGAACCAGCAGTGTTTACTCCGGGTGGTAATAGAGATGCTCAAGCACAACCTAGTACTCAACAAGGCGGAACTCAACAGCCACAAGGTGGTACACAACAACCTCAGGCAGCTACTAAGGCATTCCCTGATGTTACAAAATATTCGCCAGAGCAAAAACAACAACTATTAACAATGATTGACCAAGCTCTAGCAGGACAGGGTAAACCACATACAGGCGGTAGACAAAAAGGCGGATTAAGTCAGACACCTAATGCTGTCCGTCAACGTCAAGCACGTGCAGCTAAAGCACAGCCTACCACACAACCTACAGCTAAAACTCAACAAGGTATGACTGATCTAACTCAGCCAACACCAAGTTCCAGTGGAGGCACGATTACTCCAACAGCAACAGGATATGTACATACTGCAAATCCAAACAATCCTAATTTAGCAAAACCTCAAGCAGAAGTTCCAATTAATAAGATCAAAGGATCAAAAGGTGCAGGCGCTCCTACTCCAGAAGAGTATGCGGCCTTTCAAAAGAAATTACAAGCGGCAAGACAAGCACAAGGCGTATAATGAAACTATTTGAAATTAAAGGTCAGACCCCAGGATTCTTGCTAACAGAAAGCAAGAATGTACATTTAGAACACCTAGAAGATCTAGTGTTCAATCTTGGCTATGCTGGTGCTGTAGAAGCTCTTAACTATGTTGAAAGTTTACGTCACATGCTGGCAGAAGGTACAGGCACAACTACCAAGCTAACAGTTAAATGGGATGGCAGCCCAGCGATTATCTGCGGGGTAGATCCTAAAGACGGACGTTTCTTTGTAGGCACTAAATCAGTGTTTGCCAAAGGCGAGCCTAAGATTTGTAAAACAGTTAAAGACATAGAAAAGTTCTACGGTGATGTTCCAGAGTTGGCTAACAAACTAGCACAGTCTCTCAAGTATCTAAGCAAACTAGGAATTGGTGGAGTAGTCCAAGGCGACTTGATGTTTACCCCAGGTGATGTACACACAGTATCAGTCAATGATGAAGACTGTTATGTGTTTACACCCAACACTATTACCTATGCTGTGCCAGTCAACAGTCATCTAGGTGAACGCATAGCAGCCGCACAATTAGGTATCATATTCCATACTACCTACACTGGTGATAGTATAGACACTATGTCTGCACAATTTGGTGTTAACATCTCAGGATTCCAACATAATAAGAATGTATGGTTTGATGATGCCACATACAAAGACTATACAGGTATCGCCAGCTTAACTCCTACAGAAAATGCCAAGATCAAAAAATATCTGGGTGCTACACAAAAGACCATAGACAAGATTGGCCAACAACGTTTTGATATTATTCTGCAGGACAAAGAGTTTGCCAAGATGGTCAAACCATTTATCAACAAGATGGTACGTGCTGGCAGCCATGCTGTAGAACCTACTAAATTTTTAAAAGATTTTATCGCACACTATAATGCAGAAATGATGAAAGATATTGAAACACTATCGGGCGGTCCAAGTGGACGTGCTGCCCAAGGACGTCTAGCTAAGATCAAAGCTAAAGAGCAATGGATAGCAGATAACAGCAATAATCTTATTGGTATACTAGCTACTTATAAACGTGTGATCGAATTAAAACACATGCTTCTACACAAACTAAGCCAAGTTGAAGGCATTGGAACTTTCCAAAAAACCTCAGATGGATACCGTGTAACTGCTCCTGAAGGCTTTGTCGCTATCGGTCACGATGGTGGTGCCGTTAAACTAGTAGATCGACTAGCATTTAGCCGCATCAACTTCCTAAACAAATAAACTAGTCACTTAACTTTTTGTATTTTGGCTAAATAATAGTATGCGCACTGCGCACAATTATAGGAGAAATACAAATGTCATACACAACAATCGCACGTACTAACGGTTATCCACAACCTACAGACGGCAATAACGGTAATTTAACGATCACTGGTCGCCAACTTACACACTACACAGTTACATTAGGAAACGTTGGTGTTAACCCATACGTTGTTGGTTCTAACTATGATCTATTAGTTAAAGCTATTGAGCAAGTTGGTTCTATCGAACTTTTAGGTGACCCAACTATCAGTGGTGCTAACGCTTTCCGTGTTGCTATCTCAGGTGCAGCTCCTTCAGCTTCAACTGGTTTAACTAGCTTACAAGCATATTGCAACACAGCAGCTACTGGTGCTGGTGTATCTGGTACAACAGTTGCAGCATTCACATACTAATATCTAATTAGTTTGCGAAAGCAACAAAACTTAAAAAAGGCGTTTTTATAACGCCTTTTTTATTCGCTATAAATACCTAGTGAACGATCAACTATACATTTATCAAGGTTATACTCTCGTAGACATAACTCCAACAGGCCAAACAACCTTTACGCTTGAACACGAACTTGAGCGTAATCAACAGCGTAATTGGGAAACAGTTTTGCAGATTGTCAGCCTTCGCACACAACCAACTTTACTTGAAACTGAAAATACAATAACTGACATACATGGTTATAGTTTTGGTATCAACTACACAGGTAAACATCGTATTTGGACTTTTAAATTTACAGTCGACTATGCTGAAATTTTTAGAAGTGGTGCAGATCTTTATGGATTACTAAAAAGCGACTTTAAACTAACTCCAATAATATTAGGACTCACAGAAACTGCACAGCCAGACCAACCCATATTTTATACCAGTGGTCCTTGGAAAAACGTATATTTTAATGCTGAGAAAGCCTAACTAAATATATTAGATGCTATAGGCATTCATTAAGGCACATATTAAGGCACAACATCAAGGCTCAGACAATAAGCATCGCTCATACAGGAAAGCGAGATGTCGACACCATCAGAAATTGAGAAACAGAGTCTAGAAGCCCACGTTGAAATATGTGCTGTAAGGTACAGTAACTTGGAAACTAAACTATCTAACCTAGAACATCGTATGGATAAACTTGAAGGCTACCTAGTCAGCATCAAGGAAAGTCTAGATG
>Ga0316221_1003159_pt1 | contig 13765 bp, 26 predicted proteins | sample TBH18007metaG_FD_206003 | JGI IMG/M metagenome (GOLD analysis project Ga0316221, IMG submission 206003) | Freshwater microbial communities from Trout Bog Lake, Wisconsin, USA - TBH18007 | ecosystem: Environmental > Aquatic > Freshwater > Lake > Hypolimnion/Profundal zone | place: USA: Wisconsin... | reverse complement strand
TTCGTCCTTTTATACCTTCATTTAACCAAGCAACCATTTGTTTGTTTTTCTTTTCTTCTATGTAGGCCGCCTTTTGTCTAGCGGCTACTTCTTTTATATTATTCATTTGTAAGCAAATATTTGATCATGGATCACTGCTTGTGTTTTATATCCGGCTTCGGATAATCTAGACATTAACGTTTGTCTATTGCGTTCTAAATTACCAGGCCAAGGTTCTTGTTTGTTATTGGTTTGATGTACTTCAATAAACCAACTGTCAATACGATCAGCAACTTCTAATAATCTAACAGTTTCTAGTGCCGACATTTCACTACCTTCAATATCACATTTGACAAAATCTACATGATCACATTTGGCATCATCTAGGATTGTTTGAATAGTTTTAGCGACAACAGTAATTTGCTCACCAGATTGATCGACTGCTAGACTGTTGATAGTTGGGTTAGTATGCACAAAGAAATTGACTGTGCCATCTTCAAAAGCCAATGCGGCTTCAACTACTTCAAGGTTAACAGGCATTAACTTTTTAAGTATGCGTAAAGTCATTGGAGTTGGTTCAACCGCAATAATTCTTTGGGCGCTGTCTTGTGCATACAAACTAAACAGGCCAATATTGGCACCAATGTCTAAGATGACCAAATCTGTTTTATTGGCCAACACTGGATCGTACAATCGTTCTTGATTAATTTGATCAACAATGATATCAGTCATTGTTTCTCCTGGACGGCTAAACCAATCTGCTACATCTGCATCAGTTAAGTCAATTGGGATTTCGCGACCTTTGGTCGTTACAATCTTAGGCATCAGATTTCACCACACCTAATATGCCATCTTGATGTATAAAAAATACTGGTTCACCTCCAATTTGTAATTTGGCTGTGCTATTCCAATTAAGTGCTATAACTGATCCTACAGGAATTGGATGATCCACATCCGGTCCTGCGCTGATAATAGTTGCTAACTGTGATTCATCTGAATGTTGAATAAAGATGCCACCAGCAGTTTGTTTGCTTTGTTCAATTGGTTTGATTACATAATTTTTATTTGTTGCTTCAATCACGATTTTTCTCCTATTTTTCTGTATGCGAAACTGCCATTGCGTTTGAATCCGTATTGATCGTGTAAACGCATAAATGCTTCTTGGTCTTGCCTAATACTTGTACTACATAATACTGGTATGTGATTTAATTCACACCAGGTAATCCATTGTTCCAATACCTGTGCTACTAACGTCACACGTTTGCGTGGACTTAATGTTAGATCTACGTGTATAAATTCCCCTACTGCCATTTCTTCATTAGCATAGGCTTGATACTTACCCCTGGTAATCCAAGCCCAAGCAACTAATTGATTATTAATTTTGGCTATGGTTAATAAATCTTCATTGAGATTATATGCCATACTTAATATGGCCTTGTGTAGATGATATAACATCCTTGTTCGATTTGGTGTGAAGATGCCTTCTATTTCTGGTTGATAGTAATCTGTCATCATTTGTTCAATTGCTTCGGCATCAAGCATTGTTGGACGACTCCAGATCCATTCTGATTTTGGTTGCTGATATGTATATTTGCCCATTCTTTTCAATTCCTTCTTGTTTATTTATGCTAAATAATATATACTTAAAAATATTATAACACACTGAAAGGTAATGTAATGGGAAAATGGACAAAAGGCACAGTACGCAGAGATCGTGTAGTTGATCGCCTTGTAAACTTAGAACTTTATAATCGTAGTTTGAAGCCGGCAGCAAATGGCTGTATTGAATGGACTGGTATTACGCAACGTGCTGGTTATGGCTTTATTGGTTTTGTCTACGCAGATGATAAAACTAGTGATACAGGAGCCAAGTCAGGTATGATGACTGCGCATCGTTTGGCCTGGATGATCGAACACAATCGCTTGCCTACGCAACGCAACATAAATCACACTTGTCACAATAAACTTTGTTGTAATCCCGAGCATTTAACGGAAGGCACACAGCAAGAAAAATTAAAAGAAATGAAGCTTGCTGGTATACACGGCGGACGTGAATCGGGTTCTACTGGTTATGCCTACAATCACAAACAACACAATAGAACCTACAAATACTCAGAAGAAGAAATACAGTGGCATCGCACAGCTACAAGTGAAGATATTGCTGAACGTTATGGCATAAACCTACAAAAGGCCGCTGCCAAAAGACATCAGTTTAGACAAGGTTATACGTGGTTGCTAGCACCTGCTTATGAAAAAATGAAAACAGGTCCTAAACCGAAAGGAACAAAATGACACAACACAAAAGTTTAGTACACGTTTTGGAAGACGTAGTCTTGGCATTAGAATCAGAAGGCCAGACAGAAATTGAGATTCACAGTTTGGTAAATATGATCCTAAAAGGATTTCTGCGTAATGGCCAAATTACAGAAGAATATAAAGTTTTAGCGCAACGTGCAATGGAGATGCGTAGAACTGTTGATGCCCCTCCAGGCATCATTACTAGTAGTCGGCGCTGATCCCCATTTGGCCGTGTGGTAGAAACGCACAAAATCTGGTCCACTGCATCCTGGGCTGGTGCGTTAACGATCAGCACTATTACTTATTTTGGCAAAAGATCTGGTATATTGACTTGTTTTGTATAAATAAAAGTATACAATATAATATTGAAAGGTATAGATGGGCAAACTAACACAAGAAGTTTTACAAAAATTAAAGTTGACAGCAGAAGCAAGTCAACAACGCTATGCTGAACAAATGCAAATGGCTGATCTAGAACACGAACATTGGTTACAGACCGCAGAAGGTTTGCTAGCAGGTATGCGTGATCCTGTATTACTTGTGGCGCCTAGTCGACGTTCGCCCGATGAACGTAGAGATGTAATATTATTAGAAATAGCAAGGAAAAGACGTGACAACAGTGGACAGTGATGCTATCTATAGATACTATGAGTCAGCAGGTTATGCTCAGGTAGAATTGGACAATGGTGTTGTATTTTGGTATAGAAAGGAAAGGCAATGATTTATGGATTTTATGAAGATCAATTATTAGAATTGATTGAACAACAAATGTTCAAAGAAGATGAATCAATTTATATTTTAGAACAAATTATTAAATTAAAGGGTGATAAATTAAATGAATTGATTAGTCAATTGAAAAGAAATATGGTAGTAACCTTAGAATTAGATGATGATAAAGACCAAGAATATATTAACTGGTTAACTCTAAAAGATCAATTGCGAGTTGAAGAAAAAAATAATAATAATATTAGTTTACGCGAATTTAGAGATCCTAGAATAACCGCTGCCAGATTATCCTTAAAAGATTATAATTTAGCGTTTGATGATATATCACATAGACATATGGCTAATATTAAAAAAATTTATGGAATTAAACATTCTGATTGGCACATAAAAGATTATATTAATGATTTTACGGATACACATATCTATCCCGGAATTGTGTATGGTATGATGAATTATGATTATAATGGTAAAATATATAGTGAAATGATTAATGGTAATACATGGATTGATTTATGGATTACTGCTGAAAAATTAATTACAGAATCAGATTCATTACATTGGCGTATTGTGGATTTTATTAATCCGGGTAGCGGATCAGTTGAATTAAAGGCATCTAGCTAATATGAAACTGGCGATACATCAGCACATTAGAGGTAAACCTAAAAAGCATGATGATGGCAGCCTATGGATGGGCAATCAACGCATTAACTTAGGTGATGATTGGGTAAACATTGATGTTGATTGGCCCACAGCGTTTGAAGTTATTACCGATATGGGCTGTGCTACAACTGCTGAACTAAAATCTACAAGACGTAACGACAATGAATTTGTCAGTAGAGAATTGCTAATGGTTGATATTGATAGTGGAATGACCATCGAAGAACTATTACAAGACGATTTTTATAATGAATACGGAGCAGGCTTTTATGCTACTCCTAGTCATACTGACAAAGAACATCGCTTTAGAATTATGTTTAGAACACAACAGCCTATTCAAGACAGTCAAAAAATTAGACAACTTATTATGAGTTTAATGCGTGTGTATGATCATGCTGACGTTGCCTGTAAAGATTCAACTAGAATCTTTTATGGTACTGTTAAATGTGTTATTAAAGAATGTAGGGATAATATATTAAGCCAGGCAATGATTGAGGCATTGTTAGCTATGGAAGATATGTTTAGGGCAGAAGCCAACAGTGCAAGACCCATAAGTACAGTTGATCCCACAAAGTATCCACCAAAGACTATTGATGATATCGCTGAACTATTAGATGAATTAAGAAAGCACTATAGCAATTTAGAAAATACACCACGTGGACACGTTGTATGGGCAATAATGAGTGCTGGCATTTCTGGGCAGGATACTATTGCTTTAATGCGACAACGTTGGCCTGACACAGACAAAACTGAAAAGTATGAAAACTTTGTGCGTAGCCACAAACACAATGCTATTAAGTTAGGCACAGTATATCATATGATTAGACAGCACAATCCTGATTATAAACGGGAACGTGAATTCAATTCGGAAGCACCAACAGAACGCAGTATAAAGCAGTTAAGAAGATTATTAAAGGAAATGAACTAAATGGATTTAGACAAACGATTTCATTGTTTGCCAGATGATTGGCAAGCGGCAATGATAGCATTAAAAGAAATACATGGCACACAAGAGCCAATGAGTATTCAAATTGTATTAGGTGTAGCAAATACAGTTACGCAATGTTTTTGGAATGTGGACAGTGAAATATATGATATACGTCCCACATCATTGTTTTTGGTTAATATGACTCCAACAGCAGGACGTAAATCAACTAACTTTCGTGAATTAAATTCAAGTATTTTTGAATTTCAAAAGGACAAACGACGTATACTGGAGCACGATAATTTACGGTTCCTTACGGAGGAAAAACAGTTCAAATCGGCACTGAAACAGTACGAAAAAGACCTAGAAGATGGCCTTGGCGCCACCGTTCCTACTCCGCCTAGGCCAGCGGAAACATATCGCTATGTAATTAAGAAAGCTACATTAAATGGTCTTATTGATCAATTAAAAAGTCAAAGTTGGATATCTATTATGTCCAGTGAGGGCGGTGATTTTTTTAATGGACACGCTTTTCAAGGTTCAAAATCAGATGGTACTAAATCAACAGAATTAACTGCGGCATTGACTGATATTTGGGACGCACAGGCAATGGAACGCAGTACTGGTTTGGATAGAACTACATTGTACAATCGTAGAATTAATATGATGTTGCTGTTACAAGAAAGCACAATTAGAGCTGTGTTAAACAATACTAGCTTTAGTGAACAGGGATTCCTACATAGAATTTTGCTAACACAATGTGGTGATCCCGTATTCAAAGAACAAACAGAAACTACAGTAGAAGAAAACAATCAATATAGACAGTTGATTGAACCATTTAATCAACGCATACTTGAAATGATTAGACGTCCTTTGCGTGAAGATGCTGACAGACCATTTGAATTGCAGTTTGATGTTATGCGACAAACCCCAGGGTCAAGACGTGTGTTTATGCGTTATTATAACACTATTGTGCCAAAGGCCACAACCGAATATCGTGATTGGGCAGGCTTTGTACATCGATGTCACGAACAGGCTTTACGCATAGCGGCTACTATTGCTGACTATAATGGCGAGCGTGAAATTAGTGAACGTTCAGCACAGGCTGGTGTAGATCTAATGGATTTTTATTTGGAACAAAGATTAGGCCTAGATATTGGTGTTACAGATCCACGCAGTGATTTGAAACAGGCTGCCAACAAACTACGCACTTGGTTAGAACAGCATCCAGGATGGTATACACGCAGAGAAATTGGACAAAACCTAAGATGGTATAGAGATTTAACTGCGGATTATAAAGATAATATAATGGCAGAATTAGAGCGCACAGGTGATATTGAACATAGAGCAAGAGCAGATGTCAGGCGTGAAACACTGGAATTTAGCGCAATAGATGTCAACGTTATGGCGGAAAAACCGGCAGATTTTGAGGAAAATGTCAACGTTATGACGGGAAAAACCCAGAATAATGGCGAATAATGTCAACGCTTGTCAACGGATTGAACCTAAAAAACCTAATGTTTACGCAAGGTTATGGTGATTTTGAGCTCAATCCGTTGACTGTTGACACGTATGCTAATAAACGAGATTTTAAGTTCTCTATTATATATATTTTTGTTAATTTTCGTCCGCACTAGTGTCAACAGTCAACGTTGTCAACGGATTAAAAAAAAAGCCCCACGCCTCATGACTGGCTTGGGGCAACGGCAGCCAAGATAGGGAAATGGCTGTAACCCAAAAACACTGCCGTCATAGGTATTTACACCGTAAATATGCGTATGCTAATAACTGTGTATCAAAAAACAAAGATGGGCCTGCGCAAAGTAAATGAATACTATTGGTGGCGTGTGCCCTTAGGTTACGAATTACCCGAAGAGGAATACGCCACATTGGACCAGGTATCAAAAACCACGTGTCCAGGATGTGGACGTTGGATGGCACGCCAAAACATACGCTGGGATCATCAATGCCCAGGTACGCTTACCCCAAATCCGGTAAAGCCAGGACGAGTACCTAGAGTGGCTGCAAAATCCGAACGTGAACAAAGATTGTTAGAATATATTAGGCGAAATCCACGTGTGATTGTGAGCGACAAATCGTTGACAAGGTTAGCAAAGAAGCATAATATTAAGACTTGATTAGGCAAACACCCAGGAATCTCCGACAGTAGATGGGTGGGAATACCCCGGCAATGGTGTTGGGGTATTTTTTTGGCTAAAATTCCTGGAACAATAGGTTGCGTGATAAATACTAATAATATATAATATACATATAGTTTAACACAAAGGGAGAAGAAACTATGAGCACCAAATTTTTAGTATTATTTCAAAACGAAATACAAGTAGACCTAGACCCAGACTGGACTATGAGTTTTGAATTGGGTATGGCATTTGATCAACAAATCTCGCGAGATGAACCCTTACACACACATTATGTATTGCCTATTCAACAGTATAGTGAACTGCTGTTATGGTTACGCTTGATGAGTTTTGAAACTACTGAATCAGGTAGATTCTTGAAGCATCCTGTGTTAAACATAAAACATTTACATTTGGATAGCGTTTTAGATCAATTGTTAGAAATTAAAAAGGCACTGAAATGAAAACATATGATATGATACAAAAATTACAAGAGATACAAGGCGGACTTGATCATAGTCTTGATTGGTTGCAAGAAGGTATGGGCGAACGATGTAGTTTTCTAAAATTAGAACGAAGGCAATTGCAAGAACTCATTACAGAATTAGAATCTGATCATAATAGATATATTGCTGACAGAATTAAAACCTAGCTTAAAGGAACTGAAATGAATAAAATTATACAGCAACTCGCTGAACAAGCACAAGCCACAACTGTCAATGACCAACAATTAGATCTTGTTATTCAAATATTACAAGATGCTATTCGTAGATTAGAATTACTAAAGGAACTGAAATGAATTTAATTGACAAAATTGACCAAACACACAAACGAGTTTTAGAATTAAAAGAAAAACTCCAACAGGCCCACCAGGAAAAAAATGAAAAAGATATTAAATTATTTACGGACAGGGTATTGTCCGTGGCTAACGAACGCTATTTGTTAAAATCATTATATTTTGAAACTGTATGTCAGACATTTGGGATTGAATTATCTGATCTTATGATGATAACTGGTGCAGAATTAGATCTCAGTAAATTACGGGACGAATATCAGGTCGTGATTCAAGCAACAATTAAAACCTAACTTCTCCCAAGGTGTTGAGGTTTTGGCCCTATCTAAATGGTAGGGCATTTTCTTGACCAAAACGCACGGCCACCTGGGCATCACGGAAATGGATTCAGTTTGTGGTCAACGCTAAATAAACTATATGACAACAACCAAAGCAATCATCAACGCCACGGCAGAACCATTACGCCAAGGTCGTTACAAGATTAAAGCACCCACTCGTGGTGGTGCACGGCCCAATGCCGGTAGACCCAAGGGTTCAACGGCTCTCATTACCGCCAAGACCTTGGTAGAAGCAATTGAACAACAGTCTGGCAGACCATTTGAAGAAATGCTGGCTGAAGGATATCAAACCGCAGTGCGTGCCGGTGACTCAAAAACACGCCTAGAGTATGAACGCATGATACTTGGCAAGGTTGTAAGTGATCGCACAGCGGTAGAAGTTACCAACACAGAAGAAGACACGGTCACCAAGGCTCAGGCATTCGCTGAAGCGTTAGGCAGCCTAGTCACCGTGAGACCCCGGGACAACAAAGGTAACCAATAACATGCCACAGAAAAAGATCTACCGTCAAGAAGGCCCACAGGTCAAACCTATTGCGAATAGCAAAACATTAACAGCTGAAGGTGCGCTTAACCGTAGACCCAAGGGTGAGAAGATCGTGGCAACTCGGACACCTAAGGAACCCATATCACAGTTGGGTAGCATAGTACCACATTCGAGCCATGCTCAAAAACGATCAGACGAATATCATAAGAACATTGCCGCAACTATGGGTTTAACTCGTGGAGAGAAACCTAAATCACCAAAAGCAACACATACAGGCGGCCGCCAAAGTTCAGCTAGAATTACAGATCAGCTTAATCCAGATTCAAGTGTTAGCTTAGATGCACGTACAAAGGGTAGACGTTTCCCAGGGCTGGCTAATTAGGCTCTGAACTACAGAAGGTAAATAAAACTATTATGCCATTAATTAAATCAACAAGTAAGAAAGCTTTCGGCGAAAATATTGCTCGTGAGCGTGAAGCGGGCAAGCCCGAAAAACAAGCTGTGGCCATAGCGTACAGCATGAAGCGTGAAGCCGCACGGGCACACAACAAACGCCCTAGCAACACCTCAACACAAGGTGGCATAGAGCATCATAGCAGTCATAGTAAGAAGCGTAGCAATGATTACCATGACCAGGTCGTTGACCCAACTTATGTTCGTCCTAGTTCAACCAAAATGACACGTGCCGAACACCAACTAAATAATCCAGAAGACATGGAAGAAAAAGGACACAAACTATAATGACTAAGACTCATAACAAAGGTGTATATAACCTAAACCCAACTAGCGCAGTTATGAAGCTAGGTTCAGAAGAACAACGTGAGGCCAATAAGAAAGGCCCAACTCGCATCGATGGCGCACGTATGCTAGAAGCGCATGAAGCCAGTGCCGATCGTATGACAGATGCGGATGGTGTAGAACATGAGGTTCACAGCCATGCACATCCAGCAATGCAAACACGTCATAGTCATCCAAAGAATAAGAAACACGCAGATGGCCGAGTACATGAAGATGATCACCATGCAGTCCGCCAATTAAAAGGAATGAAATAAAATGAAGAACACAACATTGGCTCGCAAGCCCAGCAACACAATGAAGAAGAATCAAGGTACAAGTCACGAACCACGTCGCCGTGATCAAGCAGGTGATGGCGCTGACTTTGCCTTTAACGGACAGATGGGCGATGGTGTTAATCGTGACAACAGCCGTGATGGTATTTGCACAAATCAATATGCACACATGGTCAAGAACCCAGATGCAATTAACCATGGCCTAATTGAATCTAACCGTCGTGGCAATGCTAGCGACTCATGGCAAGATCGTATGGAAGGTGTTGGTCCTTCAGCAACACGTGATGCGCACATGAAGACCATCAGCACAGCCAAGGAAGCTCGCAACCCAGTAGAATCTAAACCTGGTCGTCCTGGCACCAAGCACACGTGGCCAAATCCAGATGCAATTAATGTAGGAATGAAACGATAATGTCAGCAACAAATTTTCGCCCTGATGGCCCAACAGTTTTATGTAACGTTTCAACAACTAGTTCAAGCGTTCTTGTTACAAGCACAACACAAAACAACTTTGCCTGGTTGGTTACCAATGCCGGCACAACTGATGCTTTTTTCCGTATCAGCACAAATGCCGCAGTGGTATGTAATGTTCCCATCACTGCCAACACAAGCCAAGCTGGTCAATTGATTAATGCTGGTGATACTTATGTTGTTGGTTTGCCTGTTGCTGATGGCAATGGTCCTTACATTTCTGTACCAAACGTAACCGTGGCTGCCAACTGCAACACATTAGGCACCGGCACACAGTTATTCATTACACCAGTAATACCTTACATTGGAAACTAATACAGGAGCAGTCATGGCAGAAAAGAAAAAGAATTGGATTGCAGGCGCTGTTAAGAAACCCGGCGCATTACGCAAGACACTAGGAGTCAAGAAAGGTGAACGGATTCCTGAGAAAAAATTAAAGGCAGCAGAGAAGTCAAAGAACCCAACCACAGCTCGTCGTGCTCGTCTAGCTGAAACACTTAAAGGTTTTAAGAAATAATATGGAACGCATACTAAAAAAATCTCCCTCAGACAGACCAGACACAGCAACAGGTTCTGATCATCGCTTTGCGGGCAACCCACATTCAGTTAAGAACGTTAACCAACCACAAGGCCCACGCCATGGCAATGAAGGTGCACACACAGCCAAACGTGGCAACTTCTTGGACGCTAAAGAAGAACGTGCTCCATTAGCTGAAATGGTAACAGGTGCGTTCGCAAAACGTGCTCGTGAACTTGAAGCCAACCCTGGTGAACATGAAGTTCCAGAGTCTGGTGGCATTGACAGTAATAGCCAGATCAAACGTTTTACAGCACGTAAGAGCCGCTACAAAGACTAAAAGATTAACCTACCTTAGGGGTTATAGTTTTGCTGGCTGTACTCGACAACCAGCTCATTGAACTCGATAGAAAGGAACAACAATGAACAAGAAGCAACCCTCACCCTGGGACACAGATGCGCCAGCGTCAATTTCCCCAACCGAAACTAAAGCAGTTAAGACAGACAGCAAGACAGTGGCTAAGAAGGTCGAAGTAGAACCCTTATACGACCTAGAAGGCCTAATGACTGACTTTCCAACAGCACGTGAATTAGAAAAGTTTGTCTATGATCAAACTGGTTATGTGCTTACCCTAAAAGGTCGCTCAAACAAATTCAAATATCAAACTGCCATGGATGTGCTTAACGGTCAGGAACCTGATTCAGCACTACAAGGCACAGAGAATCCATACTTGGATAAGAATGATATAATCCCAGTAGACAAGCTACGTGAACACTTTCCCGTCCCTGGTGAAGTTCAAGGCCTTCCCCTAGTAACCATATTCCAAACTTCACAGTTCCCACATCCAGATCCAGATTGGAAAGCAGGCGGACAAAAGTGTGATGTGGTATTCAAAAAATATATCAACAATGCTATCACTTATGAAATCATTGGACCAGTTGCCGCACGTGCAGTAGGTGTGCGTGTTAACAAGTTTGGTAAAGAAGTACCAGAAAAATATACCTGGGTTGATCCACGTACTGGTGAACAAATCATTCGTGACAGTTCAGGTCGCCTAACTCCAATTGGCACACGCTTACGTGCCGCTATGCAAAAACAAAAGGTCAACAAAACCGACTGGTGGACAGCTTGGATTGATCGTGACTTTGTCTTAGGTGGAGATGGTGCTGGTATTGATGATCCTTGGGGTGTTTAATGAATGAGTTTGGCAAAGCTCTAGCACAAGGACAGGAACGCCAGATTCAAGAGGTCAAGATCCTACAAAAGGTCAACGCTGTACATCGTGATGCCTTCCAACAAAAGTATCCAGGTCAGGTTGAGCATTGCCTACGCCTGACTATGGAACGCTTGCAGTTGGGCCTAGACAAACGTGATGGCTCTGACCCAAGCAATCCTGATACCTGGCGTATGACCAGCACTGAATTACACAACCTAGCCCAAACTGCTTATCTGTTAAATGAAATCCGTAGAGGATTCTAATGATAGATAATGCCCTGTTGATGCGTCGTGCTATTCGATACTGTGCAGAACAGCACTCGGTAGATCCACAACGCCTACAGGCCTTACCCACAGAAGTATATAATCGTTTTCAAGAATATGTCATCTCAGTTGCAGATGACATGCAGTACAATCAACTAAAGTACTTCCGTCCATTTCCACATCAGCTAAAATTCTTTGCCACACACGAACACGATCGTCGTGGCATATTGGCTGCTAACCGAATTGGTAAAACGGTAAGCACCTGTTATGAAACTGCCATGCATCTAACAGGGCGTTATCCAGCGTGGTGGCAGGGTAAACGCTTTAGTAAACCTATCACTGCTATGGTAGCTGGTGAAGGTTGGAGTCAGGTAGCACTGGTATTACAAAATGAATTGTTAGGAACCAATGATGTTAAGATCAAAGACCATATTGGTACTGGGGCAATTCCTCGTGATTGCATTATTACTGATACTATGCGTAGCGACGGTGCTAACTGCATAGGCGTAGAAATTCGACATACATCAGGTGGCAAGAGTTATTTGCTGTTTGCCAACTACACACAAGAAGTTCGTCAGATGCAGGGTTTCAAATTAAACCTAGCAGTATTTGATGAACAACCACCAGATAACTTCTTCTCTGAGATTGTTACACGTACAGCAACAACGCAAGGACAAGTGCTTTGTTCGTTTACACCTCTAAAAGGTTTGAACGGCCTTGTAAGTAAATTCTGGCATCGTGAAGAGGGCTATGAACACATACGTGTAAGCTGGGATGATGTACCCGAATACGATCCGTGGGGCGAACCATTTTTATTAAAAGAAACGAGACTACAACTTGAACGAGATTATCTTCCTCATGAGCGAGACGCTCGCCGTAATGGTGTACCTGTTATGGGCAAAGGCGCAGTATTCCAAATCAGATCGTGGCCAACATATAAGACAGGTGATTACGACTTCAGGAACAGTCATGGCCTCCATCGTGTTATCGCACTGGATTTGGGTTTGGTTAACGATAAGACTGTCGTCAGTCTAATGTATTGGGATCCAGATGGCCAAGAAGCTTGGTTGCACACGCAGGTAGTTGTCAAAGGCACAGAAGAAGCCAATCCAGTCAATTGGATACAACACCTAATGCGTCCAGAAGTGTTTGGATGCCCTATTGTGCTACCTCCAGACGCTGGCACAGTAGGACGTTATACCATGAGCGCCCTAAGCCTACGCCAAATGTTTGAACAGTACGAATTAAATGTCTATCCAGAACCTATTCGCAATCCTGCTGATGAACAAGGACGTACAACTAACCACAAAGCATTTGGTATTAACACCATGCGCCAAATGCTAGAACTAGGCACACTACACGTTAATGAAAATTGTGTAGAATTTTTACGTGAAGCACAAAACTATTATGTAGATGAAAAAGGCCGTTTCAGTGATCCAGACGATTGTATAGATAGTGCCCGCTATGCACTATTAGGTTGCTTGAATGGATGGAGTGAACCCTGGGATGATCGTTCACCAAGAGCACGTTTTGAAGCTGCCAAACATAATATGCGTGTTTTACAACAACAAAAGAAAAATGATCAGGATCGCCCAGTATGGAAACGATCGTGGTCAGCAGAGGGCGGTGTAATGTAATGGTAAATAATAGAATAAATCAGGAATAGTCCCTTATGTTAGATTTGAAAAACGTAGTTATAAGCAACTTAAACGGCCACACAGGCATGATGGCTCGCTTTGTTAAAATGAAATCCTTGTTGGATCAGAAGTGCGCCGCAAATTTGCGTTTGCTTGCTACAAAAAACAACATTAATCGCATAAGCGATTATCATTACCTAAACCTAGCTGTTACCAATTCAACAGAACCTGTAAACGGCCTAGATTACA
>Ga0316221_1003154_pt1 | contig 13796 bp, 9 predicted proteins | sample TBH18007metaG_FD_206003 | JGI IMG/M metagenome (GOLD analysis project Ga0316221, IMG submission 206003) | Freshwater microbial communities from Trout Bog Lake, Wisconsin, USA - TBH18007 | ecosystem: Environmental > Aquatic > Freshwater > Lake > Hypolimnion/Profundal zone | place: USA: Wisconsin... | reverse complement strand
CGCAAAGAAAATCAGGATCTCAACAAATCCGGTCAGACCGGCAGTTCTCATCACTATTGCCCAGGGAAACAAGAAAATTGTCTCCACATCAAAAATGAGAAAAAGTATTGCGAACAAATAATAACCTACTGTGTACTGAAGCCAGGCATCACCTATTGTTTCAATCCCGCACTCATAAGGCTCAAATTTTACATCGTTCGAAGATGTTGGGGGGACATAACTGGAAAAAAGCATCGCTAATCCTACAAGGGATACTGCGGCCAGAAAAAAGACTAAAAGTGCGCTACTTTCCATATTATAATTATTAAACTAATTGAGTAGTTTCTAAATAAAATTAAACGTTTATATCTTGGAAATGAAGTGGCAAATGTATCACTTTAAATAATTCAGACTTCTCATTTCTTCAAATTTGTGGCCAAAATCGAGCCAAATGCCTCTATTTATATTCAATATAAATTTGTCATGTGGACATTGCAGTTCTTTAAAATAGGATACCAGAACACTAAATTAAGGCTATTTAGAGCTATAAAATCTAGCTGCAAAAGGTATAAAAGTCACGTCGCGAGTTCACGCACATCACCGATAAATCCTCCGATTTCGCAATCACTTTATCCTCTGTTAGGCCCAGAAATGAATCCAAAAAGGTTGTTTTGAAGCTAGCCGCAATGATCAGCATAGCGAATTTAAGACTTAACGCATGTCCGAGCGAAGCTTTTTGAAGCTTCCAGGTTGGGGTGTGACTCTCAATTACCTGAACCGGAAACCTGAATTTCCCATAAAACCGCTGAATGGAAAAGAGATTATTTTTGACTGTCTTCTGATCCTCGCTCCAACCTTCATCTGACAAAAAAAGGTTGACAATTGCATTATTATGTCTGCCGAGATAGCTCGCCCATAAAGCCAGATCTTTGCTCTTCTTCATGTAGCCTACCGGCACTACAATCTGTTTATAAATCTGCTCCATATTTACTTTGGCAGAGACAAACAGAAACGGGAATGCGGCATATTGCAAAACCGGCAGAAGAAAGGAGGCTGATTTTTTGTGGGCTACCAAAGCCAGACATTCATAAAGCTCGGAAAGTTCGTTTAAACTCTTGACCAGATCCTGATTATGAACTAAATAACGAACCTTGATGGCAGAGAGGTAATTTGATATTTTAGAGGTGGTTCCCCTTAACCGTGCTTCAGCAATCTCACTGTTCTCATGAAGCCGGAAGTCCAGCAGATGGAAAAGACAAAGCTCTTTGCCGAGCGTTGAAGCAATGATGATGCCGTGCATAATTGCATCGTCCATTCCATCTGAAAAATCACACCAGACAAAAATCTTTTGTTCTCCGTTTTCCATTTTCCAAAATTAGGAAATTATAGATATGAAACTGATAAACACTATAAGTTGAGTCGTTCAGGAATAATTGCCAAATTATGCGACTGGCAATTGGCACTTGGCGTCGGGAAGATTTTCTTTTCTAAATAATGATTCATCAGCCAGTTGCCAGAAGCCAGTAGCCTGAAGCAGGCTTAATTGGAATTCAGATTTCCTGATTTCTAATTAGGATCATTGCAATGATTATTCTCATTTGTATTTCTCCATTTTTCCAGTATGTTTGAGTGAAATAACCAACTATACAGAAGATCATGCTAAACAGGCAATTACTGGCTCCCAAAAGCATTGTGGTCGTAGGAGCCTCCAACGATATTACCAAACCAGGAGGTAAGGTACTCAAAAATCTTTTGGAACACGAATTCCAGGGCGAACTATGTGCCTACAACCCAAACAGCCCCGATATCCAGGGTGTCAAAACCTATAATATTCTGGATGATCTTCCTGAGTCTGACCTGGCAATCCTGGCTATTCCGGCAAAAAGTTGTCCTGAAATCATTGAATTTCTGGCCATAAAGAAGAATGTTCGTGCATTTATCGTGATCTCCGGGGGATTCAGCGAAACAGGCCCCGAAGGAAAACTTCTTGAAGATAAGATGACTTCGGTTATAAATAAAACCGGGGGTTGCGTGGTGGGTCCCAACTGCATTGGAGTTTTGACTCCGGAATATGCCGGTGTTTTTACAACCCCGATTCCTCATCTCCGGTCAGATGGCTGCGATTTTGTGTCCGGATCCGGGGCAACTGCCGTCTTTATTATTGAATCTGCGATCCCCAAGGGAGTTCATTTCTCACGGGTCATTTCAGTCGGTAATTCGGCCCAGATCGGCATTGAAGAGGTAATGGAATACTGGGATCTGCACGCAGAGGAGGAGAGCCAGATGCGGGTAAAATTACTTTATATTGAATCAATAAACAACCCGGATAAATTCCTACACCATGCACGTTCACTGGTGAATAAAGGGTTCAGACTGGCGGCAATCAAAGCGGGAAGTTCTTCGGCGGGAAGCAGGGCCGCATCCTCACATACGGGTGCAATGGCCAGCTCGGATTCGGCGGTAGAGGCACTTTTCCGAAAAGCAGGCATTGTGAGGTGTTACGGTCGGGAAGAATTAACCACTGTTGCAGGAATTTTAATGACCAAAAAGCTTGAAGGTAAAAATATGGCCATTATCACTCATGCCGGAGGGCCAGCTGTGATGCTGACCGACGCGCTTGAAGCCGGTGGATTGACCATTCCCCAACTTTCAGATTCATTGGCCAAAAATTCATTGAAATCGAAATTATTTGCCGGCTCCTCGGTTGAGAATCCCATCGATTTTCTGGCTACCGGAACTGCAGAACAACTGGGTGAGATCATTGATGCCTGCGAAAATGATTTTAAGGAGATCAATGGAATGGCGGTTATCTTTGGGAGTCCCGGATTAACCTCTGTCAAGGATGTTTATAAAGTTCTTGACTTTAAAATGAAGAGCTGCAAAAAACCAATATTTCCCATCCTCCCCTCAGTCCTGAACGTAAAAAAGGATCTGGCCTATTTCTTATCCCATGGGAATATAAACTTTCCGGATGAAGTACTTCTGGGCAGGGCTTTGACACGGGTATACCGCACTCCTGCTCCATCCGATGAGAATATCATGCTTGAAGGGGTGGATGTTCCCAGGATCAGGCGAATTATTGAAAGCTGTGAAACCGGACAATTACCCCCTGAAAAAATACATGCCTTGTTTAGTGCAGCATCAATTCCGTTTGTAAATGAAATAGTTACAAACACAAGTGATGAAGCACTTAAAGCAGCACGTGAGATTGGATATCCGGTTGTGATGAAAGTAGTGGGACCGATTCATAAAACCGATGTCGGTGGAGTGTCACTAAATATTCGTTCAGAGGAGTCTGTGCGACTTGAATTCAACCGGATGATGGATATTGACGGGACAACAGCCGTTTTAATTGCTGAACAGGCTGAAGGGACTGAGCTGTTCCTGGGGGCAAAATATGAGCCCAAATTTGGGCACGTCATTCTATGCGGAATCGGGGGAATCTTCGTTGAAGTGCTGAAGGATTTTACCTCCGGACTAGCACCGCTAACATTCGACGAAGCAATTTCAATGATCCGTAATTTGAAAGCTTACCCGATTATAAAAGGGTTAAGAGGTAAACCGGGAGTCAACCGCGAAAAATTTGCAGAAATTATCGTGCGATTATCCTCGATGCTGAGGTTTGCAACAGAGATTAAAGAAATGGATATCAATCCATTGATCGGAAAAGGAGATAAGATTGTCGCGGTGGATGCACGAATTACCATAGAAAAGTAATTCACTAATCAGATCATTGGTTAAGTCTTTCTTATCGTTTCATTTTCTTTCGGGAGCCTTAGCTTCCTTACAATTAACCTGATATAATATTTTTGTATTTATTATAAAGAAACGAAATAATCAAAAGCAGTACACCGAGGGAGACAAATACAATAGTTTTGGAGATTGTGTCAAGATCCCTTATATCATAGAAGAACAGTTTTAAAAGTGTTATTCCAAAAAGAGCAATTGCACCAATCCGCAAGTGTTTCTTCTTTTTCCAAATACCTAAAACAATAATTACAACAGCATATAACCCCCATAGTATACTTAACCCAAGTCTCGATGACTCGGAAACCTTCATAATATCAAGCCAGATTATCAATTCACTACTGGCAATCCAAATTAAGGTGATATAAAGAAGGCAATCAAAAGCTGTAACCAGATCTTTTGAATTTTGTGGTATAAAAGGTTGAATTGTATACCTGTATACAGAATAAAGTGTTATTCCAACAAAAGAATAAGAGATATATCGTATTCCAATATAAAAACCATTCGTAGGATAATATTCGGCCAATGTCTGGTTGATATAGCTCACACCAAGTTCACTTAGAACAATCAGACCCTCAACGAGAAATACAAGGATGACAAATGCATTAAACCACATGTTCACAAGTCCCAGATATTTATTCTTCAGTCTTTTGATGTTCGCAAGAGAAAGGAGAGACAAAAACAAAAGGGAATAATTGATAATCCAGATGGTTTGAAATTTTAACAAATCGGTATTCTGATAATTATCAAAGTAATCACTCCCCTGGTGTTTTATCTTAATAGTTGAATCAATAAATAACTGTGCCCAATAGGTCTCAATTTCAATTCTGACGGAGTAATACGCTACAATAAGCAAAGTAGCAGGAATGAATAGAGAAACAATTATCCCCAAATCTTTCATCAAAATTAATGGATTGCGATATTTCAGATTGTTATTCAACCAGTTGATGTATCCAAAAGAGGCTACGACGAATAAGGAAGTCAGAAAATTGATATTAAATAAGGGTATTATTCGTGTTTCCGGCTTTCCCACCACATAGCCATTATAAACGGTCATCCAATCCTGGACAATGCTAATAAAAGTCAACAATATTAAGGCATAGGCTATCCTTTCATAAAACTGAACATTCTTGGTTCTGCCAATCCAAAACAACAAGGCGGCTTCACAAGCCCACAATAAAGTTACCCAATTCCCGTGAAGTTGCACGGGAACAGCTAAAGTGATAAAAACAAGGACTAATCCAGCCACGAGGTAAAACAGATTTCGGTCAGCCAGTTTTTGATTATAAATAACGACACCAACTCCAAAATGAATGGCTGCATTACACAGGGTAAACACACCTAATAATTCTGCTCCTGTATCATTTGTTTTTAGAATTGAATAACCCAAACCAAAGAATATAAATGAGTTAGCTAAAAGAAGAAAAACATCATCAATATCAAACTTCTCTTTTTTGACCAGTTTATAGGCCAAAAAAACCGCATAAAAAATAATAAAGAAAACAGTCAGGAATATCAAGCCTAATTCAAAGTATTCGCTGGTCCGGAATTTTTCAGAAAACCAGGAGAAGTAAATGAGCCATGAGATTACAAATGAGGCATAATAAAGTGGTTTCCAATATTTTTTAAAAGCAGTTAAAAGAATGCCAATGTTAATAATAGCCATGTAACCAAACAAAATTGACACGTTCCCTGTACTATCACCTAACAAAAAAGGAACTGCATAAGCTCCTACCATTCCTATATGGGAAATAATCTGATTGTTATAGTTTATAGCCACCGCCACAGTAAATGCAGTGAAAACAACCATCAGTGCGAAGGCGGCAAATTGTGGAATTAAACCATACAGGCTATAGGCAAAATAGGTCATGAAATATAGGATAGCTATGGCTCCGCTGACGAGAACTGCACTATAATTTTCGTAATTCTTCTTTAATTTAATACCTATGCCCAGTAATCCCAATCCCATCAGATAACCCAGGATAATCCTTGCCAATGGACTAATCAGGTTATGGTCAATAGAGTACTTTGTACCGATTGCCACACCTATTACCGTGATAGCTATCCCAATTTTATTAATGAGATTCTCTCCAATAAACTTTTCAAGATCAGATTTGATTTTAGCACCTCCGGCAGGTCCAGTGGTAAAATATTCAGCAGGACCTGCGGTTGTTTTCGGTTCAGAAATAGAGGAAACAGAAGCTTCATTTCGGTTCTCAACGACAACATCAGATAAATTATCCGGAATATCACTTACTGAAGCATTCTCCTCTTTAATCCATTGCTCCTTATAGAAGTTTTTTAGTTGTTCCATCTCCTCACTCAAGTCACGAATCTCAACGGATAAGGTCTCGTGTCTTTTTTTTAAAGATTCAAGCTTTTCATTAAGCGGCGCAAGTAAGTTGTTATTCTCTGCCATAGTGTATCCTTTCAAAGTAAAAGAAGTACTAAATCCCTATTTATCAGACTAAACTTCAGTAAAGTTACACTAATTAGACCAAATTCCAAAACACAAAAAAAAGGGAGCCGATTAAGCTCCCTTTGATTTATATGAATCTCTGCTCTTTTATTGCAGAATCAACTTGAAATTCTGATCATCGAAATATTTCGCAAATTCAAGGTCTGTTTTAGCCAATTCCTTGTAAGCGGCATCTTTTTTAACTGCATTACCCAGATTTTCGAACAGCATGCTGGATTTGGCAGTACGGGCAGCGATAATAGCCTTAAGATAAGCAATACGTCCTGTTTCAACAGCCGCTCCGTTTAAGGTACGCAATGCACCGTTATTGTCATTATTCAGTAGCTGAGCCAAGGCGTGATTTGCCACATTCTGTGAATCGTCGGTGAAATATTTCACTGCAGTTTCGTATTGTCCCTGCATGATTTTTACGATTCCAAGGTTGTCATGAACCTCATTACCTGCACCGGTAGCTGCTCCAAAAAGCTCTTCTGCTTTAGCAAGGTTTTTCTTCTTCAGTTCGATACAACCCAGGTTATTCTGAACGATCGGATTTTTAGGATCAAGTCTGTCAGCCTTTTCGAAATCAGAAGCAGCAGCATCAGAATCACCCAGACCGAAAACAACACTACCCAGGTTATTGTATCCACGCCAGTCATCTGAATAAACTTTAGTGAAATTGGTATAGATTGTTTTTTGAACCTGTGGATTTGTAGTCAATGTAGCAGCATAAAGTAATTCAGCCTGATTAAGTTTCGAAGGATCACTGATTGCCAGAGTACTGATTTCATCATCAGTGCGTCCGATTAAATTTACAGAGGCGGTAATTTTTGCACGACGAAGCTTAGGAAGAATTTCGCTGGCCACAGCGGTAAATGAAGCAGAAAGGTTTTTAATCTCACGTTCCCGAACCTCAGGATCTGAATACATAGAAAGCACACGAAGAATCAACTCCTTATCCTGGATGGTTGATTTTTCCATCAGCTCCTTAAATCCATCCCAATCTTCAGGGGTATATTTGGTCTTCAGTTCAGTCTGAACCTGATTTTTGGACAAATCTTTTTCAATTACTTTAGAAGAGGTTCCCTGACGTTTCTGAGAAAGCTGGGTGTTAAAATCCAATTTTCCGTCCGGAGAAGCATACGCTGAAATTTCGACCCCTTTAAGTTCTTTACGTTCAGCCTTATAGGCTTCCTTAATATATTTACTTAAATGCTGGATTTCCTCTTTGGTCATTTCCTTACCACGTACTTCTGAACTATTAATCAGATAGATAAGGTCTGCAACATATTTATCTGGAACAACACGTTGAAATTTATCGATTGAAGGATCATAGACCCCGGTAGAATTTGTGCTTTTTTGGAAACCAAGTATTGAAATTGGGCTATTGTCAACCAGTGTACTGGTGGCAATTACTCCATTTGCCAATTTAACAGGCTCAAAATCCAGAGATTTCGCCCCTTTGGTAGCATGTATTTTCAGATAAAGTTCAGATTTACGCATGGCATATTCAAAAGGAATAGAACCTTTGTAGGAGACGCTGCCACCTTCGTCATATTTAATAACTTTATTATTCGCCTTAACTTTTTCTCCCTGAAGGATATAAGGCTCATAGAATTTTTCACCCTCAGGAGTTTTAAGTACCGGGGTGGCAACAATAGTGGCCTTTTTAACGAAATATTTTCCAGGAATACGACCCTGTAAAGCAACGTCAACCTTGCCATTATGAGCTTCAAGAGTTTCAGGAACAACAGAATAGCTCACTTTCCCAGCATCCCTTTTCATTTTTTTTAGAGAAGCACAGCTCATTAGAAGGGCGGTGCTAAAAATGAATAAAACCAAATAACTAAATTTTAAATTTCTCATTACAATAATTGATTGATAAATGAATTGTTAGTTTTTATTGCTTTGACGGCAAAAATACATTCTTTTAGTGTTATAGAAAAACTATTATAAGCAATTTTACATTAAAAATTCACTTATTATTAGGGAGGGAAAGGCAATTCAGTCCACTATTTTGTGTCTTGGCCAGGCAAATGATTATTCTTATGTTTCCATCTTTTGACACTGACTCCAGCCATTTCAAAAATAGATCAATAGAGGATTAAACAAAAGTGCCCGGATCAACCGGGCACTTAAATTCTTCTTTTACTGATTTGGCTTTTTAAGCGAATGACTATGTCCGGGATCTCTCCCTTCGCCTCTTTCCGTGCGTGGACCCCGATCAACTCTTTCGCTATCACCCTGACCTTCAGGCTTTGGAAGTAATGCTTTGCGGGAAAGCTTCAATTTTCCTGAACGCTGATCGACTTCCAGGAGTTTAACCTCGATGATATCACCGACTTTTAAAACACTCTCAGGGTTTTCGATCCGTTTCCAATCGATTTCCGAAACATGCAAAAGACCCTCTTTACCAGGCATAATCTCAATAAATGCACCGAATTGAACAATTGACTTCACCTTACCTTTGTAGATTTCTCCAACTTCGGGAATTGCAACAATGGCACGAATACGTGCAATTGCGGCATCAATTGCCTCTTTATCGGGAGCGCTGATCTCAATACGCCCCTGATCTTCAACTTCTTCGATTGAGATAGTGGCTTTAGTATCAGCCTGGATCTGTTGGATAATTTTACCTCCGGGGCCAATAACCGGTCCGATCATATCCTTAGGAATCATCATCGTCACAATTCTCGGGACATTAGGCTTGTAATCTTCACGTGGTAAGCTGATCACTTCCAGTATTTTACCTAAAATGTGAGCTCTTCCTTCTTTTGCCTGCTGTAATGCTTTTGCCATTACTTCATACGACAAACCATCCACCTTGATATCCATTTGGGTAGCAGTGATCCCTTTGGTTGTTCCGGTCACTTTAAAGTCCATATCTCCCAAATGATCCTCGTCACCAAGAATATCGGAAAGAACTGCAAATTTATCAGAACCTTTATCGGTAATCAATCCCATTGCGATTCCCGAAACTGGTCTTTTCATCTGAATTCCCGCATCAAGCATTGCCATAGTTCCGGCACAAACAGTTGCCATCGAGGATGAACCATTCGATTCTAAAATATCAGAAACGACTCGGACAATGTAAGGAAATCCTTCAGGAATCATCCGTTTCAATCCGCGATGAGCCAGATTCCCGTGTCCGATTTCGCGGCGCGAAAGGCCTCGAGGAACTTTTGCTTCTCCGGTACTGAAGGATGGGAAATTGTAATGCAATAAAAACCGTTCTCTTCCTTTAAAGGTCACATTATCAATTATCTTCTCGTCCATTTTAGTTCCCAGAGTAACACTGGTCAATGATTGTGTTTCTCCTCGGGTAAATATTGCAGAACCATGAGATCCGGGCAAGTACGATACTTCGCCCCAGATAGGTCTGATTTGAGTTGTTGAACGACCATCCAAACGGATACCATCATCAAGAATCATCCGACGCATGGCTTCTTTCTCAACATCGTGGTAATATCGCGAAATTAAGCCCTTATTTACTTCTGAAGATTCTTTCCCTTCACTATAGGAAACAGTAAAATCTTCTTTGATTTTCGCAAAGGAACTAACCCGCAGATGTTTATCGTTAATCAGGGAACGTGCAGTATCATAAGCTTTCTGATATGTCTCTTTCCAGATCAGCTCACGCAATGTTTCATCGTTCTGCTCGTGACAATACTCCCGTTTCTTAACGCCGAGTTCTGCCGCCAGCTCTTCCTGAATTTTGCAATGGATCTTGATGTTTTCGTGGGCAAATTTGATGGCGTCAAGCATCTCATCTTCAGATACTTCGTCCATTTCCCCTTCAACCATCATAATATTGTCATAAGAGGCACCAACCATGATATCAATATCGGCAGTAGCTAATTGTTCTGCGGAAGGGTTAATCACGAACTTCCCATTGATACGGCCTACACGAACTTCAGAAATCGGGCCATTGAAGGGCACATCCGAAACTGCCAGCGCAGCTGAAGCCGCTAAACCGGCCAAAGAATCAGGCATTTCGTTTTTCCCTGATGAAATCAAGGCAATCATTACCACAGTTTCTGCATGGTAATTATCAGGGAAAAGTGGACGCAAAACACGGTCCACCAATCGAGCGGTCAGAATTTCATCGTCTGAGGGACGGCTTTCTCTTTTCAGAAATCCGCCCGGGAAACGTCCTGCAGCCGAGTATTTTTCGCGGTAATCAACAGAAAGGGGCATAAAATCGACGTTTTCTGCAGCTTCTGTTGCCGAAACCACGGTTGCAAGCAACATGGTATCACCCATTTTAACGACCACCGATCCGTCGGCCTGCTTGGCCAGTTTTCCTGTCTCGATGTTAATCGTACGTCCATCGCCAAGATCAATTGTCTTATTAATAGCTTTGTACATAATTTAAAAAAATAATTTTATGAATATTAAAAATAAATGGGTGGGGCTTTAAAATAGTTAAAAAAAGGCAATTCGAAAATTGCCTTTTTAGGTAGTTCCTTATTTACGAAGATTGAGATCCTTAATGATTGCACGATAGCGATCGATGTGCTTTCTTTTGAGGTAATCGAGCAATGCACGGCGTTTTCCAACCAATCCGATCAATGCGCGTTGTGTCCCATAATCCTTTTTGTTGACTTTCAGGTGCTCTGTAAGGTGACTGATCCTGAAGGAGAAAAGTGCAATCTGCCCTTCAGTCGAACCTGTGTTGGTAGCAGTCACACCATACTTTTCAAAAATCTCCTGTTTTTTTTCTGTTGTTAAATACATTTCAATAGCATGTTAAAAATGATACAATAATTGCGCCGCAGTATTCGGGTTCGATAGCAACGGATCAACATTAATTAAAAAAATCCGGCACAAAGGTACAATTTTATCTTTAAGTATTGTATTTTCTTTTTCAAGTTCTATTATTTTCTCCCTTAAAAGATTAGTTTCTTGGTCCACGAGTTTCGAATTGGTTAAAATAGTCTGAATAGAAGCTACCATTTTGAAAACGGTTAATTTTCTGATATTTCTGATTACAATTATATTTTGCCTTCAAGATAACTGTTCAGATTCCGAACCTGTTCAGGTGATCCCAGAACAAAAAGCTGATCGTGAATTGTTAGTGTATGATCACTTCCCGGATTAAAGACATATTTACCTTCACCGTTTTTCAATCCGATAATCGTTGTTCCTGTTACCTTCCCTAAGCTTAATTCTCCGATTGTCTTTCCTTGTTTGGTGGCCGACATTTTGCGGCAATGTACCTCCTGAATACTTATGTCCCGGTTCCGCTGCAGCAAAATATATTCCATAAACTCAACCACATCGGGTTGGGTAACCAAACGGGCCATGCGCTGCCCTCCCATTCGTTCGGGCATGATCACATTGGTAGCCCCTGCCCGCTTTAATTTAGTATCTGAACCAATCTCTGAGGCTCGGCTCACAATGGTCAGTTTATTATTCATGCTGCGGGCTGTCATCACCACAAACATATTGTCCGCATCATTTGGGGTGGTGGCAATTAAAGCCCTGGCCCGATCGATACCGGCAGTGCGCAGAATCTCTTCATTTGTGGCATCCCCCTGAATAAAAAGGAGGTTAGGATCTTCCTGAATACGTGTAATTACATTGTCTCTCCGTTCGATAATCACAAACGGATGATTATGATCCATTAATTCCAATGCTGCCTGTTCCCCATTGCGTCCATAACCACAAATGATCACATGATCAATCAGTTTTTCAATCCTTTTACTCACCCTGCTAGTTTTTAATTTATTAACAAATTCTCCATCCAAAAAAAAACGGACTATACTCGATCCAACATAGGCAAAACTCCCAAGACTAAAGATAATCAGAAATGAAACGAATAACTTACCTACTGGTGAAAGAGGCCGTACCACCTCAAATCCAACAGTCGAAACCGAAAGGACAGTCATGTAAAATGAGTCGATAAACCCATATCCTTCAATAAAATGAAAGCCAACCAATCCGGTAACAAACACTGCTGAGACTAATGAAAAGGCAATTCTGAAAGTTCTTGAGGTTTGTTTATCAAACTGGTTCATGTACAATTATTTTATGACCGATGGTGCAACTGAGACATTTTTTTTGTTCACAATAGTTGTGTTGCAATTGAAGCAATGCCTGAGATTCGAGGGCATTTTCAGCTGTTATCCCCGCTTCAGCCCATCTGTCAATTAAACGATTACTTTCTGCCGGCAGCTGTTCAAGTATCTCCAGCGCTCTGTCTTTCAAAGTTAGTTTATTTTGGTTATCTCCAAACAAAAAATAGAAAGGAACAACAACATTGATTACAACCAATCGAAAAATTTGATCACCAAACAATTTTTGTCGGTTTACTGAGGGCTTATTAAAACTATAGTGACTATCCCAGTATTCTGAAGCAGTCAGTGAAAACAACTGCCTGATCTCTTCAAGATTGGATGCCTCTATGATCGTGGCAAACAATCCCCTGGAATGATGAATCAACGCTGCAAACTGAGCAATTCTGATCGTGGGAAAATTTCCGGGATGCATCCTCATAAACTTCCACAAATGACCTGCAATTGGTTTTAATCCGTACTTCATAGCCAGGAAACGATATTCCTTACGAAGATCAAGGTAGTAATCGTCTCCAAAAAGTTCATCCCCTAACAATCCTGCTTGTCCAAAAAGAAGCGCCTCTATCTGGAAAAGAGAGTCGTGATGATGCGCCAATATGGATTGAGGCAAGGAACGGGCCAGCATTTCAAAAGGTAGTGCATTCTCGCGCAAGCCAAAACTTCGGGCAAGCATACAATAAAAGGTTTCTCCCCAATCCTCCCGGGTCTCTGAAAGAAGCTTACTGATGGCGTCGATCTTTTGGGTTAAACGTTCGATAACGATGCCGTTCAGAAAGAATTTGATTTTGAAGGGATCAACCTGATATAAAAAAGAGGCACAGGCAATCCAATCATGACTTCTTACAAGCATTTCGTAATTCCGGGTTATCCATTCAGGCCAATTAATCACCAATGCCGGAACTTTAGAGCCTAAATCATTAAAGACCTCCATATCGGACATTGCAACCACATGGAGGATAGTGTTCCGGTACGCTGGATCAATATGATGACCATGCCGATTCCACTCTGAAGCTTTCAGATGGATTTCGATATTTCCGGCCCAGAGTGTGTCCCCGATCTGAATCCGGGCATCAAAGAAATCGGGGCCTGCATGGGTGTTGTGACGTCCGGGATTCACAATCCGGAGCGGTTCACCATCTTCAGTCAGTTGGGAATCTGCATGAAATAATTTATTTTCCCAGATAAAATGGAGAAATTCCTCTTTCATGGTCCTATAAATTTAACGTATTGAAAGATACGAAAAAAAACTGATAATTGGTCCAGATCACATAAAATGGCAGGGAATTTAAGTCGTTGGGTGTCTGGCTAATGGCATAGAATTAAAATCCAGCGATTATAACCTTCGTATTGAAGTGACCTGGTGAATGTTCAGGTTCTGGACATTCACCAGGAAACTAATTTACACTGCTAACTGTTTAAATTTCTCGGTAGGAGATAAACAACCATAGAAAATTATAATTCTGAAAACAAATTTCACTTAGGGAATTAACCGGTTATCCGTTAATGTCCTAACGGACAATGATTCTTCCTTACCT
>Ga0316221_1003143_pt1 | contig 13849 bp, 12 predicted proteins | sample TBH18007metaG_FD_206003 | JGI IMG/M metagenome (GOLD analysis project Ga0316221, IMG submission 206003) | Freshwater microbial communities from Trout Bog Lake, Wisconsin, USA - TBH18007 | ecosystem: Environmental > Aquatic > Freshwater > Lake > Hypolimnion/Profundal zone | place: USA: Wisconsin... | reverse complement strand
CATTGTGGCAATAGAATTTGGAATAGGCTTGGTGATTTTAGGTGTTACGCCTTTTGCGGGAAGATTGGCAATGCCCTTTTCTGGATACGCGCCAATTTTGTTTACTTTCTTTTGATGCGTGATTTCAGCCGGCTGGCCTGATGCAGTACCATCAATAGAATCGTTTTTAACACCCCCGCCTTTTGCGTAGTGATGCTTCTTAGCAACACCGCCTTTTTTCAAATGGTTGGCTTCTTTCTCGCCGCCCATTGCTATCCTTTTATGCATATTAATTAGTTCACTCATTTACATCTCCTAGGTTAGATTGAGCTTGGTTCTGGGCATCTAGAACAGTCCTAAACTGCTCATGTTGCAATTGCGCGGAGTCACGTGTTAGCTCTGCGGACTTAATTCTTTCAGCCGTCAAATTGTTCTCGGTATTCTTTACCAAGTCAGCTTGTAGTTTTTTCTCAGCTTCTTGCGCTTTTTGCTGTAAGTTTGCAGCGTCCAATTGCATTTCTTGCTGGTCTTTTTGCGCTTTGCGCTGTGTCTCAGCCATTGAAGTTTGCGTCAATGCTTGAACCTGCGCCATTACATTAGGATCAACTGGGGCTTGTGGCTGCTGTTGCTGCATCTTTTGCAGCATGGTTAGCATTTGCTGGATGGTTTGCGCAACCGGCTGTAGTTGCTCCTTACTGTCTTGGTGAACATGTTGTAGAGACGCGGACAATAATTTTTGAGCTTCCTGAATAATAGGCTCAACTTTTAACACATTAAAAGGTCTACCTAAGGCTGCGCTTGTATACGCATCAGCGTGGTTTAAATACCATAAGGTTAAATGCTGCTTGGTATGCTCAAGAAAAGCAGGCACAAAGGTAGGAGCTACAATTGGATTAGAACCAAAGATTGGGTCCACAGCGTATTGCATGTGAGCCATCATATGTGCTATATGGTCTTGGCTTGGAAATGCCCCTACGGGCTTTCCAAGAGTCATGGACACATTCTCAAGGGCTGGGTTCATGTCCTTTACATTTGCGGGATCTGGTAAGACCTCATTAATCTCAGGCAGCTTGATTTGTTTGAGAATTCGTTTCTCAACTGCCAATCTATTATACAAGTCTGGATTAGCCGCTGCTCGTGCTGCCAAGGTTTGAATTTGCGCGTACCGTTGAGTCTCAGCGAAAATATGCGGATCAGATACAGGAATAATATCCGAGTTGGTCGCGAAGTCTTCCTTAGTAATAGGCAAGTCAGCGATCACATCCCCTTTACGCTGCTCATCCAAGTACCATTTGTTTAGTCTAGCAAGAATCTTCAAGACTCGGCGCTGGCTATCATGCAGTCTAGCATGAATAGAACTAAAGACCGCGGCGCCTTGCTCAATCAAAGCTTGCGTAGTGCCTACGGGGGCGTTGGATGTAATATCGGCGATCTTTTCCTCGGAGGTAGTTACCACGCCCTTAGCCGCGTCCGTCAACCAACCTAGTAACTGGAACAATACAGGTGAGGGCTGGTTAAAAGGCACGGGCATCGCGATTTTGCGAATATCATCTACTCCAGGGGCTCCTTCAATCTCCGCAACTTGCGTAGGTTCAATAACAGTTGATTGGCCTGAGATCTTAGCTCCTTTAAGCTTAAGCATAGTAGGAGCAGTGTTGATATGAGCACTATCAAGAAGAGCCCTAAGAGCGCCAGTAAGAGCAGCGGAAAGCCCGCCAATAAGATGGGGAAATCCGATTGCATAAGCTCCTCGCCATGGAATAAACTTCCACTCAATAATCCAGTCAAGCTTTGAGAATGTATCATCTCCGTCTTCCCAGTTGCGGTACAAACCTACAACCGCTCTCTCATTCTCATCAATCATTAAGATGTAAGGCGCTCTCTCACCCTTGGAGAACTTATCCTCATCCTCGGTGAGCCAGGTATGAATGTGGTAAACACGGCGGACTCCATCCACATTCTCACCAATATCTTTCTTGCCCTCAATCTTATCATTGGCTTTTTCTGACTTGGATTGATCAGGCTCCATTGGAGCTCTATATACATCAAGATCAATATACAAACCTTGCTGGACTCTTAGCTCATACTCCTCCTGTGTAATGTCTTGTACTTCTGTAACACGAGAAGCGGTATAAAAATTCCCAGCAGCAAAAGGTAAATAAATATTATCAATAGGCACAAACTCAGCGCATGGGCGTTTTTTACCATCGTCATACCACATCTTTAAATACTGTGACCCGCCTAATGGGAGTTGGGTGAACATTTGCTCCTGCTCATCACGGTACTCCTCAATCTGCTCCGTCAATTGCCAATTCATGTAATCGCGTTTGCGATCGGCTCTTTTTGTCTTTTCTTCCGTTGTTTCGCCAATGATCTTAGTTCTAACTGGCCCATCTGGTGGAAATAGCTCTTTAATAGCTCGAGCTGCAAAGTCCACGCAAGCCTCAGCCATTACAGGGTGCACCACTTTAGAGGCGCCCATAAACTGCGCACCTCCTGGAGCGTCATGGCCTAAACCTGTTCTACGAATCCCATCTTCATATTGCTTATCTCTATCTTCTCGAGCTTCTTTATCTTTCTCAATAAACTCAAGGTACTTGGTAGCTAATTTATCAAGGTCCCAAGAATTAAGTGAGTCAGCGAGATTCTCATAAAAGTCAGGGCTTTCATCTGGCCCTTTAAGATTATCATCATGAAGTTTAACAATGGCGGAGCCGTCTTCAAGCTCCTCCACGTCATTGTCTTCATTTAAAAGCTCAAGAATTGACTCATCTTCTTCTACCTCATCATTTACAATAGGCTCTACAAACCTATTATAGTTTTGAGGAATCGGCATTTCTGTAGCCATTATTTACCTTTCATAAGCGCAAAGCGCATTTGATCTAAAGTCTTTGCAAATTGTACATGGCCTCCAGCTTTAAAAGCCGGTGGGCGATTTACACGCTGCTCATACTGTCGTAAAACTTCTCTATGATGCTGAATTAAATCAAGTAATGTTTCTACATCATTAAGCCCTGTTAAACGAGGAAAATCATGCATTAATTCATTTTCATCAGCATTTATAATGAGTGTATCAATAGTATGTAAACGATCCAATTGCTCAGGAACAGTTTGAAACCCAAAATGGCGCATGTCTGTAATAATATTATGGTACGTGTCTCTAATACCACGTTCTATACTTTCATCATCCATAATCTCAGGCAATGGTTGATCGGCGCCACGCGCAACCATAAAATTTACGCCTGTTTGACGCTGATGATCTAAGACTCGATCGTGTGCTGCTTGATACGCAACTGTAAGTGGCTCCATTGCTCTAGCTCTTTCAGGCCCGGGTGGTATATGCATATACTCAGGCAAATCCATTTGACCATTAGATAAAGCCCAAAGAGTTGAGCGAGCGCTTGGAGCATTTAATTCGCCTGTACGTGTTCTATCATTATCAAGTAAGCGCTCGGCTAATGCATTTACATCATGCGGAAGTGGCTCTAAAGCATTATTTGCCTCAATATTTCTATTCCCAGCTAAATATGCATTCGCCACATTATTTCGCTGATCTTCAGGCAGTCTATTAAGAATGTTGTTAAAGTCACGCATTCTATGGTTCATAAGCACGGCTCTATCATGCCTTGTGCTTATTTCATAAGGCTGCGTAAGAGTCTGAAGTTCTTCTAAAGCTTGCTGTGGTGTAATTTGCTGTTGTTGTTGTTGTTGTTGTTGTTGCCCTAGTCTTCTATTAGCGTCATACTCAGGATTAAACTCATTTCTCGCGTTGGGGTACAGATGATAATTAGCTATTTGTATTGCAAGATTTTGAAGCGCAGGCCCGGCCGTGTGAGCAGCTAAATTATCACTCTCACGCATAAGAGTGCCAATGTAGTCTTCAGGCATTGTAACGGGGTTGGCTGCTTCAAAGGCTCTTCGCAACGCAGCTTCAAATGTCGCGCCATGCGGGCCATGAGCTGCTCTAAAGTTATTAATGGCTTGCTCAATAGTATGAACTACATTGTTTGTATGCGATATGCCATTTGCTATTTGTGGCTGTGGCTGTGGCTGTGGTTGTGGTTGCTGTTGATAACGCTGCGTGACTTGGTCTAACGCGCGCAAATGCGTATCTAATAATTGCTCTAATTCGCGCACGTCAGGATCTTGACGCAATCCTAGGTCTGCCATTACTTCAGGGTCGCCATTACCAAGTTGTGAATGCCAACCAGTTAAATGCCCATACACATCTTCTATGTTGAAAGGATCACCGCCATTGTCCGCGATTTGCCCAAGAATATCTCTATATGCGTTTAAAACTCTACGTGTGTGCCCACCATCTACAATAGAAGGTAAAGGCGACGCGGCGCCATTTGATACTACTGCCCACCCGTCATTAGACATGCCCGCCGTATTATTTGCTCTAGCTAATTGCTGCTGCAAGCCTTGTTGCTCAGCTTGCAATGCAAGGCGCTCTGTGTCATCATCCGCATTGCGTATTTCATACTCAATATCATTCAGTCTGTTTTGCATTGCCGCAACATCAGTTTGACTTATAGGAGCTCTTGCACTTACAACCGGCTTATTAGCGTCCAAATAAGCTTTTAACTTGTCTCGAGTAACAAACCTAGGCAAGTCTTGTTGCGCGCCCGTATTAGTAACGTCAACACCAAGATCTCTTTTAATATTTCCACGAACTTTTATATTGTTGTGATCGTGTAAATCATAAATATTAGCATGCTCAGTAAGATACTCACCTGAATTATCAATTTTATCAGCCGTATTATTTAAATACTTTGCTATGTCTTCGTGATATTCAGGGTCAATCTTTTGATTTTTCCTACCTGACACAAAATGTAAATTAAAAGTGTCTGGCCCCGCGTTAACAAATCTAAGTGATGCTACGGGGAAGCCAGTCTTATTATCTCTAAATGAAGTATTAAACTCAGACCCGTCGCGAGTGCCGCGCATATACGAAGTATCATGCGTATTTTTAGCTCGAAGAGGGTTAATTTCTCCAGTAATAGGGTCGTACAATGCTTCGTATTGTCTTGTAAGACCTGTATGTGGGTGCAAAATATTAGACGTAATATCTCTACATTTACCAACGCAATGATCTAAGAAATACGTATCATCACTTAAAGATTTCTTAATCGTATCATATGGCATTGCATTAGTTACTTCAAGCGCTGAGGCTTTGCTATACTTATGCTCAGGTGGGACATTTTTTATTTTAGGCAGCATAGCTGCAATTAAAGCTTTTTCTTTTTCTTCTTTTTCTTGCTTTTCTCGTAATTCTTTGGCAACCCTATCAGACGCGATTTTATTAATATAGCCTTCCGCGCCCATGCCTTGTAGTTTGGTGCCATTGATTTTTCCTGATAGCACATCCTCATACATATTATGCGCTAATTTATGAAGCCCAATGCTTTCAGTATCCGTCAAATGATACACTAAATCCGTAGAAGGTTTGGCAGCGATCTCAGGGTAAAATTGTCTGCGTGCATGCTCAAGACCTTCATAAAAAGTATTTGCAGGCTGCACAGCAAAATTAGAGTCTTCAATATCTTCTAATGCTTTAGCAACTTTAAGATTTTGCAACTCTTTGCTTAATTTATCAATAGGCTTATTCTTAGCTCGAAGTTGGCGCGTCAACTCAACGTACTCAGGGTCAGGCACCCATTGCGGTTGTAAAACCCCATTCTCATCCATAATATGCTCATGCACACCGTTTGCGTCAAGCTTAGGAAGTTTAAACGGGCTGCGGCCTTCTGTTATTGCGCGTGCACTCATTTCTTGCTCGCGTCTATTAAGCTCTGCTCTCTCAGGATGATTAACTAAAGTATCAAGCTCTTGGTTTTTAGCGTCAATATCTTTTTGTACTTCACCTTCAGGCGATAGACCCGCAGCTTCTCTATTGCGAGTTATACGACGCACTTCAGACTCAGACATATTGCTACGTTCTTGCAAGATTTGATCAGGCCTATCAATGGTAATGCCTTTTTTAGCCAAAGCAATAGCCGCGTTGTCAATGGCCCCAGTATTTTTATTAATAAAGTCAGGCATTATTTTGTTGTACACATCATGGCCTGCTTGCAGTCTTTTCTTAAACTCATCAACAGTGGGAAGACCATGCCGACTAACTAGTTCCGCATTAGCAGGGTCTCGAACAAATGAGTCTATCTGCTCAAGCGCTTTTGCATGTTGTGATTCCTGCGTGGCGTATTTATAGTTATACGCCTTTTTGATAGCGTCTGGGGCAGTAAGCTCGGGGAACTCCAAAGCTTTTTGCGCGTCCTTGTGCTTAAGCAATTGATCATTTATTTCACCAGGCTCATAGCCTAAGTTATTTAAATATCGAGCTTCATACGCGGTGTTTAAAGCAACAGGGTCAGAGTTTATAACCGCCCTTGCCTCGGCTGGGGTTTTCTCCACCAATTGCCGCAGGCCTTCATCTCTGCCAATGTCTTTGCTTGTTGTAGGGCCTGTTTCCGCTTTAACCAAAGATGAATCCCTAGGTCTAACGGCGTACATACTGGTTTGAGGCTGTACAAACTCAGGCACGCCAGGAACAGTAGACTTGCCTTGCGCAGCCCGTCTCTGCAATGTATCGCCTAACGCGTCCACACCGCCTTGCAACTTTGTGCCTACTGTCTCTTCACCAAGAGGATTAAGTGTTTTAATTCCTGATTGCGCGTTGGCAAAGTCTGTAGGAATGCTGCCAACTTCGCGGCCAAACTGCGTTGTCTTGGCGCCCATAACTTTAAGATCATTAGGCGTAAAGCCGCGTTGAAACTCAGGTTGCATCAATTCAGGTATGGGCCCAAACCCCATGCTTGAACCTGTTATTTGTTCAGGCAAATTACTTAGTTCTTCTAAAACAGGATATGTATATGGAGATCTGGGTTGATATTGTATTGCTTTTGCGGCTTTAGGAAACCCTAATTCTTTTGCAATTGCTGCAGGATAGCTTGATGCAGTAGCCAAGGTAACTTCACCAGGCACTTGTGCAAGTTGAAAAGCCTGACCTAATGCAGCAGGCATTTGTTGCTTTACTGCAAAAGGAGTTTGCGCCATTTGCTTAGCCATGTCAAAAGTCTTATTGCCAAACATAGCCAATGCGTGCTTCATCTCATCTAAAGATGGGACGCCAACTAATCCGCCCTTAGGAGTTTGATCAGGCTGACTTGTGTCGCCTGTTACATTGCCAAACTCATCATATGTAATCATTTAAAGTCACCTAATCGTGGGCATCAATATCATGATGCTGTAAGTATTGCTTAATTTCATCAGGTTGAAAATCTTCATTCTCCAATATCTCAGTCATATAATCTTTATCACCAACTTCACGGGTGTATTCAGTGTTGCCTAAAAACTCGTCAATCGGTACATGATGAATATGTTTATTCAACAAGGTATTAAATTTTTCAGACATATTGTAATGTCTAGCAGGCACTTGTCTGCCTTCACTTATTTGTCGATATGAGTTGTGTAAAGCGTCTGAGTATTTGTCAAGCGTGTTTAAGTCTTTCTTAGGGATTTTATCTTGTAAATGATGTCGTATTTCGTCATAAAACCCATACGCGCTTTCACTGCCCCAATCACCTGCGTCCATTTGCTCTTGTATTGTATCAAGCGTACGCTCTCTAAATGCTTTGTCCATCAAAGGTATTATTGACGCAAATGATGAAGTAGCTGTAGGCACAACTTCTTTTGCCACTTCAGCCAATGGTGCTGCAACATCAGGAAGCTTAGGCAAGTCTGTAGGTGTTATATTGCCAACGGCGCCTCGAACAACATGTGAAACCGCAGCGTTCTTAGCTCTGTTTAGCACATCACGCCTAGTCATTGGCGTATTAATCGCCTTGTTGGCCAAGTCTGTAAGTGGGCTTGAAGGCTGTGACACCGGAGGTTGTAGATCCGCTCTTGTGCTTTGTGGAACCAAGTCCGTAATTGTTGGAGTCTTAGGTGGGATGACGGCGGGGGGTTGGAATGTAGGCGTCTCAGGTAGCCCAAACAAAGCTCTGCGTTGTACATCAAGCGAAGGCTTAACGGGCTTAGGACCTTTACCAAATCCAAATAATCCGACCTGTTGCATATTGGGGTCACCCCCAAGCATGCTAGCACCGTCATCATATACGGGTTGTTGTGGTTCCTGCGATTTAAGCAGGTAGGCTCTCATTTGAGCTATGTCGGCGTCACTGGGCATATGGGTTCTGTCTCCGTGGTCGTTCGTCATCGGCGTAACTGTCGTTGTCATTATACACATAATCCAAGATAAGGAAACCCATATCACGGAGGAGTCGTAAAGCCTGTGTTGTGGCGTCCAACAGGTCATCGTGTCTAACTTCGGGGAAGGCGCACATTTGGCTAATCAGGGGCTCGGCCCAGGATCTTGGCATGCCTTCTGACTTGGTGGACTCGGGGACGTAGAACAAGCCCCGCTGTATGATGGGCGCCACAATGTTGAGTCGCATCATCTTGTCGGCGTTGCCCGGGTTGTAGGACCGGATGTCCAAGCCTGCGCGTCTCAAGTCCTGGATCAGTGAGATGCCGGCGGACTTGTCCTCAATCACGATCATGTCGACCTTCTTGCCCGAGCCAAACTCATTAGGATTCCCGTACACAGTTCCGGCTTCCTCGATCACCTTGGGTCTCAGGTCTGGGTATTGCATGCGCTCCTCCCAACAATCAATGAGCATAACAGACATAGGCTTATCAGGCCCGGGCCGGAAGATGCCAAGGGCTACCTGCGCCGTTGGGTCGTTGTTGGTCTTTTCGGACGTGGCGCAGTCATAGCTTTGAATCACGTACTCAAACGCGGGAAGCGGGTTCTCATCTCCATTCTCTTTGTACGCGGGCCAGAGCTTGAACCACTTACGCTTGACAACGCCGGCTTCCTCCGGATCAATGAGCTCGGCGTAAATCTCTTGGCGACCAATGTTGGTCCCTTCATACTGGAGAATCTGCTTCTGAAATGAGGGTGCCAGGTTGTTGATGTTGTCGTAGGTTGAGGCCATTGTGTAGGCTACATCATCACCATCGCGTTGTACGAGCTCTATGATCTTGGGCTTAGGCTTTGGGGTGGTCGTGCATAAGAGTTGTGGGTGCTTACCTAGGCGCATGCCAAAGGCAATCATGTCCCAGGCTTCGTCCAAGTATTGCCAAGCGGCCAACTCATCCAACCAACCACGATGGAACTGAGGTCCGCGGAAGCGTTCCGGCTCCGACGCCGGAATCCCCTTGATGATGGACCCATTCTTAAGTGTGAGCTCATGCAGCGACTTGATGTACGAGTCAACCAAGTTGTTGGGCATAACATTCAGGATTCCAGAGTCTCCCTCAAAGCAAACATCGCGCACATCTCCTGATGTCGGAGCTGAGACCAGCGTTCTGGTTCCTGGGTTAGTCCACGCGTACCACCAGGTATCCTCTGCCGCGGTTCGAGTCTTACCCGCTCCACGACCTGCCAAAAGTAGCCATATGTCCCACCAATCGCCACTTGGAGGGATCTGGTGATGATTGGCTATGGTTAACCATTTGGTGCGAGCTTTAAGGGCGCTGCGCCATTCTGATGAGGCTCTATTGAGGTCTGGCCCAGACTTTATCCGCTGGGCTAATCGTTCACTCGTCTGCTGACTCAGCATCGGCCTGCCTTGCGCTTAACAGATCTTGCATCAGATCTTTGGCAAAGTCATGTATGACGTCCACCTCAATGGCGCCACCATCTTTCCCGGTTACCTCGACTTTGGAGTTCTCGCGGTACTCACGGGGGAATCTCGCAGCCATCGACCGAGACCACAACCCGGTGTTCAGTCTTGGGCCGCCCGGGTTCTCAATGATGTGATTCAAAGCCAAGTCTTCCCAGTACTTAAGCGCGTTGTTCCGCGATTCTTCCAAGGCGCGACAGAAATCCTCGTGCTCCGTTTCCCAAACATACATGTTGTGGACGCCAAAGCCGAGCTGGGCGCAAATCTGGTGCTTTGAAAGTCCTTGCTTGCCAAGCTCAATGACTTGCGCGCAGTACGCGGGGTTGTACGTTGAGGGGCGTCCTAAGAACTTTCCGTTCTTTGATGGTGTCTTTGTAGTCATGGTCGGGATTGTATCTCAATTTTTTGGATGATGTACACATTTTTTGCTCAAGCCACAGGTTACAAAAAAGGTTACAAACAGCGCGAAAACTTTATATACGAGCGTTATATATATATAAATATATCTTTTATAATATATTGTAACCTTTGTAACCTTGTAACTAGTTAATAAAATCAATAACTTAGAGACTTTTTTCTTGTAACTTTTCATGTAACCTTTCTGTAACCTTTTAAAAATTATCACTCAAATGCTTCACTTCTTCGGCGATTGCGAGTGCCGTCGCGTCCGCGATCTGGCGTTTATTGCAGGTTACAATTTCACTTTGTAACCCGATCATCCACCCTCGGACCGTTCTTTCAGTGCCCGAATCCGCCGCGTTTTTGCTCAATTTCACCACAATTTCTTCACCTGGAGTGAGGTTTGCGAGCGCGGCTTTGATGTATTTTGAGGCCGGCATTTTTTCCTCGCCTTGCCAAGTTTTGTAGAGAATTTGCAGTTGTTGGTTGGTGAAAAATGCCAAGCTTCCCACGTGTTGTTTGGCCCATTCTAAGAGCTCGTTGGCAAATTGCTGCGTGGGAGATTGTGAGAGTTTTACGATTTGAGCTTTGCGTTTGGTCTCCGGCGCCGCCTGATAGGGATCAAAGTTTGTGATATCTCTTTCATAATACCAGTTTAAAACTTGGCCAAACCCGCCGGCTCGAGCCCACTTCATAAGCTCATTGACCATGGGTCGAGTCTCAGCGTTGGTTAGAGTCTCGGGCTTATAAATGGCTTCACGCCTCGCGTTGTTCCCCATTGTAGTTACATAGGGCCTGTTGGTTGTGAACACAAAGTTCATGTAATTTTCAATTGAGTATTGATGCCCGTACTTGTTATTGATGGTGATTTCTTTTGACGTGATAAAGTTTTTAAGCTTGGCGCTGTGGTCCTCTCTATCCGATGAGGGCTCATTTACTACGACAAAGATCTTATTTTTAAGAATCCCGTTAAAAGCTCCAAATAACTCATCTGGCCCCACAATGGTAGCGGGCCCGCTTTCCCCAAGGCCCATCATCTCGGCTATAAACTCCGCGACCGCGCTTTTACCAATGCCTTCAATGTTTGATACAAACTGAGGTGTAGTGTTATTCCTTCTATGTGGGTATTGAATGATATTGGCCACCCAGTTATGCCAGTAAATGGCGAAGTCCGGCTCATCTCTAAAAAAGTATTCACAAAACTGAGTGTATAGGTCAATCGGCCCCGCCGTTGGCTCATAGGCCCAAGAGTTAAGATAGTTATAACACCCATCCGGTGTTACCTTTATGCCTTGGTAATTTGGGAAGACACCTACCTTCCTGATGTCACACCTTTTATGCCATTTCTTATACTCATCAAGCATGGCAATTTCTCTGCTCACAACCTTAGGTTGTTGCCCCGCTCTCCCCTGCACCGTTGATGTTTGTATAAAGATATGCTGGGCCGAGTCTATCTTTGCTTTTTGGAACGACATGATATGCCCATCCCCCAAGCGGATCACATCCCCGTTGAGCAGCGCGTATTTTGTTGAGAACTCATGCAGCTTGACCTCCAACGTGTCCACCCCGTTCATCACAATGCTGGTTGTGGTGAGGACTTCTCCAAGACTCCCGCCGGCTAAAAAATGATCATCTATGGCGTATTTGGATCCCGGACCGGGTCCGAATTTGCCCACTCTACACAGGTGCACCTCCCCTCCCAGTCCTCGGAGTGTAATGGCAAGTTTCGTTTCCGCCAAAGCGACCTGTTCATTCGGCTCCCCATCTTCCTTTGCCCCGTCATAGTCGAAGATGATATAGACTTTGCGATTCTTGGATTCAAAACTCGTCTTTCGCCGCCACAAGAATTGCATGAGATCTTTATGTAAATGTAGTCCATTTTTGTCCGTCCATGATGTTACCCCGGCCAACCCGATGCAGGCGTACGGCAAACTGTTGCCCATGAGCTCCTTTGTGATGGCCCAGGCTTTGAATTCCCCCTCCGTGATGATGATAGGTATATCCACATCGGTGAGGACTTTTTTCCAATTAGTGGAGATGGGGAAGTAGATATGACTGCCACTGGCTCGAGCCTGTGAGTACTTCATCTTCCCCTTAGGTGTAAGGACCCTCACGCGATTAAAGCCTGTGTCTTGGCCATTCACATCCCGGTAGGGAAGTTTAATAGACCACTCGTTGGTATGGCCTAGTAATACTTTAGTATCCTCGGGCTTAAGCAGTTCAAGGCCTAAAGCGTTGATGTCCGCGTTGGTAAAATTTCTATCATCAAGGAATTTTTGATACAACTGCTCGGGCTGAAGAACACTTGCGCCAAATCCGGTAGGCACAGTTTGTTTTTCCATTGCTATCCTTTTCAATAAACAAGTGGCAAGATCGCCACTGTAGTTATAATACCACAACTTTTTAGGATTTTTTAACTTTTTAAAAATATTTTAAAAATATTGTATAAACTTCTTAAAGTTATTGTACAATTGCAATTGTAGCCATCTTGCTACAGTGATTATTGAAAGGTATTAATTATGCAGTTAACACAGCTTAACACCCCCAGCTCCCCTGTTATTACATTGGTCTATTGTGATTACATTGCCAATTTAATTAGCATGGAGCTTATGCGCTCAGACGCCCTGTATTGTGATTACTTATCCAATGTTGGTCGGGTGATGATGGACCTTAGCCCTGAGGGCTATTTCGCGTCAACCAAGAAAACTTTGCGTGTGACCGATCACAATGGCAAACAGTATACGGTAACGGTTGAGGAGATGAATGATGCAACTAATTAGAAACAAAAGACCTAAAGGTGTAAAGGCCATTGACACGGTTGTAGGTGATATTGACGTAACGGTATGGTATGAGTATGACGCCGGTGTTGAGGGGTCGCGTGAAAACGGGCTGCCTATGGAGCCTGACTATGCGGCGACAATAGAGCTTTGGGCCGTCTGGGTGAAGGATGTTAACATCATCTCGGTGTTTCAGGAGCTTCAACTCATCGAGCTTGAGGAGCAAATACTTGAGCAACTAGCTACTATGGATGATTTTTCTTATGATTAAACAGCCGCTGTATTGGCATAAAAAACGCAGGATGGTGGGCATGTCCTTGACCGCGGAATTGGTTCTTAACCTTCTCCATGATCATGGGCCCATGCCCATTATGGAGATTATGGAGTTGGCTAGCGCCAAGGGCGTGGCCTCACTTCCTACGATCCACGGCGCCTTAAAGTGGCTCACCACACTAGGCTTTATTAAAATTAAGCCTAGGGCTGAGGACACGAGGACCAAGATTTGTGTCTGCACGCCTAAGGCGACGCGCTACTTGGAGTAATGATGATTGATGTTCAAAAGATTATTTTACAGCGAATTGATAAACAAAAAGCGTTGTATAAAAAGACCGGCAACGTGGTGTATTTATACAAAACTTGTGAATTGCAAAGCTTGCTAAAGTATATACGGAGCCAGTATGAATGAGGTGCTTGACTTTTTAATTCTTGTGGCGACGCTAGTTATAGGGGCTATATGGGTCACGGCAGTCTTTTGCTTTATTGTTGCTTTATTAGGAGGCTATGATGACTAAAGATACAGCGGTACAAATACTTTTGGAACACTTTAGTGAGGGTATGGTACGCACTATTGTTGATCCTTTAGTTGAAGATGAGCGTGAAGCATGTGCAAGGATTTGTGAAGCCCTGAGCAATACTGAAGCCAACATGAATAAAACATGGAGGAATGGTTGCAAGTCTAGTGCTGATGCCATTCGTGCAAGGGGACAAAAATGAATAAAAATATCT
>Ga0316221_1003142_pt1 | contig 13850 bp, 11 predicted proteins | sample TBH18007metaG_FD_206003 | JGI IMG/M metagenome (GOLD analysis project Ga0316221, IMG submission 206003) | Freshwater microbial communities from Trout Bog Lake, Wisconsin, USA - TBH18007 | ecosystem: Environmental > Aquatic > Freshwater > Lake > Hypolimnion/Profundal zone | place: USA: Wisconsin... | reverse complement strand
TCGGATGCCTGCGACAAGCTGCGCTTCGAAGCACTGCACAATGATACGATGTTCGAGAACGACACCGAACTGAAAATCCGCATTGGCTACGATAAGGAAGCCCGCACGCTGACCATCAGCGACAACGGCATCGGCATGAACCGCGACGAAGTTATCAGCAATCTGGGCACCATCGCCAAATCCGGCACGCGCGAATTTTTCTCCCGTCTCTCCGGCGACCAGCAAAAAGATGCCGGGCTGATCGGTCAGTTCGGTGTGGGCTTTTATTCCGCCTTCATTGTCGCCGACAAAGTGTCCGTCACCACCCGTCGTGCCGGTGAAAATACCGATCAGGGCGTGTTCTGGGAATCGGATGGCGGCGGCGAGTTCACCATTGAGATGATCGAAAAAGTGGAGCGCGGCACCACCATCACCTTGCATCTGCGTGAAGATCAGGATGACCTGTTAAGCAGTCACAAGATTCGCTCCATCGTCCACAAATATTCCGATCACATCATCCAGCCTATCGTGATGAAGAAAGAAGAATGGAAGGACGGCGAGCAGCTCACCACCGATGAAGATGAAACGGTCAATCAGGCTTCCGCTTTGTGGGCGCGCGCCAAGAACGAGATTTCAGACGACGAATACAAGGCGTTCTACAAGCATGTCGGCCACGACTACGAAGATCCGCTGGCCTGGTCTCATGCCCGCGTCGAAGGTCGTCAGGAATACACCCAATTGCTTTATGTCCCGGCCCGCGCGCCGTTCGATCTTTGGGATCACAATGCACAGCACGGCATTAAGCTGTATGTGAAGCGCGTCTTCATCATGGACGATGCAGAACAATTGCTGCCGTCTTACCTGCGTTTCGTGCGCGGGGTGGTGGATTCAAACAATCTGCCGCTGAATGTGTCGCGCGAAATTCTTCAGGAATCCAAGGATATCAAGGCGATCCGCGAAGGCTGCACCAAAAAAGTACTCGGGCTGCTGGAAGATCTGGCCGCGAATGACGCTGATAAATTTACCACCTTCTGGGGCGAATTCGGTCAGGTATTGAAAGAAGGCGTAGGGCATGATTTCGCCAATAAGGATCGCATCGCCGGTCTGTTGCGCTTCGCCTCCACCCACAATGACACTACTGCTGAAACCGTATCGCTGGCTGATTATATCGGGCGGATGAAAGAAGGTCAGGACAAGATTTACTACATCACCGCTGATACCTTCAATGCGGCCAAAAACAGCCCGCATCTGGAAGTGTTCCGCAAGAAGGGCATCGAAGTGCTGCTGCTGTCGGCTCGCGTGGATGAATGGGTCGTGGGTTCTTTATCTGAGTTCAAGGAAAAGTCGCTGGTATCGGTTGCCAAGGGCGGTCTGGATCTGGGTGCGCTGGAAGATGAAGCCGAGAAGCAGGATCAGGAAAAACAAGCAACCGATCATAAGGATCTGACTGAAAAGATCGAAGCCAGCTTGTCGGGTCGCGTCAAGGAAGTTCGCGTCACGCATCGCTTAACCGATTCACCGGCTTGTCTGGTTGCCGACGAAGACGAAATGAGCGGCAACATGGCGCGGATGCTCAAAGCGGCAGGTCAGAAAATACCTGAATCCTTGCCGATTCTGGAAATCAACCCGCAACACCCGGTTGTGATCCGTCTGAAAGCGGAAGCCCTGCATTTCGATGATTGGGCTGCCGTTTTGTTCGATCAGGCTTTACTGGCCGAAGGCGGTCAGCTGGATGATCCTGCCGGTTTCGTTAAACGCATTAATCATCTAATGCTGGAAATGCGCGCCAGCTAACAATTTTGCCGGTGGCAGACCGGCTGCTGCTTACCTTCTTTTGCGTCGCCAGGAGAAGGTAAGCGAAGAAAAGGCGACCCCGGTTTGCCGCCCCGGTGGGGTTCTCTCGATAATCGCAAACATGCGGGGCTGTGCAACTCGCACGATCCGCTACACGATCACGTGCTCAAACAGTGCGCGCCCAACATCACCGCTTGTTTGCGCCTGTCTTCGGCAGCGCACAGGGGCTTTGCATTTACGCAATAAAATCCGCTACAGTCGGATAACGCAACCTCACTTTCAATTCGCGCTTCATACGCGTATTGCTCAATCGCTTCGATTCATTCATAAACGAGTACATCATCGGCGACACGGCGCGTTGTACCTCGTCTCTGGCCAATCGCGGCGGGCGTGGCAATTCATACGCATCCGCCACTGCATCAAAATAGTCACCCATTTTCATCTCATCGTCATCACTCGCGTGATATATGCGGCAGGGCTTCCCGCGCTGTAAGGCCGCAACGCAAATGCGCGCCAGGTCATCTGCATGAATATGATTACTGTAGCCATCTTCACCCGCCACAATCGCCGGCATACCGGCATGCAGTCGCTCCAGCGGCAAACGTTCTGCCGCATAAATTCCCGGTACGCGCAGGATGCTGGCACGCACGCAGCAGCGCCTGGCCCAACTGCGTATCTGCCGCTCAGCATCAACTCTGAGTTCGCCGCGCGCAGAACCCGGATTCACGGCTCGGCTTTCGCTCACCCTGTCTCCTGCGCAATCGCCATATACGCCACTGGTGCTGATATAGATCAGACTTCCGGGGGGCGTACCGAGGGACAACGCAGCGAGCAGATTATGCGTGCGAATATCGGAAAACTCCCGGAAGCCGGCCTTAGCCAAAGGGGAATTTGCTGGCGGCGCAAAGTGCAGCACCAGATCTGCCAGACCTGGAATTCGCGAAAGGCTGATTCTGTCATCCAGATCACCGATCAGTGGAATGACGCCTGATTTACGCAGATTTTCAACATGGGCAGGATTGCGCACCAGCGCATAGACCCGATAACGGGGCGTGAGCTGGGGAATGACGCGCAGCGCAATATCTCCGCAGCCGATGATGAGTATTCGTTTCATCAGTCGATTATGCGTTAAAATCCACGCTCTCGCAAAATACTGTACCATTCATCATGACATTTCAAGTAACCATCCAGCCCAGCGGTCACCAATTCCCCATCGACGCTGATGAAACTATCCTTGAAGCAGCACTCAAACACGGGTTTACCCTGCCCTATAGTTGTCGCGACGGGGTTTGCGGTGCATGCAAGGGGAAAGTGTTGCAAGGCCAGGTGGAGTATGGCGACGGTGTCGCTTTGACTGAGGTTGAAAAGGCCGTTGGCATGGCGCTGTTTTGCTGTTCGAAACCTCGCAGTAATCTGGTGATCGAATCGCATGAAGTCAGCGCGATCAAGGATATTCAGATTAAAACCATGCCTTGCCGCGTGCACAGCATGGAAAAACCGGCGGCTGACGTGATGGTGTTGAAACTCAAACTGCCTGCCGGGGAACGGCTGCAATTTCTGGCCGGCCAGTATATTGATATTTTGTTAAAAGATCAGAAGCCGCGCAGCTTCTCACTGGCGAATGCGCCGCACAACGATGAATATCTGGAATTGCACATACGCAATATTGCGGGCGGCGAATTCACCCGGCACGTATTCGAGGTAATGAAGGAGCGCGACATCCTGCGCTTCAAGGGACCGCTGGGTACTTTTTTCCTGCGCGAAGACAGCGAAAAACCGATTATTTTTGTCGCGTCCGGTACCGGTTTCGCACCGATCAAGGCGATCATCGAACACGCGCTTTATATCGGCATCAAACGTCCTATGCATTTTTACTGGGGCGCGCGTCGATTGTCCGATCTCTACATGCTGGATATGGCAAAGCAATGGGAAGCGCAAGGTATCGCGTTCACGCCTGTGCTCTCTGAACCATTACCTGAAGATGAATGGTCAGGCCGTACCGGCTTTGTGCATCTGGCCGTCATGGAAGACTATAGCGACCTGTCAGCTTACGAAGTTTACGCCTGTGGCGCACCCGTCGTGGTTGAAGCCGCTCACACCGATTTTACGACGACTCGCGGCTTGCCGAATGAAGCATTCTTCTCGGATGCCTTTACCTATGCCGCCAAAATAGCTGTCTGACCTGCTGAAATAATGTGCGATTAAAAAGGGAGACCGCGGTCTCCCTTTTTAATTACCTCGGGCTATTCGCCCTGTTTACCACGACCAGCCGGCGCCGATACCTGCTGAAGTAGGACCGCCACTGGGTGAAACAGCGATACTGGCTCTCAATACGGCATCCGGCGAGAAGCGGTAACTGGCACCGATAGAAATAGCCTGTTCTCCGTTAAAGGTACCGACACCCACACCGACCATCGCCGTTTTACCATCGGGAACCTGCGGGATATTGGTCATCGCAATCGCGGAGGCGACGCCACGCGACACTTGTTGCAGTTGCTGGTAGTTGACCGCATCATACGGGTTGCTGCCGTCTGCCACCCCAGTCACTCTGACCGGGCCACCCGTTGAGGTATTGGCAAAGGAAGCACCACCATTATTCAGCGTCATGCTGGTCGAAGTCGTACCACCTGAAATCACCGTCTGCGAAGCGGTTACCGCAATACCATGTCCCGTACTGTTGAGTAAAGAAGCATTCGTCCCGGAGAGCATTTCCGTTGCCGTATCTGCACCAACGGTACCGCTCAAGGAAATTCCGTTGGTGGTACCGGTACCTGTTAATGCCGTACCTGTCGCCGAGGCTGCCGCATTCGTCACGACTGTATTCATCCCGGCACCGGAACTTAACGTATTGCTGCCGGTTGTGGCGGAGATGACGTTGTTACCTGTCGTTGCCGTCACATTGTTACCCGTGCCACCGGTGATATTATTGGTGGTTGCGGCAGTTATCACGTTGTTGGTATTGCTGGTAGCGATTGAACTGGTGCCGGAAATCAGCGTAACCGCGCTGGTATTAGCTGCAGAACCTACTGTTGTTGCAGCTGTACCGGTAGTGTTGATGTTGGTCGTGCCGGTCACCGTCGTAGTGCTGGAAGCGTTGCCAATGTTAGTAGCAGATGCCCCGGCGGTGTTGATGTTGGTAACTCCGGTTACCGTAGTCGTACCCAGGATCGTATTGGTCGAAGTTCCTGAACCGATATGGTTACTCGAGGCACCCACTGTACCGATACTGTTACTTGAAGCGGCTCCACCTATAATGTTAACTGCGCCATTGGCGGTTAAGTCACCTGTTACAGTGGTGCCTGTTGCCGTATCAACTGCCACGCTGTTTGCACCGCCCGTGATCGTCGTACTGGTCAAGCCCGTAATGGTATTGGTAGCACCTGTCACGATGTTGGTCGATACGCCAACATTACCGATGGTATTTGTTGAAGCTTGCGTGGTACCGATATTGTTGACGGCGCCATTCAGATTAGCATTGCCTGACGCGGTCAAGGTGCCGGTCACGCCGGTATTCCCGACGATAGCCACGCCTGCATTTGTCAAAGTGGCGCTGCTGGTGCCACCGGCAATGGATGACTGAGTTGCACCTGTGATGGTGTTGCTAAGACCCGTTATCGTATTATTGGACACCCCTGCCAGACCAATAATATTGGTGCCACCTTGCAGCTCGACCGTACTAAGCGCATTGCCCAGCGTGGTTTGGATGGTACCGGTTGTATTGATGTTAGTTGTGCCGGTCAGCGTAGTAACACCCGTTACAGTCAAGTTCCCGGTGTTGACAATGTTCCCGGTGTTGGTGATGCCATGAGTGATGGATGCGCCAGACACTGTCAAGGTATCGGTAGTCGTGCCGCCGGTGATATTGGCACCGCCTGCCGAAACCGTAAGGCCGTTGGCGATTGTTGCAGCACCGGTGTTACTCACAGAAAATGTCGTACCGTTGATACTGTCAGACAGTACGGCGCCGGTATTGCTCAACGTCCATGTGGTTGATGCCGTTCCGCCGGTCATTGTGGCGCTGGTCGTATTAGCGCTGATGCCGTTGGTGTGGCCTGCAGCGTTGGTTACACCAAATGCTGCGGTGCCGCCGCCCGTTTGAAGAACACCATCGCCAGTAGCTACGCCAGCCATGGAAATCGAACCGCCGGTCGCAATGCTTAGTGCCCCGGTAGAAATACCGGCAGAGCCGATAGTGGTAGAACCAAGCGGATCCGCCGTAACACTAGTAGCAACGTTGCCCGTTGCCGTGTTTATGCTGGCTGTACCAGTCAACTTATTAAAACTCAAGCCGGTGGAATCCAGCGCCACCGAGTTGCCGCTAACTGTGCCCGACGTAGAGGTGCCGGCAAAGGTTGCCGTATAAGCCCCCGTTTGGTATGCAGGAGTGCTGCTGGTTACCGTTACCGCACCACTGGCCGTCGGTGAAACGGTGTCAGTTACCGTCGTTGGCGTTGCAGTTGAGGTAGCGGTGGCGCTTGCGTTTAAGGCGGTATTAGCCGAATCCACATAGGTGTAGGCCAATGGACTAGGCACACCTGTAAGCGTGCTTGTTCCCGGTGCTGTTACGGCAACGGATCCGCTTACGACAGAACCGGCACCCAGTACAGAACTTACGATAGGCGTAGTGTAAGACGTTCCACTCTTTGCTGTTGTCGAAGCGACCCCTTCGCTCAGCGAAGGGGCTGGCGAGGCGGCAAAGCTGACATTCTGCTGGCTTGAAGTACCCGCATTAAGTACAAAAGATCCTGGCACGGGAGCTGGCGGGCTGCCGGCATATACTTGTGACCATCCGGCAAGCGTAGCCGCAGCATCCGGAGCCCATACTGCACTGGCTGGACTATAAGTGAAATGGCCTACTACCGTGCTGGCGCTGTCCTGAACGGTGTAGGTAACAACGCCGTCTGCCGGGATCGTGGGTGTTGTGGCAGAAGCCCCGGTAGTGGCAGAAGCATTAATCGTATCAGCGTAGGTGACATTTGCGAGCGCAATTATTCCGCTGGTAATAAGCAGACCAGCCAATAAACGTGACACACCCTTATTTTTACTTTTCATTTCGTTTTCCTTTGTATACGTCATGATTGAATGATGGTTATAAATTAACTTTATGTAGCCATTGCAAAAAAACCGTACTTGAACAAATACACCGTAGAATTAAATTGAAAAAACTGTTTTTGTGTTCTGCCTGAATATTTATGGTGCGATATATATGAAAATAAATTCAGCTTGCTATATCGAACTTAAAATATTCGTGTGAATACATTTGTGGCAAAGACAAAGCGAGTCAGGGCGAAACATACACCAGTTATTTTGATATTCATATAGACCATAATATATAGATACTTTGGCCTATATAGCGCGGTCAAATTAATATCAGCAAGTAAATTTCAGTATGTAAATATAGCTGTTTATTAATGTAACTAGCTGAATTAATGATAATTAATCCATATAATTTTATTGAAAATAACGAGTTTAAGTCATAATGATCGCAGGGGTGGCGGAGGCTGTTTGCGGTATAAAATATTTTCAGGGTGATAATTAAATCAATTGTTATTGCCATCAATAACAATGATTTTTGGACAATTTATTACCTTAATAAATTTAAATAAAATATTGATAATTTCCTACAGGTCATAGGGAATTATCAATAAGACATCAGTAGCTTTGTAATTTTTTTGCAGAAAATGGGCTTTGACGGAAAACTGCTGGAAATTGATCGTTGAGATAAAATTCTGATTTAAAAAAATGCATAAACGTATCGGCCGGCCTTTTAAAATCAGGACGAATGCGCTATGTAATTTTTAACGGGTAATTTTAGCGTGGACAGCTAAAGTTCAGCATGGAGTAAATCCTGAAATAGCAGGGGAAAAAGGGTTTTGGTTTACAGGCCTGGCTTTAACCGTCCTGTGCACATACCGCTTCAAACAGGACGGTTTCCATTTGTACTATGATGTGCTCCCGGCAAAGATTTTGTACGCTATGGCGCGCGGCTTCACGTAACCGCTGTATCTGGGCCGTGTCGCCAATCAGTCCGCTGGCCTGTGCGATAAATGACCGCGTATCGCTGAACGGAGCCAGCAATCCATTCGTCTTATGGGTGTTGACGTGCGGCCGCATAATCGTAGGCTATGCTAGCCAGGCCGCTGGCCATTGCCTCTATGGTGACATTGCCATAGCTCTCGGTCAGTCTTGGATAGACAAAAATATCGCCGGAAGCGTAATGTTCGGGCAATCCCCGTTTGTATGCCGGCAAGCTGTTTTTGCCACAAGCGCAGTAATAAGCCTTTTGCAGGAAGACCTGACTTGAACCCTGAATAACCTGCGGCATGCCTGCAACCAGCGTTTCATGGTAGTGCTGTTTATCAATGGCCACATCCAGTTTATTGCATGGGTGGCAGTAGTACCAGCAACCAGATAATCATGGTGTTAATCAGGCTGACCAGTACCGCAGCGCTGCCAATATCTTTGGCGCGTTTGGCCAGATCGTGGCTGTCCAGTGAAATGCGATCTACCGTGGCTTCAATGGCAGAATTAAGCAATTCGACTATCATTACCAGCAGGACGCTGCCTATCATCAGCGCCTTGCCAATCGGGCTAACCGGCAACCAGAGTGCCGTCGGAATGAGGAACGCGGCCAGCAGCGCTTCCTGACGAAAGGCGTCTTCATGTTTGTAAGCGGCACGAAATCCGGCCAGCGAGTATCCAAAGGCATTGAATAAGCGACGTAAACCGGTTTTTCCTTTGTAAGGGCTTTCCATGACATAACTCCAAAAGAAATGTACTGAGTATACGGCAGGGATATGACAACTTCGATTCAACACACGCGCACTGCATGTGTTGAATAGGCTGAGTAATTACGATGCAGTCGCCTGACGTAAAAAGTGTTTGGCAAAACGCGCAGACATACGGGATATCGGCAGCAAAATGAAAAGATCCGCGCAATTGAACTCCGGGTCCCACGCCGGTTCACCGGCAACATACGCACCCATACGCAGATAGCCCTTGATCAGCGGCGGGATAATGACATCCAGGTCGCTGTTAAGCGATTCCAGCGGCAACCGGTTATGCGGAATCACGGTAAACTCAGCCGGTGCAGCATGCAGTTTATAAATCTTTTTAAATACGCTTGAGGCGTAGTGCCCGCCATCCGACATGCTCATACTGGCACAGCCGATTAAATATTCATGGCCATTTTTCGTGATGTAGTCTGCCAGCCCGGTCCATAATTGGGTGATGGTCGCACCGTCGCGATAATTGGCATCCACACAGGAGCGTCCGACTTCAGCCATGCGGTCACGCAAATGCGCCAGTCTGGACATATCAAATTCAGTTTCTGAATAATAGCCGCCTGCCATGCGCGCTTGTTCCGGCGGCAGAATGCGGTAAGTGCCGACAACTTTGTTATCTGCGTGATCACGCACCAGCAGGTGATCGCAAAACATGTCGAAACGATCAATATCAAGACCGGTTGCTGCACTGGGCAGCTTTGCGCCCATTTCTTCGCCGAACACCCTGTAGCGAATGCGTTGGGCGGCTTCCATTTCGGCATGCGTTTTAGCCAGATCACAGCTTAAGCGGCGTACGGGATTGACTGCGGGTTGCGGAATCAGGTCTAGCATGAACGTATCTCCTGTCGGGTTAATACCAACAGCATAAGATTTGCACATTGCGGAATTGTTAAAGATATATGAAGAAAAGATTAAAGGTTCTGTCTGAGGCAGGTTTACAAGCGAAGCCGCTTCCGGCAGATCCGCTAATGTTAAAATAGCGATGCCTGACGCCAGACTGGTTGATGCCACTGCGGATTTGCCCGGCCTGACAGATGTCACGAAAAGACTTGGGAGCCGTCACAAAATTATCAATGGCATAATCATATTTACCACATGGTGGTGAAGCGCTACAATCGGCACGGTAAATTTTTTTATTTTGCCGCCTTGCATGTCGCCTTAACACAAAACTGCTTATATCATGTTAAAACCGCAAACCAAAGCGCTCAGTATTGCAACAACTACAGATCAGACTACCCTGTCCAAAGGGCAGAAAACATTCAATAATCTGATCAAGAAAATTGAAGTCAGGCGCAGCAAGCTCGCCGCATGGCAGGAAATCGGTCCCCTTTATCAGCAAAGATATAACAGCGAATTGCTTCCGCTGGTTGAAATAGAGAAAAATCTCAAAGTAGAGTTCGTGTATTTACTCGATAGTGCCTGTGAGCAAAAAGGATTGACGGCTGCTGAGCGTCGCAAGGTTGCGGATATCATCACCGAATTGGCAGCGAGCCTGACAGCCAATCGGGATGATGACGAATTAAAGGAAATTTACAATAAGCATAGTGGCTTTGACTTTGATAGACAGGAATCTGAAACAGCTAACGAGATAATGTTCGAGGCGATGACGGGCGTTGATCCGGGCGATGATTTCAACGATTCTACACTGGAAGAATTTATAAAGCGTGCTCAAGAGCGCATGCAAGAGCACGAAGCCGGGCAAGAAGAAATCCTGCAGGCACAAGCTGCTCAGCGTGCCACAAGAAAAAAAACAGCCAAACAGCTTGCCAAAGAAGCGCAACAAAAGGCAGAAGAGCTGGAGGTCGACCTTTCCATTCGAGAGGTCTACCGTAAATTAGTCAGTGCGCTTCATCCTGACCGGGAAACAGACCCGCGGGAACACGAACGAAAAACGGTTTTAATGCAGCGCGTCAATCAAGCCTATGACAAGAAAAATTTGCTGCTATTATTAGAGTTGCAGCTTGAACTGGAACACATCGACCAAACTACGATTAGCAATCTCTCAGAAACCCGCTTAAAGCATTTCACAAAAATATTGAAAGAACAGCTGGCGGAGCTGGAACAAGAGATTTTATCTACCGAAGATATGTTCAAGGCGCGATATGGTATCGAACAATTTGCCCAGTTGTATCCAGACACGGTCATGCGTCAGCTTGAAGCCGACATCGCTGACACAACGCTGACGATCGACGATATAAAAAGAGATTTAGTCAACATGCAAGATATCAAGATGCTCAAGGTGTTGCTCAAAAGCTTCCCGTCTCGACGGAAAACAGACTTATGGGATTCCCCCTTCTAATATTCAACGGCCTGTTAAGGTTTAAACTTCAGTATTTCAATAGAAACAATCGACTAAGATGAGTGTGAAAAACAAGCACAAGACGACTAAAGCGCATGGATTAAGCATCATTGATGATATCGATTTGGCGGTCCATGCTATCGTGTCAAACATGTCGCCTCTGAAAATTGGCAGAATGCTTCACCCGACAGGGATAGTGGTCGCACTTTGTGATGTTCCGGAGCAAGTTTTTACTGATCACGCAAGCAGATAATCACAAAAAGAACTGGAAGCCGGACAGTTTATTGCAAGAGAAATATACTTTTATCATGGATAAAAAGGCCAGGAAAGCAAGAGAGCCTTAATACGGTAAACCTTATCTGAGACTCGATAATCTTAACGCTTTTGATGCATTTCCCAGTGCTTATATTAAAAATCAATTCCTGATGCCAGAGCAGTCATAAAGACAAACAGGATCCCGATATTCAAGCGGGACAGGGCAGGACTTCAGGTGATGCAGTAAATTTTGATAACCAACCAATTTAAGGAAATTTAATGGGCTCAATGATCAGTTATAAAAGACCGGATGGACAAACTGTTAATGCTTATCTTGCCAGGCCAAAGGCGATTGATAATGCGCCGGCCATCGTAGTGATTCAGGAGTGGTGGGGTTTAAATGATCAAATCAAGGCGGTTGCTGATAAATTGGCAGGCGCGGGCTACCAGGCTTTGGTGCCTGATTTATACCGTGGCAAATTGGCGCTGGAAGAAAACGAGGCCAATCATTTAATGAACGGGCTGGATTTTGGTGATGCTGCCGGTCAGGATATTCGTGGTGCAGTTCAATACCTGAAGGCGGAGGGAAGTTCAAAGGTCGGCATTACCGGATTTTGTATGGGAGGTGCGTTAACGCTGCTTTCCAGTGTTTTTGTGCCGGAGTCGGATGCTACGGTGATCTGGTACGGTTATCCACCCCTGGAATATATTGATGCCACGAAGATTAAAGCGCCCGTCCTGGGGCACTGGGCTCTTCATGACGATGTCTTCGCCATAGCAGGCGTTGACGAGTTGGAAAAGCAATTGGCGGCGGCTTCTGTTCCTTTTACGTTTTTCCGTTATGACGCAAAGCATGCCTTTGCCAATGAAGAAGCCGATACAAAAAACCTCGCCTATTTAAAATACGATGCCAGCGCTGCTGAGCTTGCCTGGACAAGAACCATGGCCTTTTTCAGAGAAAATCTTTAAGTTGAATAGAATGGTTCAGCAGGGACGAAGCAAAGATTAAAGCACCTATGCGACGCCCGATGATCAAGGTCTTGAGCCGTCTGAAACTCGCGTAGCGGTTCATCTGCCCATACTCCCTCGCTACGCTCTTCCGTGCCTGCGTGGGGAAAGGGTAAAAGAGGAAATCGTTCGCATTATCAGGGATGGCATCATTACCATGCTCGTTAGCATAAGTCATTCAATTTACCTCTATTTCAATTCCTTTAGAAATTCTTAGCTAAAAATAAGAATTTTTTTATATCACTAAACGTATTCCCGATGGATATTGCAAGGCAATAATATCTGGCATCTTGAAAGCCGATCACAAACATAAGACTGAATCAAACGGATGTTCATGCATGACTGTTGTGTGCCCAAGGACTAAACCGCCGGGAGTTTAAGAAACCAGCCTGCGGTGGCCTACGGCGCAGAACTGCGCGTCAGCGAGGTGGTCGCCCTGAAGGTCAGTGACATTGATAGTCAGCCGCATGTCGAACAGGGCAAAGGCAGCAAGGATCGCTACGCGATGCTTTTCCCGGTGCTGCTGGAGAACCTGCGCACCTGGCACCGCCCGTGCCAATGGCTGGATGCTCAATAACTGCTTCATGCGGTAAAGCGGACATTGGATATTCGGTACTGAATAGCAGGGGGAAAATAGCTATTGTTTAGCAGGTTCTAGTCAATAACCTGATGAATTGACTAGAAATGGATCGGTTAGAATGTTACACGAACTAATAATCCTGCGCTGTTATCCGGCGTGAGTAAAGCAATCTCTGCCTTATGAATACGGACTATATCGTTGACAATGGCTAAGCCCAATCCACTACCGAATCCCTTGGCATGCAGACCACGGAAGAAACGTTGCAGCACTTTTTGCCGTTCATGCTCTTCAATTCCTGGACCATCGTCCTCTACTTCGAGAATTGAATGAGATTCTGAAGTATAAGTTTTTACAGTAATCTGAGCATTTTTCCCCGCATGTTCAATTGAATTATGTATCAGATTGGATACCAGTTCCTGAAGCAGAATGGCTTGACCATTAATGTACGCAGTTTCGAGTTGAAACCCCAGATCAACACCTGCTGCATAAGCACGACTGGACCACTCATTTGCCGCGTCGATGCCGACGTCTTTTAAGTTTATGCGACTAAATCCCGCATTCCGTTGACCGTCCTGATCGGTGCGTGCGATCACCAGTAACTGATTTGCAAGCTTTGCAGCACGGCAGGCGGATTGATGCATGCGTTGTAACGTTGGATGCAGCGATTCGGGATGAGGCTCCAGTAATGACAGTTCAGATTCTGTTTGCAGCGCAGTCAACGGGGTTCGTAACTGGTGAGCGGCATCGGCAAGAAATGAGTTCTGCAACAGTGTCGCATTAGCCTGTCGTTTGAATAATTGATTCAAGGTGTTAATCAATGGCTGTAGTTCAGCGGGCGCATGCGGTAAATCTACCGGTTTAAGATCATCTAATGGCCTGTCAGCGAGTTGGTTACGCAGATCCTGAAGTGGTTTTAAACCATGTCTCACGGCTATCAGCATGACAATTGTGCTGGTCAAACCAAGTAACAGTATTGACAGTAGCGTGGTGGTTAATGCATGAAGATGAACTTTGTTGCGTTTAATTTGTGTCTCAGCCATACGTATCTGGCAAGGATTTTCACCACACGCAACCCCGTAGAGCACCATGCGCACCATGCGACTGTTGATCTTGCGATCGACATAGTGCATTTCACCTGCTGCAACTTTAG
>Ga0316221_1003134_pt1 | contig 13885 bp, 8 predicted proteins | sample TBH18007metaG_FD_206003 | JGI IMG/M metagenome (GOLD analysis project Ga0316221, IMG submission 206003) | Freshwater microbial communities from Trout Bog Lake, Wisconsin, USA - TBH18007 | ecosystem: Environmental > Aquatic > Freshwater > Lake > Hypolimnion/Profundal zone | place: USA: Wisconsin... | reverse complement strand
CTGAACCACACCGACACAGGTGCTGCAGGACAGCTTTTCCTGACAGGCAGCTTCCACGTGACCATGCTGCGCAAGTACCGACGCCAGGGTCGGCGGTTTGTCACCTGAAAAGCGGACCGGTATAACTTCGCTGGGCTGATGTTTCAGAATAACTTCAATTTCTGCTGACGTAGCAGTGGCGGGAATGTCTGTGAGCAGGTTCAGATCCGGCGCATAAACGGCGCCGGCAGCCTTGTCTTTGAGATGTTTGATAAAGGAAGGCTGTTTGTCAGAAGTGAATGCGCCCAACACCTTTTGCCCTTCTGCTGCAACAGCGACTTTAATAATATCGTCGGTGAGCCAATAAAATTTCTGTCCTTGTTCAAGCTTATTCAGATCGACCTTGACAATGGTCTCTTGCGGTTTTTTTCCATGCACGAAGCGATTCATCCTTAACAGAACTTCATTCCCGCTGACACCTAGAACTTCCATCTTTCCATATTCGGTGGACATGATCAGGCGGCCATGATTCTCAATCCCGGACAGACCTGTTTTTGCTTTTTCCACCAAAGCATATTGCGCCTCAATCGTATTGTCCCCGCGAAAATGCCGATTGCCGATAATTTCTCTGCAGGCATAAATGTTATGCATGGTAATGCCAAGTTTATTGGTTTGATACATCAGCAGGCGCAAAATGTCGGGCGTGTCATTCACGCCCGCGACAATCGGAAATTGATTCAGATGACCAATCCAGTCTTTTCTGGCGTTCATGGCCCGTAACGCTGATCTGATATCTTTACGCACTTCATACTGCACATTCAGGTCATAAACAAACTCGCCGCTGTCGTTGATTTTCGCTCTGACCAATTCAAAGGGGTGCACATAATGGCCGACAAATTCGATTCTCACATCCGGATAGGCGTGATTAAATGCATCCATCACTTCCCAAAACGCGAAATCAAAGCGTGTGGGATTGAAGACCAGCTCTTTGGTGCCAAGCCGGATTGTTTTAATACCGGCTTCCGCATTGAGCATCAGGTAACGGGCCAGCGTGGAATTGGGCAGCGTCATTGGATCGCCGCCCGAAAAAAGAATTTCCCGTATATGCAGCAATGGTTCCCTGGTGTCGCGGTGCACCCACAGGCCGCTGTCGGCATCCCATTTTCCGTCTGCCTTGATGGCGTCATCGATAAATTGATTGAATGCCCGGATATAGTTTGCCACCAGAAGAATATCGGCCTTGGATTTTTGTGAAATGCCATTGAATAAATCAAGGCGGTAACAATAGCGACAGTGGGACGAGCAGTTAATTGAAACAAACGCCAGCAGCATTTCATATTTGTGCAGCAAACCGGGTAATGGGGAATACCGGTTTTGATTGGACGGATCAATTTCGCCCGAAAGGTCTGCGACTTCTTCTGCTTCGGGCATGACCACCTTCAATATCGGATGCGGATTTTTGGCACCGGTCGGCACATCCAGTGCATGCTCAATATACGATTTCGAAATTTTAACCCGCATGCGCTGCTGGATTTCGCCTGACAGAGCCAAAAGATTTTCCTGTTCATTCTTTTGGTAGTACCGGTTGGGCGTATCCTTGAGCAGATTCATGACTTCCCTGACGCCGATGTACCCTTCTCCGTTTTGACCCCCGCGAGAATATTTGATGTTTTGAGCACTGACCGATTTGAGAAATTGAATTCCCACTTCCGAGGTGACAAAGGATTTGGTTCCATCCTTGCTGTTTTGTTCTGTTAAATCGGAAAAACTTTGCAAACTTCTGTTTTCCATTTCCGATTTTTTGCGAAATTCCCTTAGCCGGTCAGACACGACCGGAGATCGCACTGTTTTTTCCGCAGGCTCGGGTGCGCATGGTACGGGATGGAAACTGGCGATGCGGGAAAGGCGTGTTGGAGAAAGTGATGTGATACGAGGAATAACAGACTGGAATCTGGTCAGCATTGGGTTTCCTTATTTAATTTTGATTAAATTGCCACAAGGGACGATCAACTTATTTCCGGAGGTACTGACGTAACGCGACCTGGAAAGTCACGAAGAGTATCAATTTCAAACAGGAACAGGTACCGGCGAAAATACGTATCGGGGAGCCTGGGAAGCGCAATCGCGGCCCCGGGCTGGCGTGCAAATTCGGTTTTCAACTATTGAAATACGAAATCATTCTAGTGCTCTGTTGAACAAATGCCTGCACAGTTGGCTACACTGGCGTTCACCAATTATTCAAAAGATTCTCGTGCTGATAACGTCGACCCATTCCCGTGAACGCGCAACCAGCGCCCTGTTTCCAGCAACATTGCAACCCGCTTTGGACCCTGAGCAACCACAACCACAGGCGCATGAAACAGATCTCGATCATGATTTTTCTCCTGATAACAGCGAACTGGTTCTGCGCGATCACCTGCTGCGGCAACGGCTCGAAGCGCGCCAGACCCCACTGGCTGAGTCCATCGCAGCAACCCCGCATCTTCCTCAACCTCTGCCCGAGCCGGACTGGATAGCGCGCGATCAAATCAAGGCCGTGCTGGAAATCTGCGCCAGTGAACTGTGCCACCTGCTCAACGATAACCGCATCAATGCCAGAACTTCCGCACTGCTGACATTGATTCGCGCAGAATCAGGACCAACAGTTCAGTACCAAGAATGGGCAAGCCTGTCGCTGGAACTTGAACAGTTGCTGGCAATGATTAAGGCCAGGCACAATCATCGGATGGGCCGTACCGAGTTTCTCCGCCAGAACCTCGTCAACCTGGAAAAGACCTGCCGCTATGCCTGGGCACGCCAGGCGCGTGCTGAACTGGTGCAGATCTTCACCAGCGACAATGTAGCGGTAACGGTCAACAACCCGGCCCTGCAGGAGATCACCCTGAAAAAAGCGTCCGTGGAGGTCGGTACACCGTTACCGTTTTTGAGCGGCACTCTGGAACTCGGCTATCAGACCATGAAACATGTGAATGACGAGGGCTATATCATGCGCACCAGTACCGGTTCGGTGAGCCTGTCTGGCAAGGCCAGTGCGCATGCTGGAATTGGTGCGGTCGCCAGGGGCAAGGTCATGGGCGGTACGGGTGGGTTAGCGTATTGCCGGACCGCGCTTGATGATGCCAGATATTTTTTTAACCAAATACTGGATGACAACAGCGATGTGCCCAGACTTGCGCCCTGGCTGTCACGCGCGGGTGCGCTCGGTCGCGGCGCAGGAGAAATCGAAATCCGTGACTTCGAAACAATACAGAATGATTTCCTGATTCAGCAGGAGCGCTTTGCTCAGTATTTTTCATTGCTGTTAAGTACGCCAGTCACCGTACCGACCGCGGAGTACGGGCCAGTCGAGCGGGCGGCCTGCCGGCACTGGCAGGTACATCTGAAGGCGACAGCCGAAAAACAGGCCAGAGCACTGAAAGGGTCGGTCAGCACGGTGTCCGGCGGTGTGAGCGGCTCTCTGGCTTTCGGTCTGGCCCAGGCAGAATTGGCCGGAGAAAAAGTCAAAAAAACCACGCGCGCCACACGCACCAGAACGCTGTGCGAATTACTCAAGGATGAAAACCTGGCATCACAGGCCAGGGCAACACTCACCGAAAACATCGACACACGCTGCGCGCCGGTCTGGCAAAAGCTTGTTGCTGAATTCTGGGGGGCAAACGTGCTCGCGCACGGTAGTCCGGATACGGCAAAAATCATTGCCAACCTCAGGCAGGATGTAAAGAGCTACACCCGTGTCCATGCCTGGTGTGTGCAGGGTCAGCCAGGCGCGGCAGGCACGCTGAAAAAATATCATGAACACTATGCCTGTAGCGATACGGCCGGCATGCTCGGCAATCTGGCACTCCTGATTGCCGATTGTTCTGCCAAAGTGGCGCAATCTCAAACAGAGGCCAAAAAGGACCATCTGGCGCAACTCCTTGCGCTCGAACAGGATTTATTTCATTGCGGTATACCAAATGCGCGCCAGATTCTTGAGAAACAGGCGATTGCGCGCCAGCAGTTTCGCTACGCACAAGATGAACACAATGTGCAGTTTACGATTGGTGCCGGCATTCTCGGTGGCGCCCATGCCCAGACGGTCAAATACAGCCGCTGGAGTTTGACTCATTACGAATCGTTTGCCGCCGGCGATTATGAAAAAATCGACTTTACGCTCGGACTCAACCAGGAAGTCAACCGCCAGGTGCTGCAGTCAGTCAACGATTATGTCAAGGCCAACCTGCCCGGCGTAAACGCCTTCTTTGGCGCCGACAGTTACAGCAAACAGGGCAGTTATTCGGTGCGCTACTTTCGGCCCAGCGCGTTTGCCAACCAGCCATTCAGCAAGCAGTATGAGCGGCTTGTGGTTCAGGAAAACCTGCAGCTCGGTGTGAATGTGCCATTGCCATTGCCACTGCCGGTGTCGATACAGCTTGCTGCCAGTTACAGCCGGGCCACCACCACCATGCACAGTGAAACGCCGGGTTCGGAAAGTCTGTGTTATTTTGCGCGCCATTTCATGCATGCCAGACAGACCAAAAAAACCGAAGAGAATGGCAAAATCAATCAGGACAGTTACTGGTATCGCCTCGAGCGCGAGCACCGTGACGTGTTTCGTCAACTGTTTATGCAATACGCCACCCGGCAGGGACAGCTGGTCAGGGAACTCGACGCGATCGAGCAGGGCCTGCCAATTGATGAAGCAGGACGCGCCCAATGTCTGGTCGCACGCAACCGTTTTCTGGATTGCACCGAACAGTTGCTCAATGAACCCCACAGCGCCGTGCATCATGATGCCTGCATGCAGGAACTCAAGGCGCTGTTGAATACCTGGTTTCCTTACTGGCTCAAACGCCGGGAACATTCACCAATCTATGGTGTCTGGAACGTGGCTCTGTTGCGTTGACGTTGCAAGCGGATGAGTAAACTCCACAGCTTGCAGCGAAACTCACCTGTGTGACAATCACCCTGCCCCGGATGATGACACCGTTGTCCGGTCGCGCGACAACGACAGGAAAGGTCGGCCATGTTGTCCAATTCAAGCGTAACGCCTTTGTCCTGCCGCGATGAAGGGCATCCGGTCGAGCCCAGGTCACCTGACAGCGCAGGCCAGATGCAGGCGCCCACGGGTCTGGCACTGTGTTCAGTGGCCCTGAAGTGCGCGCCATGCCAGTCCCGTGCGACTCTGTCAATGATGCCAACGATGTTAATTCATCTGCTCAACAGCTGGCTGATTCCGGAAGAGTCATTGCGTCTGTTGCTGACCAGCCATTCGATGAGCGATGAGGTGCAGAAGTTTTACATAATGCGCCTGCGACCGGTGGCGCTCAAGCAATGCGCTTCACCGATTGCCAGCTGCCGCAGTTCAGTCAATATCCTGCCCTCCTTCCTGGGCATGGGACAGGCCGGTGAAGTGCTGTTTCAGGAATGCATGGCCATGAAAGCCAAAGGTGTGGCTGACGCCATCTATTGCAGCGCTGTTCTGCACGTTCTGATCGCACACCTGTCGGCAACCAGCGATCTGGATCTGTTGCGCGAAGCTGCCCTTGGCGTCACGCTCGGGTTGGGCGGCAACCAGATCACTGAGACCAACCGCGATGCATTGCTGGGCTGCATTCTGACCATGGTACGAACCAGCGGTGCGCCACAGATGGGTGCCATGCTTCAGGGCGTTTGTCTGGCCTGTGGTGGTCCGAACATTAAAGACAGTCATCTTCAGACGGTACTGAGAAAGATTCTGGCCTCCTGCAAAACCAGCACCCCGGCCCAGATGCGGTCCATGATTATCGGCGTGTGTTCCGCGCTGGGTAAAAAAAACCGCACCCACGCAGTGCTCAAGGCGCTGACAAAAGAGATTCTGGCTTCCTATAAAACCAGTACCCCAACCCAGATGGGCGCAATGATGCAGGGCGTATGCCTGATTTTTGGCGATAAAAATATGCCGGCAGCGGATCGGCTGTTTGTCGTGGCCCGAATTGCCGCTTCCTGTGTAACCAGTAACAGGGAGCAGATTGGCGGCATGACGCATCATGTATGCCTGGCGCTGGGCGGTACGAAGATACGACCGGACTCGCGCGACGCACTGATCCAGCAGATTCTGCTGGCCTTTTACGGTATCAACCGACGCATTGCCCTGACGGTGATGTTGCGCGGGCTGTGCCGGGGCATGGGTGAAAGAATGATGTCGGGCCCCAATCTGGACGCGGTACTGGACCAGATTCTGCTGGCCCACGGCACGTTGAACTGTCGTGAAATGGGCGTGGGAATCAGTTCCCTGTGCAGTGAACTCGGTGGGATGGCCATGTCAACAGGGCACCGTGATACCGTGGCAGCAAAGATCCTGGCTTCACACGCAACCAGTGAACCCAGTCAGATGGGCGCCATGATGTGGGGTCTGTGCTACGTGCTGGGTGGTGCAAATTCCACCAACTCGAACCAAATCACACGCAGCAACCTCGACGCTGTGCTGCAACTGATCTTGCAGTCTCATGCAACCAGCAGCCGGCTGCAAATGGCAACCATGATCCATTATCTGTACCGCACGCTGGGCAACACCACGATGACCCAGGAGCATCGGTGCGTTTTTGTGGCGAGAATCCGGCAGTCCGAGCGGATGGTTGAACTGCTGACTACGTTAAAGCTGATGCCAGGCGGGCAGGCAGCAGTGAGCGAGCTCCAACTGGAACTGAGTTCTGGCAGAAAAAAAGGATAATCATGTTGCCCCATTCAAGTTTGGCCTGTTTGCCCACCTTCTCCGGGCGCAGCCTGCCCGTAACAGATACTGCATCGACTGCCGCGCCACCCGTTCTGGCACTGCAATTGGGCGCGATGAGAACGCGCACAGACCGGCCACACATGTCAACACTGCCCATCATGCTGATACTGATGATCAGAGCCTGGCTGATCAATCGGGATTCGTTGCCGCTGTTATTGAGCAGCCACGCCCTGCACAACGTCTTGCAGGAATTCTGCAGATCACCCCGGCAGCCTGCCTGGGCGGGCACCGATTCAGACAGTCAGCGCCATGCAATCGCACAGTTCCGGACCCAAAGTGTATCGACGTTTGCGATGTGCATGACAGTCATGGATTCGGAATTGCCTGAAGTCCAGTACCGCCGCACCGTGCTGCAGATCCTGAAACTGCATCTGGCGCAAACGCCGGATCCGAACCGGTTGGCCGGCGTGGCGACCGGCGTTGCTCTGGGTCTGGGCGGATCGTTTGTCAGCTCGGAAAATCGCGATGCCCTGCTGCGCTGTATCCTGGACTCGTACGCAACCAGCAGCAAGCAGCAGATGGGAAAATTATGCCAGGGCCTGTGTACCGCATTCGGTGGTGCAAAAATGAAACCCGATCATCTGCAGGCGCTGCTGCGCCAGATTCTGGCGTCGTATAAAACCAGTGCGCCCTACCAGATGGGCTTCATGATTTCCGGCCTGTGTACCGCAATTGGCAGCAAGAATCTGACGAGGTTGCATCTGCAGACGCTGTTGTGCGGGATTCTGGCCAACAGTCAACACAGTTCCTCAAACCAGCTCGGTGCCATGCTGCAAAGTCTGTGCATTATTTTCGGCGGAAAACACATGAAGGCCAGGGATCGCAACTTTGTCGTAGCCATGATTCTGGACTCCGGTCACAGCAGCACTCCCGGCCAGATGGGTGCCATGATTCAGGGCGTTGGTGTTGCTCTGGGCGCTGGTCATATGCCGCAAGAGCATCGGCAGGCGCTGTTTGGTCAGATTCTGGCGTCGTCCAAACCAGTCAAGCCTGCCCAGATGAGCGCAATCATCCTGGGCCTGTGCCAGTGTCTCGACGGCAAAAATATGACCGCCAGGGATCGCAACTTTGTCGTCACCGCCGTCCTGAGTTCCTGCACAACGAGCAGTCCGGTCCAGCTGTGGCACATGATCTACCAGACAGGTTTGGCACTCGGTGGCAGCGACATGGCGGCCGATCATCGGGATGGATTTATACGCCAGATTCTGATGGTGTACAAAAACAACCGGCAATTGCCACTGCCCGCCGTCACGCAGGCGCTGTACAAGGCGCTGGGCGGCACAGCCATGTCGTTGGCGCATGTTCAGGCGATCATGGCACGCCTTACCGGCTATCCGGATTTTCTGGACTTCCGGGAAATGGGCGAAGGCATTGGCGCACTGTGCATGGAACTCGGCGGTGTGGATATGACGCCAGGCTTTCGCAATACGGTACTGTCACGAATTCTGGCATCCTGCAAAACCAGCAGCCCGATGCATATGGGCGCAATGATCTGGAGCGTGTGCCACGTTCTGGGTGGTGCCGGTTCCGGTGTTACCAGCACACTGACATGGGAAAACATGGACGGTGTGTTCAGGCAGATCATGCAGACACAACACGAGATCAGCCGGGAACAACTCGGTACCATGTTGTATTACCTGGCGCGCGCTGTCGACAATACCACGATGGCAACCGGACAGCGCAAATTGCTGCGCACGCGCATTCAGGAATCGAAGCGTGCACCTGAAATCATCGCCGCACTCAGACTGGTGCCCGAAGCGCACGAGCTGGTGGATTTTCTTCAGGCACAGACATAAAAGCACCGGTCATGTGCGGCAAGTCCACCCACACCGTATCTGCCAGAAAAACCAGAACCACGCCGGTCATCGCCAGCATGGTGCCAGTGACTGGAAACCCGAGCAATGCTGCCACGGTACCGGTAGCGCCTAACGCAATGCAGGCGCCAGATACTGCGATTTTTATTTTGTCGCGGTCTCCAATGACGCCTGCGGCCAGATTCAGCCTGGTACGCAGGTCAGGTGCACCGTTCCCGGTTTGGGTTCTCACCGCTGCCGGTGCTGCACGCGGAACCAGTCGGATCAGTTCGGTGCGCCGGGGCGGTGACTGGTCGTTCGGAAAAAAAGTGGATGCCATGGTGTTCCTTAGTCCTGTTGTGTCATGAACGGCGACCCCGTAGGCTGGGATGCTTCGTAGGCTGGGATGCAATCCCAGCATCAACGGTTGAAATGCTGGGATTGCATCCCAGCCTACAAAGTCTGACGACGCTTTTCAATGGGTAAATTCCACAAATGAATTCTTCATGCCACCGTGGCACAATCGGCTCCCCCGGCAGACAGACAGCCTCTCTTTCCTCTCAACCGTAAAAGCCATTCACCATGTTAAGCAATCCAACTTCCCCAACCGCCAACCACCGCGCAAGCCACGCGCTCATCGGGCCATCCTCTGGCGGTGAACCACAACGCAAGACCGATTCCGGCAGCGCCGCGGCTTTGAGCCCACCATCCGAACTGGCACTGTACCAAATGGCCACGAAAACCACAGCGCAGCGCTCACTGTATCCTGAATCCCTCCTGACGCTGCCATCGACCTTGATCCGGCTCATCGATTTATACCTCAACAACAGGGACATCGTGCATCTGCTGCTGACCGGCCGACATATGCTCAAGGAGGTGAACAAGGATTTTGAACCTTACCTGCGGCCCGGTGTTGTCTCCCAATCGACATCGCTGATTGCCTGTTTCCAAAGCACAGTCAATCGCAAGCCGTCGGCACTGAAGATGGGCGAGCTCGGCGAAGTGATGTTTCAAAAGTGTCTGGCGATGAAGTTCCCCGGCCTGACCGAGGTTGACTATTGCACCGTTGTTCTTAAAAAACTGGAATTGCGCCTGCTGGATACGGGCGAATTTGGACGACTCAAGAATATTGTCGCTGGCGTTGCACTGGCGCTGGGTGGCAATACGATGCCGCCTGCCCATCTCGACCGACTGCTGGCCTGCATCCTGTACTCTTACCGTACCAGCAGCCATGAACAGATGGGAGCCGCCATTCAGGGACTGTGCCTGGCGTTTGGCTGTCAACACATAAAACAGGGACATCTGAAGTCGATACTGGGTGCAATTCTGGGGTCTTCTAAAAACAGTACGGATATCCAGATGCGCACCATGGTGCTGACCCTTTGTAGTGCATTCGGCAGCAGGCGCAAATTGACGCCACTGCATCAGGCGGCATTGACCCAGATTCTGGATTCACATGCAACGACAAGCTCAAGCCAGATGGGAGCGATGATGCAGTCGGTCTGCCTGACGCTCGGTGGGACGGCCATGACGGCACAACATCGCGACTGGATACTGCAGACAATTCTGGGCTCGTACGGCAAGAGCAATACCTCCCAGCTGGCCTGGATGGTGTTAGGCGTGTGCCACAGTCTGGGCGGATCCGACATATCGGCAGCCAATCTGAAGGCCCTGCTGGTCCAGATTCTGGCCGCGCCGATAATCGACAATCCGGTGCAGTTGGGCGCCATACTGCATTTACTGCTGTTGGATCTGGGTGGCGGCACCATCTCGGCACTGCATAGTGAAGTGTTGGTGACCGGCATTCGGGCAGCAGGACGGGTGGATCGGGTCAAGAGCGCGCTGGCAATGATTCATGGCGGCGAAAACGATCTGGCAATACTGCAGCTGGATGCCCCGCCGGTGACAGGATCAAAGGAACTGCTGCCATGTTAGTCGCAGGGTCAGGGGCATCGTCCTTATCCACTTCGTCATCCGATCGGCATGAAGCCGGCCGCTGTGTTGCCCAGCCCCCTTGCGAGCCGGCACTGCATACCGTCACCACGAAAATATCCCGGCAGGTGCGAGCCCAGGACATCACTACCATGGCAACCACACTCATACACCTGATTCAAAGCTGGCTGATCGATACCGAATCATTCCAGCTGCTGCTGACCTGCCATTGCCTGAACAAGGAGGTGCAGAGTTTTTATAAAGCGCGGCTGCGGGCGAGCGCGGTCGGGAAATCGGTGTCGCACATCGCCAGTTATCAGGAATCCATCTATTGCATCCGTTCCGCCATCCTGCTCAACGAGCAAGGTGAACAGACCTTTCAGCAGTGCCTGGCCCTGAAACAATCCGGACTTTCCGAAGCCGACTATCGGAGCGCAGCCCTGCAATTGCTGACAACGGCGTTGCAGACATCGAAGGATCCCAAACACTGGAGCGAGGTAGCGGCCGGCGTGGGACTGGGACTGGGCGGAACCTTGATGACCGAGACCGATCGCAGCGCGCTGTTCGCATTTATTTTGGGTTCTTTTAAAACCAGGACGCAAGTGCAGATGGGTGCCATGATTGCTGGTGTCTGCTGCGCGTTGGGCGGCCCCAAAATCAGGCGCGCGCAGCTGCAAATGGTGGTGCGCGATATCCTCGGCTCGCACAAGACCGGTATGCCGTCCCAATTGGGCTGGATGATCCGTGACATCCGTTCGGGGATTGGACCGGCCTGCAGCAAGCCGGTGATGCGTGCAGTGCTGCTGGACGAAATTCTGGCCTGGGCTGGAGTTTGCTCGACGGCGCATATGGGGTTCGTCATGAAATGTTGTTGCGACGCTTTTTTACCTGGTAAAGACATGTCACGCGAAGACAGAGATTGTGTGTTCGAGCGGATCAAGGATTCAGAAAAACTGGGCAATCCAAAGATGACCCGAGCGATGATGTTTGGACTGTGTGGCGGACTGGGTGAGCGCGCTATGTCTATGCCCAATCTGGATGCCATACTGACCTTGATTTTGCATATCAATAAAACCTGGAGCAGCAGGGAAATGGCTGAAGCGATTGGTTACCTGGGCATCTTTTTGGGTCGTACGGCGTTGTCACCCGAACGGCGTGACTTGATTGCAGACCGGATACTGGGCTCCCATGCCACCAGCACGCCGACTCAGATGGGCATGATGATGTTGTCCTTGTGCCGTGTCATAGGAGTCGCCGATCCGGCGTTACCCATTACCCTCTCCGAGGAAAATCTTGCCAGCCTGACAGGCAAAATCCTGGCGTCGCATGCGACCAGCAGTCCGGCGCAAATGGGCGCAATGATTTTTGACGTTTACCGCGCACTGGGCGCTGCCAACATCACGCCAGCCCATCGGCTCGCTTTTACCAGCATAGTTCGCAAGTCAGGTCACCTGCGCAAAACCATCGCCGCATTACAACTGTTCGATGGTGGGGACGAGGTGGTGGCTGTGCTTAAATCAAAGGAACACAAGTAGTGAGTCGCATTCATTAAAGGATCATCATGTCACCAGGTTCCAGCTCCAGTTCCGGCATTGCCTCCTTCTCCTTCGCAATGCCGGCAAGTCAACCCGTCGCTGCCAGTGGTTCGACCCAGGCGCAGCGACCTGACATGGCAACCGGGTCACAGCCGCCCTCCGATCTGGCACTGTGTTCGGTCGGCACCAGAACGTCGACCACCAGGTCGGGCTGCCCTGCCCTGGCCAGTTTTTTAACCCTGCCCACGACATTGCTGCATCTGGTCACCAGCTGTCTGATTGATAAAGAAGCTTTGCAACTGATACTGAGTTGCCGAGCCCTGCGAGACGACATACAGGGCTTTTATCAATCGAGACTGCGGGTACCACATACGCTGTCGCCAATTGCCAGCTACCAAAATCCGGTCCATCGCCAGCCGAAATATGTACCGATGGATACGATCGCCGAAAGAATATTCCAGGATTGTGTGACGTTGAAAGCGCGCGGTTGGCCTGACGCCGAATACTGCCGCAACGTCCTTCAAGTGGTTGAAACGTGTCTGTCGTCTCACGCGGATCTGGAACTGATCATGGAAACATCCATCGGCGTCGGCCTCAGCCTGGGCGGTTCGTTGATGCCGGACGCACATCGCGATGCCTTGCTGGACTGTATCCAGAGATGCTGTAAAACCGGCAGCGTTCAAAACGAACGGGTTACGGAAATGGTCTATGGCATGTGTGTGGCGCAAGGCGGGGAAAATATCCCGGCACGCAAATGTGGGGAATTCATGGACGCACTGCTGGACCGCTATGCATCGGATAAACAAATCTGGCTCACGGCATGGATGTGCGGACTGTTCACCGGACTCGGTGGCGAAGCGATGTCACGCTCCAATCTCGTTATGGTGTTGGACCGGCTGATGGTGCGTTTTGACAGGTTGCATTTTAACGACATGGGTGGCGTCATTGCGCAGTTGTGCATAGCACTGGGTGGACCAGACATATCCCCGCCAAATCGTGACTTGATACTGGCGAGGATTCTGGCTTCGCATGCAACCTGCAGTGACCGCCATATGGGCACAATGATCTGGAGCATGTGTCGCATTCCTGGTGGCGGTACCGCCGTGCCCAAATTTGAATCACTGGAACATCTTCACGTGTTGATCAGCCATGTTGTCAAGTCACACGCCACCTGCAGCGCACTGCAAATGGGAACCATGGTCCATTCCATCGTTGACGCTCCTGGGAATACGAAAATCGACCCGCTACATCGTGACATTCTGGTGGCGCACCTGCGCACATCGGGCCAGCTGCAGCACATTGTGGAAGGAATGAAATTAAGTCCTGTCGGGCGGCGCTCTGTGGCATTTCTGCAGTTGGAAAAATAGAGTGCCAGTGACGCAGGCTGGGATGCTTCGCAGGCTGGGATGCTTCGCAGGCTGGGATGCTTCGCAGGCTGGGATGCGTCGTAGGCTGGGATGCAATCCCAGCATCAACGGTTGAAATGCTGGGATTTCATCCCAGCCTACGCACTTTGAGCAATTTAAGGAACCGCTATTGAGGCACAGCAGATGATCGACGCCCCCCTTTATTGGTAATGACCACAGTACAAATCCACTGTCCTGTGTGTGACAATCCCCCTCCCCCAGCACACCAAGAGGATCACCATGTTGCCAGATTCAGGTTTCGGGTTCAGCTCAGGTTCAGGCCTGACTTCCTTTTCCTTCTTTCAGAGTGCCGGTCAGCCCGTCCTCAATACGTCATCCCATGAGGACAGTCGCGCAGAACAGGCGCAGCCACCTTCGGCGCTGGTGCTGTGCACAGGCGCCGCAACAACTTCAACGCTCATAGTGCCCGGCGCGGATTGCATATCAATGCTGCCCAGAATGTTGATTTATCTGATCAAAGCGTGG
>Ga0316221_1003132_pt1 | contig 13888 bp, 16 predicted proteins | sample TBH18007metaG_FD_206003 | JGI IMG/M metagenome (GOLD analysis project Ga0316221, IMG submission 206003) | Freshwater microbial communities from Trout Bog Lake, Wisconsin, USA - TBH18007 | ecosystem: Environmental > Aquatic > Freshwater > Lake > Hypolimnion/Profundal zone | place: USA: Wisconsin... | reverse complement strand
AACAACAAAAGCAATTAGTTCTTTACCATTTTTTTTAGGACCCAATAAGCGATTTTTGAAAAGGTGTTTGCAGGGGGTCACATTGCTCTGGCGGAAGGGGATCAATTTGTGTGGTATTTACACTCTATTGGATTTGTTTATTGTGGGGGTATTTTTTGTTTCATAAAATTATTGCAAATGGTGCATTTTCATTTATAATATTACTTGGTATCTATTCCTACAATTTAACAAGAATTCATTTAAAAAATAGACAAATAATAATTTCTTACCTATAAACTAAAACACAATGAGTCAATTAAAACAATTCGAAGTTAAATTTCAAGTTTCTGGTGGAAAAACAATTATTTCCTCCGTTTTTGCAGAGAGTGATTTTAAAGCAAGGCAGTTATTAAAAATGCAATACCCTGCCTTAGTTTCAATTCATTATGTAAAGCCAATTTAAATTCACATGTTCACAATCGACTAAAATGGAAAAGAAAAATAAATATAAAAGTTGGGTTGAGGAGAAACGCGACCCTGAAAATCTACCAATAGCGACTAAGGAGCAAACAGATTATATTGAAGAGAAACTTATGAAGTTGTGTGGCATTTATTTAGAGCATTTTGAAAATTTATCCGAAAAGCGTTTTGGGGCATTATTGCAAAGAGCAATGTGCTTTGATGTAGAGCGGGGACTTGGGCTCGGTCAAATTCCACATCGTAGGTATATTCATTCTGATTTTTTTAATCAATGGGAGGATTCGCTATGGGAAAAAATTAATAGTAGATTAGACAATACAAGTGATAATTTCTTTAAAATGTAGTTTAAAAAATAGTCTGTTTGCATTAGATTAAATAACGTTTTCAGAGATAGGGTATAAATAGAATTATTCAATGATTCCTTTGCTAATTGGTAAAAAGAGTAATGGGGAAGATCGATTTTTAGATCTTAGCAATATAGCATTGTTAAAGGTGTCTTATTGTGAAGAGAAACAAATTAGTGCTGTATTTAAACGTATTCAAAGTATAATATATCCCAATAAGCAGTTTAATTATATTATTGCAAATTCTCGAATACTTAATGAATGCCAAATCAGCGTCGATAAAGCTTATGTTTTTTTAAGGGATGACCCGGAAAGCGGTAGTGTGAACTCGCGTCTTAAGTTACTAAAAATGATTAATAAAGAAATGATGCGTAGGAAAAAAATAATCAGACTTCATAAAGTGAAAGACTTTGATCGATACGTTTCTTTGAATGTTTGGAATAAAGAAAAGGTTACCTACCAATTTTTACTTATTGATGACATTTGGGATATCGTTGCATCAAGTCCTAGATCACTTGCTTTGAACTTAATTAATATTTTTATTAACGGGCCCACTTATGGGATTCATACAGTTTTTGCAAGTGGAGTCTCTTATCGAAATTTACTAGAGCAACTTGTTAAGTTGAACCCCAAAATTAGTCTAGAGCTTCAAAAAAGATATGGGGTGCCAGAGCCTAAAACAATCAACTTATTAGGCAGCGAATTAATCTTTACCTCAGAGGAATTAATATTTTACAGACCATATGCTACAATGGCTATGGAAAGATTATTTAAAATTTAAAATAAACAGGTATGACAAAGCAGGAACTTGAATATTTATTTCCTAATGATTTTGGAAGCCATCCAAAAAAAGAAAATACTAATCAAATTATTACGCGAGATAATTATAGCTCGTTGTGTCAAATAGCTAATCAGCAGTTTGGCTTTTTAGTATCCCATAAGAAAAAGTCTGGGCAATACTTTGTAGATTGGAGATTGGAATTTTGGGATTTGAACGAATTTTTAATATCAGAAAAAGACTTTGAACTCAATATTGATATTGAGTGCTTTAAACTTAATTTTGAAAACTCTGGTGATATTATGTATGAAAGATTCCACGACGAAGACAAAAGAAATGAGGTAGATAAAAATATTAATTACGGCAGTTGGGTAGATTATATTCCAGCATTACAAATTGATGGTATAATTAATCTGCGTGAGGATTTATTATTTCCCGAATACTATACTGATATTAAGGATTCAATTTTTGACACGATTCCGAATGCTAAATTTATTAAAGAAAAAGCTGTTGACAGTACAGAGATGCAAGTTCATTTTATATACCCATTAATTGACAGAAAAATGGCAGATGAGCTTAAAGAAATTAATGTGAATACTGAAATCGAAGATTATTGTTTCAATGATTTGTTTAATTTTTTGAATATTCAAACCAACCAAGATTTTAGCTTACTCGTTTTGCTCTACAATAAGATTTATAATACTAGGCTAGTTGATATTATGCTAAATCCTATTATTGATTCCAATCCATTTATCAATCAAATTTTAAGTATTTCAAATGGATATTTGATATTTCATCATCAGCTTGAATCAATTGTCAAGCATTTGTTTAAAGTTAGTGATGACACCGCGATAGAAATGAGGAGAAATTGGAATAAAAAGCTAATTCAAAAAATTAATCCTTGGCGAGAAGTAGAGTTTGACACCAACAGAACACTTTATGACTTAATTATTTCAAAAGCGATCTTAAAAACCGAATATCCGCCATTGATAACTTACAGTCCATTTATTCTATTTAATGATTTACTTTAAATAATCCTAAATGACATTTTTGACTTTTCTTGAATATACAAGTATAACAGTTTTAATTTTCTTGTTTGTTAGGATATTCTGGTTTCAATTGTATGTTATTTATATGGTAATAAAAGTATTGTGGTATATCACTATACTCTCACTATTCTCTATGTTCATTTGGATTATTATTGCAAATACTTCGCATGGTCTAGGTTGGATATTCCTATACCTTTTTATTACCTACTGTTTGCTTTTTGGGTTATATGTATTAATTACCATGGATATTATCAATTGGGCATTTGGCTATCTAAGGGGTTTAATTAGTAAACTGAAATAATAAATGAACAAGGAATATAAAAAACGATTTGAAAATGCTGTTTGGGGTTTTGTAGTAGGAGATGCCTTGGGGGTTCCATATGAATTTTGCTCAAGAGAGGAAATGGATTTGAATCCTATAACAGGCATGGACGGTCATGGGACCTATAATCAACCCCCAGGAACCTGGAGTGATGATACATCCATGATGTTATGTGTTATCGAATACTTTATTGAAGAAGGGGAGAAAGATAGAAACTATTGGTTATTAAGAGGATTAAGTCAACAGCGAAAACTCGCAGACAAATTTATTGATTGGTATACAAATGCTTCTTATACATCTAATAATGAGGTTTTTGATATAGGTATGACCACAAGAGCAGCATTAGATAAAATTATTGAAACAAAGTCGTTAAAGCATAGTGGTGAGTCTAATTCTGAAATTGGCTGTGGTAATGGAGCTTTAATGCGATGTTTTCCTATCGCATATTTTCATGCAGAATCCAGAATCCCTTTAAGGAATTTGCTCGTAACTCGAATCGGAAGCATAACACATAATACACTGTTATCTCATTTATGTTGCTCATTTTATACTGAAATGTTTTTTGGGCTAATGAAAGGGTATACTAAAGAAGAGGCCTGTGAACATGCACTAAAGGCAATTTCTTATATTTTAAGACAAGAAGATTTTATCGAAGAGTCGGTTGTGAAAACACTTGAGGGACTTTATAATTCATTAGGTAAATTATCTAGAGATAAAATTAAAAGTGGTGGTTATGTTATACACACATTAGAAGCTGCAATCTGGTCATTTCTAAATACAGATAATTATCAAGATGCCGTTTTTACGGCAATTAATTTAGGAGGTGATACAGATACCATTGGGGCTTTAACCGGTGCATTGGCCGGATGTCATTATGGTGAGATTAGAGAGGATTGGAAAAACGAAATTGTAAATAAGGGCTTGATTGAAAATTTGATGAGCAAAATCACTATTTGAAACAATTATAGCTATAGAATCGCTAAATAGATTAAACAATTGAAATAATAGACCAGTCAGAAAATTTAATTATCAAACACCTAACCAAGTGCTACAAGAAAAAATTACACTTATTAATTGAACTTAGAATTTAAATTAATTCAAAAATTATGAATAGAACAGATTTTGAAAATATGATTGAACAATTATTCTCTGATGCAAGACAAAAAGGATTAGATTATATAGAAATAAATTCAGGTGATTTGCACGAAAAAGTTGGAGGGTATCCTGGTAAAGATCATAGAATGCCGATATGTTGTGATGTTATGAGAAAAAAGATGAAAGTAGGTGATATTATAGTTAATTCACCCCCAAAAGGCAATGGCGCATCCCTAACAATTAAGTACAAAATGAAAAAGAGCTGTTTGTCTGAAATGGCATTAAGTGCAGTTGGTATATTACAGCCTCAAATATTGACAGCAATTAATTTGTTTTTAAATGAAGAAATTTATGAAATTACTGCTAATATGGTAAGAGATAAATGTATTTCTATTAATTCAAGTATAAATTGGCCTGGAAGAATACCTGCTATTTGTAACGGAATGAGAAATTCTCTTAAATGTGGTGCAAAAATTATTAGTGAAGATCGTGATTTTGGGAATTTCACTATTTTATTTGAAGTTAGTAGTACCTCGGATATACTGAAACCAATTAATTCATCAAAAATTTCTTTAAATAACAAATTCACTACTATGCAAAGTTTAAGCTTGAATATTAATAAAGAGTATATTGAGTTTAAATTAATTCCTATCAAAATAATAGAACAAAATTTAGAAAATATATGGAAAGGCAATAATAAAAAAACTTTAAGATATTATATAGATAAGGCGTTAGATGAAAAAAATATTAGAAATAATCCACATCCGTTAAAGAAAAAGGCATCAAGCTTGAAGGTTAAATATGAAAATTTACTAGATTTTAAGCTTTCTGACTTTATTAATCATTTAAAAACTAACAATAATTTGGATTATTTATTATTTCTAAATAAATATGGTGATAATAAATTTTGTAGATATAGAGTAAGTGATTTTTTAACTGATAACGGAATCTATTGCTATACTTTAAATAATATGATTATGTACCTTGGAAGATGTGTTAAAACATTTAATGAAAGAATAAATGTTGATTATGGAAAAATAACCCCTTATAATTGTTTAATAGATGGACAAGCCACTGATTGCCATATTAATTCTTTAGTAAATGAATTTTATTTTAATGGCGAATTGAAGATTGGTATTTATAAGATGACAGGTAGCTCAAGTGACGAAATCAAACAAAAAGAAAAGTTGATTCTGAATCATTTCTCCCCTCCGTGGAATATTCAACAGAAATAAATGTTTCTGCAGGTAATTTTTTATTTTGCTGTCTATATTGAGAATGGAAAATCATAATTAGCACATAATAATTGACCATCTCAGACCATTTCTTTTTATGTGTTGGATTTGGGGGTGTTTAAATATAATGTTTAAAATACATTTAATCAGGTTCCGATAATTCCACTCCTTTATAATACTCCCCAAATTCGATACCAAAGTATCAGGATGCTAAGTTAAGAATTGAGCTCCTCCCATATTTCTAATTTAAAATGCTCCGGTTTTTTGCGAGGAGGTCACATACCAATAGAAAGTAATACCAGGATTAATTTTTAACAGTGTAAGGTTTTATTAGGACGAGACAATTACCAAATTATTCTTTGACACAGTTTATTTTACACACCCTTTGATAATTTTGGTATTGTCACTATCTAATCTTTGATTAAAAATTTGTATTCAAGACTAGGTTGTCATTAGTTTAATTTAAATTAAACCAATGATTTTGAATTAAACCATTCACACCTCGAGCTAGTTGCAATTCAAAAAACCACTAACTTATGCCTCCCTCAATTACAGTTAAAGCGCATTTTTAATATAGTCAATTAAGGCTTCGACTTTTAGCTTTATAGCTGCCGGCTCTGACCTGCTATTTACCTGTATTTTTAGCATACTCAATCTGTGTATAAGCGTCGACTTAATTCTCTCCGACTCGGCGGAACGTGCAATCTGTAATTGGAGCCAATCGGAGATGTTAAGCCCCTTCTTATCGCATTCTAATAGAATCTGCTGGTATTGAGTAGGTTTTACTCTTGATGAAATTATTTCTGTTCCCATATTGTGTATTTTATTGTTTACTACTGTATTTATATGTTTTCTTGGTGTATACGGCTGTATACAGTACATTTTTTAATGTAAACAGCCGTATACATGCTATCCTCTCATTAATAGAATGATGCCACTAATTAAACTTTACGCTAACTAGATTTCGACATTTTCTTTACCAGTAGCACCATTCTAGACCAAAGATACACGTTTTTATAATATTTTAGAACATTTACTACTTTTTATTATCTTTACGCTCTAATCAACAAGAAATGAACGAAAACAACACACTAATAACCCTAGCAGAATTCAAGGAATTTATGTTTAAGCAAATTGTTCCTTTATCCGATTTAAAGGACTACGAGGGCAAGCCCATAGAAAAGCTATTCCCCTTTTGGCGTAGAAACAATTTACTACCTTTTATTCATAAAGGAAAACATATTGACATAGAAATTAGCTTTGTTCAAATGATCTGGCTTAGAATACTAGATACGCTAAGAGCACTAAGCTATCCAATAAATGATATTGAGAAGGTTGCTGAGTACTTTTTTAAAGATGCTTACTTTGATGAACTTCCTAAAAAAAATATTGAATATAATAAGCAACTGCTTACAGAAAAAAAAGAGAACACTCTATTAACAGAAGAAGAGGAGACCTTGCTTCTAGAAATTGAAAATTTCTTACAGAACGAAAATTTACTGTACGTTTTGAAGTTTGATGTGAACTATCTATCCAACCTAATAAATTATTGTATTACATCTTCCTTAGAAGCTGGAATTCTAATATACGCCAATGGTAGAGTGGTAGAAAAAATTGGGCAAACTACTTTTTCACATAAAGAAATTGACTTCAACATGAATGCCCCACACATTTACTTATCGATTAAGTATTTCCTAGAAGAATTTATTGATGATGAAGATCTACAAAAGATCATCATGCCCCATTTACTAAATGATGATGAAAAATATATTCTAAAGGAATTAAGGAATAACAATATTCATGAACTAAATATTAGAAAAAAGGGAGGCGATATTTTTAGAGTGGATACTGCTAGTGATGGACTTATTTCTGGTGCAAAAGCAAAAGAAATAAAAAAGATACTAGGACTTAAGAACTATGAAGAAGTAGAAATAAGTACTAGAGACGAGAAGAACCTTAGCTTTAAAAAGAAGACAAAAAATTTTAAGATGCATAACAAGACAATTGATTAAATGATTCCGCTTACAGCGGCTCAACTATAAACACCAGCTATCTTCTACTCAAAGTAGCGATGGTTTTAACTGGTGAAAAATGTACTTAAATGAAATAAAAAAAAGTAACACCTATGTAACGAAATCACTAAAACTTACAAAAGAAGAAATATTAACTCACAATGATTTCAGCAACTTATCTGAAACTGAATTACTAGAATTGTCTGAATTTATTTACAACCTGTCTCTAACACTTTATAAAATGAACGATCATGGAGAATCTTGATTATTTTAAAAAATATGTACCCGCTAAAGAACTTGTTTCATTAACAAACCTAGAGGTATGGTCATACACCCGTGTTAGTTCGAAAGAACAGTCAGATAATAATTCAAGTTTACAACGACAGTTAGAGGCCAATCTAGATTTTGCCAAGAAAAACGATCTACATATTCTAGAACATTTCGGTGGCACTTACGAAAGTGCTAAGTCCGATTTTACTAGAAAGGAGTTTAACCGTTTAATTGATCGGGTAAAAAGTAGTAGAAAAAAGCCATATGCAATTTTGGTATACAAGATGAGCCGATTCTCTAGATCGGGTGGTAATGCTATTGGCCTAGTAAGCTATCTTGTAGATGAATTAAAAGTAAACCTATACGAAGTTTCATCTGGATTAAATACTACAACAGAAAGAGGTAAAGCTGCAATTTGGGATAGTTTGTTTAGTGCTTACAAAGAAAACCTAGAGAGAAAAGAAATTATTATCCCTAATATGATTGCAGCTGTTAAAGCAGGATCTTGGTTTTCTAGAGCCCCTAGAGGTTATGACCATTATGGGCCAAGGGTTAAGGACCTAAGATTTATTAGCGCGGTACAAAAGATAATTGTTAATGAAGAAGGATCCATTCTACGTGATGCATGGCAATGGAAAAAAACAGGCCTCTATAGCGACGTACAAATTATGCAAAAACTAGCCAATAGGGGTCTAGATATTACCGCAAAAAAACTAAGTTGTACTTGGCGCAATCCTTTTTATTGTGGAATAGGTACCAATAAATTAGGCGGTGGCCCAGTGAAAGGTAATTGGGAAGCCATGATCTCGGTGGAAGATTTTATGAAAGTGCAACAGATTCTAGAAAAAAACCCATCAGGATACCAGCATAAAAAAGAAGTAGTTGTTAGGCCGCTTACCAGATTGTTACGATGTAATGATTGTGGCAACTATATGGTTGGCTATGAAATCAAGAAAAAACAATTACATTATTATCGTTGCTTAAAGTGTACTGGTGTTAGTATAAATGCACACGATACACCCAAAGCTTTAAAAAAGAGTGCGGATACCTTATTCACAGAGCTACTTGAAAAGTATCAAATATCAAAAAAGGTTGCACCACTTATTGAGCTGCAGTTAAAAAAACTTTTTGATCACTACCATAGCAGCGAAAATAATAACGATGAAAATCTGGAAAAGCAGCTATCTAACCTTAAAGCAGAAGTTAAACAATTGAAAATAAGGCTAGGTTTAGGCAAGATTGATCAAGAAACTTATACCATCACCCTTGAGCACTTGGGAGAGCAAATAAACCAAATCAACAAAGAATTGAATAACGGGAAGGTGAAAATATCTAACCTCGACAATATGCTTAAAAAATCACTATCGAAGCTTGTGAACATAAGTAAAATATGGGGTTCTAGCGAATTGGCCGAAAAGAGAGCCTTGCATAAAAGTATCTTTCCTGGTGGAATTTACTACGATGCGCAAAATCACGAATATCTAACCAGGGAAACGAACAAATTTATCGAGCTAGTTAGCTGTATATCAACGAGTTTGGAGGAAAAAGAAAGCGGGATTCCTCAAGAAAATATTGAGAAATCCCGCTCGGTAGCCGGTACGGGAATCGAACCCGTCTTTGCCCCGTGAAAGGGGGCTGTCCTAGCCGATAGACGAACCGGCCATTTTTCATTAATGGGACGCAAAAATAGGCGCAAGCCCCTTTCCCGCCAAATCATTTTTGAAAATAACACTAAATACCCGTTTTTACATCATCCAATCAATCAAACATAACAACGAATCCCCAACACCCAATAGCCAACAGCCAATTGCCAACAGCCAATAGCCAACACCCAATAGCCAACCCCCAACCTCCAATAGCCCCCCAGCCTCCCGCCCCCTTAACCAAAAATTATCACCAATAATCCTCCTAATCATTGTAAATTTGCCACTCGTTTTGCATTTTTCATCATCTAAACACGGAATTCAATGAGTACAGTAAAAGTTGCCATTAACGGATTCGGTCGCATCGGCCGCTTGGTATTTCGCCAGATCTATAATATGGATGGTATTGAAGTAGTAGCCATCAATGATCTTACCAGTCCTAAAGTATTGGCCCATTTATTAAAATATGACAGTGCCCAGGGTCGTTTCGAAGGCGCTTCAGTTACTTCTACAGAAGATGCTATTATAGTAGACGGTGAAACCGTTAAAATATATGCCCAGAAAGATCCTTCTCAAATTCCATGGGGCGCCCATGGTGTGGATGTAGTGATCGAATCAACTGGTTTCTTTGCCGATAAAGACAAGGCAGCCGCCCATATTACCGCCGGTGCTAAAAGAGTAGTGATCTCTGCACCTGCAACTGGTGATCTGAAAACCGTGGTATTTAATGTAAACCATGCCATCCTGGATGGTTCTGAAACCATTATCTCCTGCGCCTCTTGCACTACCAATTGCCTGGCACCTATGGCCAAAGTGTTGAATGATCAATATGGTATCGTTACCGGTATTATGACAACCATTCACGCGTATACCAACGACCAGAACACACTGGATGCACCGCATCCAAAAGGTGATCTGCGCAGGGCAAGAGCTGCTGCTGCAAATATTGTACCCAATAGTACAGGAGCCGCTAAAGCAATTGGTCTGGTATTACCCGAATTAAAAGGCAAACTTGATGGTAGCGCACAACGCGTTCCTACCATCACGGGTTCTTTAACAGAACTTACCTCTATCCTGGGTAAAAAAGTTACGGCAGATGAAATCAATGCAGCCATGAAAGCGGCCAGCAACGAAAGCTTTGGATATAATGAAGATGAAATTGTAAGCACTGATATTATCGGTACCCATTTTGGTTCATTATTCGATGCCACCCAAACCAAAGTAATGACGGTAGGGGATACCCAACTGGTAAAAACAGTTAGCTGGTACGATAACGAAATGAGTTATGTGAGCCAGTTGGTTCGTACTGTGAAATATTTTGCTGGATTGATCTCAAAATAAATCAGGTAACCGGCAGTAGTACAAATGGCATCGCCTGTTGTGTCACTCACTGCAAGGTTCCGATCAATTCCCAACATAGTTACAAAAAAGGTGTATAGTTTTCTATACGCCTTTTTTTATTTGTATCTTGCTGCGCACACAAACCTTTCAAAATGAGCAGATTCGCCAGTCACGATTTTAAGAACCAGAAAGCATTGATCCGGGTAGATTTCAATGTACCCCTTGATGCCGCATATAATATAACTGATGATAACCGTATGCGGGCCACCATACCCACTATCACCAAAATTCTTAAGGATGGCGGTAGTGCAATACTTATGAGTCATTTGGGCCGGCCAAAGGACGGTCCCACAGATAAATATTCTTTGAAACACCTGGTAAATCATCTTGCCGATTTGCTCAGTACTTCCATGGGTCATTCAGTAACGGTTGTATTTGCCGATGATTGTATCGGGGCATCCGCAACAAAAGCTTCTGCTGCTTTGCAACCCGGACAGGTTTTATTATTAGAAAACCTTCGTTTTTATAAAGAAGAAGAAAAAGGAGATACTGCATTTGCCGAAAAACTCAGTAAGCTAGGAGATGTATATGTAAATGATGCATTTGGCACTGCCCATAGGGCACATGCTTCTACAGCAGTAATTGCACAGTTTTTTCCAGGCGATAAAAAAATGTTTGGTCTGCTGATGGAAGGAGAAGTAGCCAGTGCCGAAAAAATAATGCATAAAAGCGAGAAACCTTTCACTGCCATCATTGGTGGCGCCAAAGTGAGCGATAAAATTCTGATTATAGAAAACTTACTCGAAAGGGCTACCGATATTATCATTGGTGGCGGAATGGCTTACACTTTTATGAAAGCAGAAGGTGGTAGCATAGGAAGCTCATTATGCGAAGACGACAGATTACAAACCGCTCTCGATCTGCTAAAAAAAGCAGAAGCCAAAGGCGTAAACATACACCTGCCACCTGATTCGGTGATTGCAGATAAATTTGCGGCCGATGCCAATATCTCCACAGCTCCCAGTGGCGAAATTCCTGCGGGATGGATGGGACTGGATATCGGAGAAAATGCCTGCGAGCAGTTTACCAACTGTATTCTCCGCTCCAAAACCATTTTATGGAACGGCCCGATGGGTGTATTTGAAATGGAAAAATTTCAACACGGCACCAAAGCCATTGCAACAGCCGTAGCCAAAGCCACTCAATTAGGCGCTTTCTCATTAGTAGGCGGTGGCGACAGCGTGGCAGCCGTTAACCAATTTGGCTTCGCCGATAAAGTAAGCTATGTATCCACCGGTGGCGGGGCTTTACTCGAATACTTTGAAGGAAAGGTTTTGCCTGGGATTGCGGCTATTAATTAGCAAGCGGTTGGCTATTGGCTGTTGGCTATTAGCTGGCAAAGCACCAAATAAAGTACTTATTTAAATATGTACTTTATTTTTAGTTTAATCAAAACAGCCAATAGCTAACAGCCAATAGCCAATAGCCAACCCGCCAAAATGCCACTCCTCCCCTCATGGCACCCCTTTTGTAATATTTATACCTGTTTTACGACAAACAAGTAAATTACACTTAAATCAAAAATTGTATGAGTACAAGAAACATTACCCTAATTGTTATTGGTGCCCTGATCCTGATATTGGGATGGTCGGGTTGTAATGGATATAACGGATTGGTTTCACAGGATGAAAACGTAAGTAATGCATGGAATAAGGTTCAGAGTGATTACCAGCGCCGTGCTGATCTGATCCCTAACCTGGTAAATACGGTAAAAGGGGAAGCCAATTTTGAGCAGACCACTTTACAGAATGTGATTGCAGCCAGAGCGAGCGCTACACAGATGAAGGTGGATGCAAAGGACCTGACTCCGGAAAAATTACAGCAGTTTCAGGCAAACCAGGGACAATTATCACAAGCCCTTGGACGCTTATTGGTAGTTTCTGAAAACTATCCAAACCTGAAAGCGAATGAAGCATTTAGAGGATTACAGGCACAACTGGAGGGTACAGAAAATCGTATCAAAGTATCACGTAATGATTTTAATGATGCTGTAAAAGATTATAATGTGAAAGTGCGTTCATTTCCAATGAATATTTTCTCCGGGATGTTTGGATTCAAAGCAAAAGAAGGCTTTAAAGCAGATGCCGGGGCTTCAAAAGCACCTGAAGTAAAATTCTAAAATTGTTGCATGCTGGGACTATTCAAAAAAAAGCCGGTGAACTACTTTTCTGAACAGGAAAAGAAATCAGTAACGCAGGCTATTGAAAAAGCCGAACACAGAACCAGCGGTGAAATACGTGTATTTGTGGAAAGCCATTGTCGTGAGAATGATCCGGTAATAAGGGCAAAACAAGTATTTCAGGAACTGAAAATGTTTCAAACAGCGGCACGCAATGGCGTATTGGTTTATGTAGCTATGAAAGACAGAAAGCTGGCAGTATTTGGCGATGAAGGTATTCATACCAAAGTGGGCGATGCTTTTTGGCAGACTGAGGTCAATAAAATGATTGCGCATTTTAATAGTAGCAATTATACAGCTGGCATTACTGGTATCATTGGCGAAATAGGCGAAGCACTAGCCACCCATTTCCCTTACGATGCCGAAGGCGATACCAACGAATTACCAGATGATATTGTTTTTGGAAAATAGCTGAAAAGCCAGTGGGTAGCTGCTGGTTTTTTAGCTATTGGCCATTGGCTGTTGGCCGTTAGCATTTGGCTATAAAAGCGGGAAAATGCAAATCATTGATTCTAACAAAAAAAATTTTCTTTTAAAACCCAATACCCAACAGCCAATAGCCATTAGCCAACAGCTAAATGCCAAAAGCCAACAACAAATCAATACCTCATAAAACCCCCGAATGAAGAAAGCGTTTCTCATACTGCTTACTTTTTTTTCTTTTACCCTTGTGTTTGCGCAAAACGTATTGCCTAAACCCAATCCCCCACGTTTGGTAAATGATGCGGCAAATGTGCTTAGTCCGGAACAGGTGGCTACCCTTGAACATAAACTGGTGGCACTCGATGATAGTACTTCTAACCAGGTAGCCGTTGTATTGATTAAAAGCCTGGGAGATTATGATATTGAAGAGTATGCCCAAAAATTATTTCGTGAATGGGGAATCGGTAATAAGAAAACAAATAACGGTGTACTGATTATAGCTGCAATAGATGACAGAAAACTTAGGATACATGTAGGGTATGGACTCGAAGGGGCCATTCCTGATATTGTAGCATCCAGTATTGTTCATGATGAAATTGCGCCAAGATTCGCGGAAAAAAATTATTACCAGGGAATTGATGATGGTATCAATGCCATCACCAAAGCAGCTGTTGGAGA
>Ga0316221_1003120_pt1 | contig 13915 bp, 7 predicted proteins | sample TBH18007metaG_FD_206003 | JGI IMG/M metagenome (GOLD analysis project Ga0316221, IMG submission 206003) | Freshwater microbial communities from Trout Bog Lake, Wisconsin, USA - TBH18007 | ecosystem: Environmental > Aquatic > Freshwater > Lake > Hypolimnion/Profundal zone | place: USA: Wisconsin... | reverse complement strand
ACCCTGTTCTAAATCCTTATGAGAAAGTTATTCCTGCGAAACCACGGACCCACCTGCGGGCTAGGCCTGGTGAGCGCCGCCCTGCTGGCGGCCCTGACCGGCTGTTCGCCCGCGAAACCCGAGGCGCCCAACCCGATGCTGATGGGAGTCAGTGTGACGGTGGATAGTCCCCGCGCGGCGACCATCACCAACTGGGATGAGTATCCCGGCCACCTGGAGGCCATGGAGAGCGTCGAGCTTCGGCCGCAGGTGGCCGGCTACATCGAGTCGATCCACTTCAAGGACGGCGCCGACGTGAAGGCCGGGGATTTGCTCTTTGTCATCGACCCGCGGCCGTTCCAGGCCGAGTTCGAGCATGCGCAAGCCCTGCGGCACCAGGCCGAAACGCGGCTCGAGTTGGCCCGGAGCGACCTGAAGCGGGCCGAGGGACTGCGCACCAGCAAAGCCATTTCGGAGGAGGAGTATGACACGCGGCGCAACACGGTGGCGGACCTGGAGGCCGGGATTGCCGCGGCCAAGGCCGCCGAGACCACGGCGCGCATCAACCTGGACTACACCCAGATCAAGGCCCCGATCAGCGGCAAGATCGGGCGGCGGTTGGTGACGCCCGGGAATTACGTCCAGCTCCAAGGCAGCGGCGGGGCGACGGTGCTGGCCACGATTGTCACCCAACAGCCGATTTATTGCTACTTCGACGCGCAGGAACAGGTGCTGCTCCAATACACCAAGAACGGGGCCGCGGGCGGCCCCATCCCTTGCGAACTGGCCCTGGCCAATGAGGAAGGGTATCCCCACCAAGGCACGGTGGATTTCGTGGACAACCAGGTGGATCCGCGGACCGGCACGATCCGGATGCGAGCGGTGTTTGAGAATGCGGATCGGGTGCTGGTTCCCGGCCTGTTTGCCAATGTGCGCGTGCCGGCCGGCCCCCCGGTCCAGGCGTTGCTCATTTCCGACGTCGCCATCCAGTCGAACCAGGGGCACAAGTTCGTTTATGTGACCGGCCTGGACACCAATCGGAGCGTGATCGCTGAGGCCCGCCCGGTGAAGACCGGTCGCGCGCACGGCGACAGGCGCGCCATTCTCGAGGGGTTGAAGACCTCCGACCAGGTGATCATCGATGGTCTCATCATGGTCCGACCGGGGGCCCGGCTCCAGACGCGGACCGCGGCCGAGGCGGCCGAGGCGGCGATCAAGCTGGCGGGCGGGCCGGCGGCCAAACCGTAGCCGGCCGCGCGCGAGCCGTTTTCCCCTAAAACCAACCCAGTTTGAGTTTCCTGTGAAATTTACCCATTTCTTTATCCGCAGGCCGATCTTCGCGGCGGTGCTTTCGATCATGGTCGTCCTGCTGGGCCTGCTGGCGCTGTTCAAGCTGCCGGTCGCCCAATACCCGGAGGTGGCGCCGCCCACGGTGTATGTCACGGCGAACTACCCCGGCGCGAGCGCCGACGTGGTGGCCGGAACGGTGGCCACTCCCCTGGAGCAGGAAATCAACGGCGTCGAGAACATGCTCTACATGTCCTCGCAATGCAGCAGCGACGGCCAATTGCGCCTGGGGGTGACGTTCAAGGTGGGAACGGACCTGGACAAGGCGCAGGTGTTGGTGGAAAACCGGGTGGCGGTGGCCGCGCCGCGGCTGCCCGAGGATGTGCGCCGCCTGGGCATCATCACCGCCAAACGTTCCCCCAGCATCACCCTGATCGTACATCTCATTTCCCCCAGTGGAAAGTATGATGACCTCTACCTCGGCAACTATGCCTTTCTCCAAGTGCGCGACACGCTCTCGCGCCTGCCCGGGGTGGGTGAGGCGCGCGTCTTCGGGGCAAGCGATTACTCGATGCGGATCTGGCTGGACCCGAACAAAGTGTCGGCCCGCAACCTGACCGCCGCCGACGTGGTCGCGGCCATCCGTGAGCAAAACGTGCAGGTCGCCGCGGGCATCTTCGGCCAGCCGCCGCAGCCGACGGACAACCTCTTCCAACTGACCGCCCGCACCCAGGGACGACTGGTGACCGAGGAGCAGTTTGGCGATATCATGATCAAAGTCGGCCCGCAGGGCCAGGTCACGCGCCTGCGCGATGTGGCCCGGATCGAGCTCGGGGCCAAGACCTATAGCCTGGACAGCTTCCTCGATGGCCAACCCGCCGCCGGCATCGGCATCTTCCAATTGCCCGGCTCCAATGCCATCGAGACCTCGGACGCGGTGCGCGCGGCGATGGAGAAGCTCAAGAAACGCTTCCCCGACGGCCTGGACTACCGCATCGTGTTTGACACGACGCTCTTCGTGCGCGAGTCCATCCTGGCGGTGCTGCATACCCTGGGTGAAGCGATGCTCCTGGTGGTCATCGTGGTGGTGCTGTTCTTGCAGAACTGGCGCGCCTCGATCATCCCGCTGCTCGCGGTGCCGGTTTCGTTGATCGGGACCTTCGTGGCGATGAGGTTGTTTGGGTTTTCCTTGAACAATCTGTCGCTCTTCGGCCTGGTGCTGGCGATCGGGATCGTCGTGGATGACGCGATCGTGGTGGTGGAGAACGTGGAGCGCAACATCGCGCTGGGGCTCTCCCCGCCAGACGCCACGCGCAAGGCGATGGACGAGGTCAGCGGGGCCGTCGTCGCCATCGCCCTGGTGCTCTGCGCGGTGTTCATCCCCACCGCCTTCATGAGCGGGCTGACCGGGCGTTTTTACCAGCAGTTCGCCCTCACCATCGCGGTTTCGACGGTGATCTCGGCCTTCAATTCGCTCACGCTCAGCCCCGCGTTGAGCGCCCTGCTCCTGCAACCGCACCACGCGCCCAAAGACACTATCGGACGCATCCTCCACGGGTCGGTGGGCTGGTTGTTCACCGGGTTCAACCGGTTGTTCGAGGGCGGCCGCGCCTCGTATCTGCGGGGCTTGACCCGCTTGCTGCGCCATTGCGGCATCGGGCTGGCGCTCTATGCCGGCCTGCTGTTCCTGACCTGGACCGGCTTCCGTACGGTTCCCACCGGGTTCATTCCCGCGCAGGACAAGGGCTATCTGATCGCCTACATGCAGTTGCCCGACGGCGCCTCGCTCCAACGCACGGAAAAGGCCAGCGCCACCATGGCCCGGCTCATCCGCGAGACCGACGGCGTGGAGGCGGTGGTCGCCCTGCCCGGCCTCTCCTTCGTCACCTTCGGCGTCCAAGCCAACGCCACCAGCATGTTCATCCCCCTGCGGCCCTTTCATGAGCGGATGAAAAAGGGACTTTCGGATGAGGTCATCCTCGGCCAGATTCGGGCCAAGCTGGCCCCGCTCCAGGACGGATTCGTGGGCATCTTCCGATCGCCGGCGGTGGATGGGCTGGGGTTGATTGGGGGCTGGAAGCTCCAAGTGCAGGACCGGACGGATGCCGGCTTCGCCGCGCTCCAGGCCGCCACCGTGCAACTCATGGTCGCGGCCAATCAAGACCCGCGCATCAAAGGCGCCCTCACCACCTTCCGAGCCGGGGTGCCCCAGGTCTTTCTGGACGTCGACCGGGCCAAGGCCAAGACCATGCAGGTGCCGCTCAACGATATCTGGGACACCCTGCAGATCTACCTCGGCTCACTTTATGTGAACGACTTTAACATCTTTGGACGCCCCTACCAGGTGACGATCCAGGCCGACGCGCCGTTCCGCAAGAAGCCGGAGGACATGCTGAACATCAAGACCCGCAACGCCTCGGGCGAGATGGTGCCGCTGGGCACGCTCGTCAAGGTGCGCGAGGACTTTGCCCCGGTTTCGGTCGGGCGCTATAATATGTATAATACGGCGGAGCTGTCCGGCGGCACCGCCCCGGGGGTCAGCACCGGCGAGGCGATCAAGATCCTGGACGAGCTGGCGGAGCGCGTCCTGCCGCCCGGCATGAGCATTGACTGGACCGAATTGAGCCTCCTCCAGATCCTGGCGGGCAACTCCTCGATCTTCATCTTCCCGCTCTGCGTGCTGATGGTGTTCCTCGTGCTGGCGGCGCAATATGAGAGCTGGTCCTTGCCGCTGGCCATCATCCTTATCGTCCCCATGTGCCTGCTCTTCGCCATCCTCGGCATCTGGGCGCGCGGCATGGACAATAACCTCTTCACCCAGATCGGCTTGGTGGTGCTCATCGGGTTGGCCTGCAAGAACGCCATCCTCATCGTCGAGTTCGCCCGCCAATTGCAGGAAAGCGGGCAAAGCCGAACCGACGCCGCCCTCGAGGCCTGCCGGCTCCGCCTCCGCCCCATCCTCATGACCTCGCTGGCCTTCGCCTTCGGCGTCATCCCGCTCATGCTGGCCAAAGGCGCGGGCGCCGAAATGCGCTCGACCCTCGGCACGGCCGTCTTCTTCGGGATGTTGGGCGTGACCTTTTTCGGCATCTTCCTCACGCCGGTGTTTTACGTCGTCATCCGGCGTGTGCTCGAGCGCAAAACGGCGCCCGTCGCTCCCCTGTCGGTGATCAAACCGACCGTGGCGGGCACGACGCTAATGCTGGCCTTGACGGCCGCCGGCGCGACGTTCCTGTTCAGCGGTTGCTCCGCGGGCCCAAACTACCGTCCCCCCAAAACCCAGGTGGATGCCGCCTTTGCCAACGGCACGCAGACCAACCTGGCTTTCGGGCAAACCGCCGCCCAGTGGTGGCGCGCCTTCAACGATGAGCGCCTTGACCAGTTGATCGCCCTTTCGCTCGCGTCCAACCACGACCTCCGGGTCGCGACGGCCCGCCTGCTCGAGGCGCGCGCGTTGCACACCCAGGCTGTGGCCCAGGAAATGCCCACGATCAACGCCGATGCCGGCTATACCAAGTCCACCGCCAGCGGCGACGCCGAACCCTTCGCCTTGCCCCGCAGCCAGCGTGAGTTGTCCCTGTTCAACGCCGGCCTGGACGCTACCTGGGAGTTGGACCTCTTCGGACACGGGCGGCGCGGGATCGAGGCGGCCCGGGACGAGATCGCCGCCTCGGAAGCGAATCGGCAGTTCCTCCTGGTCAGCCTGATCGCCGAAGTGGCGCGCAACTACTTCGAGTTGCGCGGCGCGCAAAGCCAGTTGGCCGTCGCCCGCCAGAACGCCGACAATCAGCGGCAGACGCTCGCCTTGACCCTCTCCAAATTCCAGGCCGGACGATCGACCGAATTGGACGCCGCCCGGGCGCGCGCCCAGCTCAATGTCACTTTGGCCGCCATTCCGCCGATCGAGGCCGCCATTCAGCATTCCATCCACCGGTTGGGCGTGCTCGCCGGCCGGGCGCCCACCGCCCTGGCCGCGGACCTCTCCCCCGCCGCCCCGATTCCCGCCTTGCCGGCCTTGGTCGACATCAGCCATCCCGCTGATTTGCTGCGCCGCCGCCCGGACATCCGCGCCGCGGAGCGGCAGTTGGCCGCCGCCACGGCCCGCATCGGCATGGAGACCGCCGACCTGTTCCCACGCGTCACTTTCGTCGGTAATATCGGCTGGTCCGCGCGCCAGGTTTCCGGCTTGGGCAAGGCCGGCACCGATACCTATTCCTTCGGACCAAACCTGACTTGGGCCGCGCTGGATTTAGGGCGCGTGCGTGGCCGCATCAAGGCCGCCCGGGCTCAGACCGAGGCGCAGTTGGCCATCTATGAGAAGACCGTGTTGACTGCGCTCGAGGAAACCGAAAATGCCCTGGTGGATTTCGGACGGGAAGAACTCCGCCGCGATTTCCTGCGCGAGTCGGACCATTCGGCCACCGAGGCGATGGGCCTGGCTCGCCAGCGCTACGAGGCCGGCGTCGCCGACTTCCTTTCCGTCCTGGATGCCGAGCGCACCCAACTCGAGGTGCAAGCCCAACTCGCCCAGAGCGAGACCCGCACCGCCACGACGCTTATCGCCGTTTATAAGGCCCTGGGCGGCGGCTGGGAAATCGCCGCCAACGATCAGTTCAGCCCCGTCCCGGCGCGTTGACTCACCGGACAATAGGAACCGCTTGGCCAGGCGCCTAATTGACAGAACGCGCGAGCGGTGGTCGATTGTCCCTGGTAAGTTGAGTGCTCTGGTCGAGCGCACGCTCGGCTGGCTATTTGACCGACCTCCGCGATATGGACTCATCGGATACCTCGACTGCGGGAGAGGCTAACCCGTGGTTTGTCACCACGCATTGGTCGGTGGTCCTGTCGGCCAAAGAGCTGGATCCGGAGCGTTCCAGCCAGGCCCTCGAAACGTTGTGCCGCACTTACTGGTATCCGCTCTACGCCTACGCCCGCCGGGTGGGCCAAAGTCCCGCCGATGCGGAAGACCTCACCCAAGGGTTCTTTGCGCGGTTGCTGGAAAAGGACTATCTCAAGGCGGTGGCGCGGGAAAAGGGGCGCTTTCGCAGTTTTTTGCTGACCGCGCTGAAGCGGTTCCTGGCCAATGAATGGGATCGTCAGCAGGCGGTGAAACGGGGCGGGCGGGCGGTGATTGTCCCCATCGATGCGGAAGTTGCCGAAACTCGATTTGCCTCCGACGCGGCGCACCAGGTTCCGCCGGATGTGCTGTTTGACCGGCAGTGGGCCACGACCTTGCTGGAGCGGACGATGTCGGCCTTGCGCGAGGAGTATGTGGCCAGCGGCCGCGCCCGGCTGTTCGAACATTTGCAGAACTGTCTGGCGCGCGACGAGTCAGCGTTGTCCTACGCTGAGATTGCCGCCCAGCTCAAGCTGACCGAAGCCGCGATCAAAATGGCCGTCCAACGCTTGCGGAACCGGTACCGGGAGCTCCTCCGGCGTGAAATCGCGGAGACTGTCTCGACGGCGGCGGAGGTCGAAGAGGAGTTGCGGCACTTGTTCGCCGCCTTCGGTGGTTGAACCGGTGTAGCGGCCGATGCTGAGGGGCGGATGCCCGTCCGGCAGGGTGGCCGGCCGGCCGCCTTGCCTCGGCGGCCACACCATTCCCAGCGTCGGCCCGTCGCCGCGCCAACCGTGGCCTCAAACATTAATGTGACACCGACGAACAGCCGCCGCAACTGGCGTGAACCGCCAGTTCCGCCGGGTTGGCGGGGAAGCGACGCACCAGGTCAGCGGCGAGATCCTTCAGCCTCGAGAGCTCCTCCGGGCCGAGCACCTGCCGGTCGAAGTCCGCGCACGATTGGTCCAGGCGGGCCAGCTCCGCCGGCGGCAAAGCCCGTTGTGCCATCGGGTAGAGAATGTTGTTTTCCTTTTGGATGTGTCCATACAGCAACGGGACGAATTGAGCGGCACAATCGATGATCGCAGCCGTCTCCTCGGAGCTCAGGGGGCCGGAGCCGCCGCCGATGGCCCGCAGGACGCGCACCTCCTGGCGGCCGGCTTCGTGTTCCGAGAGCATCACGCCGATGGGGCCACTCTCGGGGGGAAAGCCCGACGCCACCATCGCGCGGAAGAGCCGGTCTTCCTCTTTGCCGTGGTGGCAACGGTCGGCAAACTCCGCGAAAAACCGCCCGAAGTCCGCCACCTCCGGCCGGCTGACCGGCCCCCCCTCGTTCAGGGTTTCGGCCAACATTTGCAACGAGGCCAGCACTTGTACGATGAGCTCATGTTCTTCCATCATCGTTTCAATACATTGATTCATACGCTGAGCTTACCCCGCAGCCCGGCACGCGGCTTTGACCGCCGTCAAGAAAACCAGAAGGATCTTGTCCCACGGTCGTCGAGGACTATCCTCGTTGCCGTCGCCGCCGGATCAAATTGGCCCCACATTCCACGTTACCTTTTCCCCGGTTTGCTTATGTATTGGGTGGAATGATTACTACGGCCGAGTCCCAAGACGATGCAACCCGGCGCACGTGCGAGCAATGCGGCGCGGAACTGCCGAGCCAGGGCTCGGGGTTTTGCCCGAAATGCCTGCTTGGCGCCGGGCTAGCCGATCCGATCCGCGGACCGGAGGCGACGGTGGTTCTCGCCCCCCCGCCGGCTTCGCCGCCCGGGTCGCTTCAGCCGGGAGACCAGCTTGGCCACTACCACATCGAGCGGCGGTTGGGCGGCGGTGGGATGGGGATGGTCTTTGCGGCTGAGGATCTGGAGAACGGCCGCTGCGTCGCGCTCAAGGTGTTGAGCCAGTCCCTGGATGCCCCACAGGCGCGGGAGCGGTTTTTCCGCGAGGGGCGGCTGGCCGCCGCCATCAATCACCCCAATAGCGTCTACGTGTTCGGCACGGAGGAGATCGCCGGGATCCCCGTCATCGCAATGGAATTGGTCGCCGGCGGGACGCTGGAGGAGCAGGTGCGCCACCACGGTCCGATGCCGCCCAACGCCACGGTGGATGCCGTGCTGCAGATCATCGCCGGGCTCGAGGCGGCCCAGGCCGCGGGAATCCTCCACCGCGACGTCAAACCTTCCAATTGCTTCCGGGAAACCGACGGCACGGTGAAGGTCGGAGACTTCGGTTTGTCGATTTCAACCGCGATTCGCACGGAGCCGGCGCTGACCTCGGATGGGGCTTTTCTTGGCACCCCGGCGTTTTCCTCGCCGGAACAACTGCGGGGCGAAGAATTGAACGCGCGCTCGGACCTTTATTCTGTGGGCGCAACCCTGTTTTACCTGTTGACCGGAAGGATGCCGTTTGAAGCCAGGAATGTCGTGGCCTTGATTGCGATGATCCTGGAACAGCCGACCCCGTCGCCGCGAGACCTCCGTCCTGAAGTGCCGCGGGGACTTGCCCGAGCCGTGCGGCGCTGTCTGGCCCGCCAGCCGGGCGAACGGTTCAAGACCTATGAAGAACTCCGGCGCGCTTTGTCCCCTTATAGCTCCGCCGCGCCCGTCCCAGCCACTCTCGGTTGGCGGTTCCTGGCGGGGGTGTTGGACCATGTCCTCCTGGGCCTGCTGGGACTTGCGTTGTTTCTGCCCGGCACCGGCAGCCCGTTTGGGGATCCCTTCGGTTTTCTCGCCTTGCTGGGCCACCACCCGATGAAAGCGCTCCTGCTGGGGGTGGGCTGTGTCCTCGCGTCGCTCAGTTATTATGGCCTGCTCGAGGGGTTCTGGGGGGCGAGTGTCGGCAAGGCGCTGTGCCGCCTGCGGGTGGTGGATGCCGCCAACCATCCACCGGGGTTTTGGCGAGCCCTGGGCCGCGCGGCGATCTATGCCCTGTTGCCCGCTATTCCAAGTTGGGTGGTCATCGGATTCCATCCCAACGGCTACTTGTCCGGGCTCAACCCCGTCCAGTTCGTCTGTGGCGCCTCGATTTACCTGTTGTGGGGGCTGTTGTTCTCGACCGTGCGACGGCGGAATGGCTTCGCCGCGCTCCAGGACCTGGCCACCCGGACGAGGGTCGTTTCGCGCGTGGCGGTGGGCGCCCGTCCCCGGCTCTCCGGGTCGGCCATCCTGCCCGCGGAAATCGAGACCCAGGCCAAGATCGGCCCCTACCACGTCTTGGAGACCCTGGAGCAAACGGCGGAACAAACCTGGTTGCTCGCCTACGATCTCCGTTTGCTCCGCCGGATTTGGTTGCGGGTGACTCCGCCGGGGACTCCGCCGGTGGCGCCGGCGCTGCGCCGTCTCGCCCGGGTCAGCCGCTTGCGTTGGCTGTCGGGCCGACGCTCGTCGAACGAAAACTGGGATGCTTTTGAGACTCCTTCGGGCCGGCCGTTATTACGGATCGCGCAGACCCCCCAGGAATGGCAGCAGGTCCGGTATTGGCTGGCGGACCTGGCCGGCGAAATCAGCGCCGCCCAGAAGGAGGACGCGCCGTGTCCTCAACTCGCGCTCGACCGGGTCTGGATCACCAGCGAGGGCCGCGCTAAGTTGCTGGACTTTCCGGCTCCCGGGCTCGGAGGAAACCCAACGCCCGCGCCGGGCCAGAACGCCGGCCAGCCGCCCAAGATCGACACCGCCCTGCCTCAGGACTTTCTGCTCGCGGTGGCCCGCACCGCGCTCGGCGGGGAGCCGCTCAGGCAACGGCGACCCGAATCCGAGGTGGGGGTGCCACTGCCGGTGCACGCCCGAGAATTCCTGCGCCAACTGCCACGGTTGGCTGACCCGGACGCCGTCGTGCGCGCCCTGCAACCGCTCTTGCACCGGGCCGCCCTGGTAACGCGTGCGCGCCGCGTGCTGCTGGTGGCTGGGTGCGTCGCGTTCCCGGCACTCGTCGCTGCCAGCATGGTCCTCGGGATGAGTCTTCAGCGACAATGGAATCAAAGCAACGCCGGCATCATGGACCTTAACCTGCTCCTGTCGATGCGCCACGCGATGCAGTCCTGGGCCCAAAACTCCCAGCGACCTACCGATCGCCAATTCGCTTGCTACCTCGCCCGTCATTATCAAGCCACCATCACCAACCAGGCGATCTGGTCCAGCCCCCTGGCGCTCGCGCTCCTCAAGAACGATGCCCGCCGGTTCGCTGAGCAAAGCGTGGCCGAACCCGTCGTGGCGACTGAAGCAGAATTGGCCGACGCCGAGCAGGCCGTGACCGCCCTCCTGTTGCCGGCACAAGGCGCCATGAACCTCACCCAACGGCCCTGGTTCCTGTTCCTGGTCGCGTTGATGGCCTACGTCAGCTTGCCGGCGGTGCTGGCCGCCCTCATCTTCCGTGGCGGCCTCGTCTTGCGCCTGGCGGGGGTGACCTTCGCGCGGCCGGACGGCACCCCGGCCTCGCGCGGGCGGTTGCTCTGGCGGTCGTTGGTGACCTGGGCCCCTTTCTGGGCCCTGGCCCTGATCCTGCTGGCGCATGGCATCTTGCCGTCGCCGACCGTCCCGCCGCCGGGACCATTGCTGCACCCCGGTTTACCCGGCCTCACCCATGGCCTGGTGCGCCCGACGGAGTGGATCCCGTGGCTGGTAGCCGCGCTGGGGGGCGGGTTGGTGGCACTCTCCCTGGCGTTGCCAGGACGCGGCCTGGCAGACCGCCTGGCCGGTACCTGGCCGGTGCCGCGCTGACCCAGTGAAAATTGTTTTCCAACCCTGAGATGAGCCCTAATCGGCCTCAACGAAAAAACTGAACCTATGAAATACCTAATGATCGTGTTATTCGCGGTAGCCGTGGCTGTCCCCATCTCGATGATCGGCATGAAAAAGCTAACGGTGGAACGTACGCAGACCGCGGCGCTGCGGATCGAGACGGAGGAAAAGGCAGCGCAGATTGAACGGCTCGAGGCTGAGCGGCAGACGGCCCGGGAGCAAAAACAGGAGCTGGCTCGCCAGGCGGATGAACTGACGGCTGAGCTTCAGCGTCAGAAGGCGGCGGCGACCAAGGTGAGCGCGGTGCCAGCCCCCATCCAGGTGCCCACGGAGGCGAACGCCGGGGCGGAACCCGGCCAGGCTGGGTTCGGAACCACCCTCGCCAAGATGATGAAAGACCCGGCCATGAAAAAGCTCATCCGCGACCAGCAGCGGGCGATGATGGACCCGCTCTACAAACCGTTGGTCAAGCAACTGGGACTGAGCCCGGAGGGGGCCAGCCAATTCAAGGACATGCTGGCCGAGACCGCCACCAAAGCGGCCGATAGCGCGGGGTCTCTGCTCGGAGGCAGCTCGCCCACGAATCGAGCGGAGGCCGTCAGCGCCCTGGCGGCGGGACAGAAAACCGCGGAGGCGGAGATGAAAAGCTTCCTAGGCGAGGCCGGCTATGCTCAATACCAGGACTACCAGCAGACCGTGGCCGAACGGATGCAACTCATGGCCTACCAGCAAACCGCAGGCGCGGAGTTCCCGCTCACCGATCAGCAAACCGAACAACTCCTAGGGTTTATGAAAGAGGAGAAGCAGAATCTGGCCGCCAGCGGCAACCAACCCTCCCCGGGCGCGGGACAGGGCGGTTCGCCGGGAAATCTCTCGGATACGCAGGTGGAACAACTGCTTCAGACCCAACAAGCCCTCAGCCAACGCGTCTATGACCGCGCCCGGACCATTCTCTCGCCCGACCAGGCGAACGCCTTCGGCACCTTCCAAACCAACCAAATCCAGATGATGCGCATGGGCATGACCATGGCGCGGACGATGTTCTCCCCCGACCCAGCGCCGGCGGGACCATAGCCGGGAAGAGCCCTCAGAAGAAGATGTCGGGCGTGAAACAGCACCCATGGAACCGACACCATGTCCGCATCGAGCTAAGCCCCGCCATTCAGCGTCCGGTTCGGGCGGCTTTTCGGCTCCTGGGTTGCTCTCCGCGGTTCCCTGGGGCAAGGTTTGCCTGATGAACTGGATCTCCTGGGCTTTGCTCTCCGCCTTTTTTGCCGGACTCACCGCCATCCTGGCCAAGGTCGGGGTGGCCCGCGTCGACTCGAACCTGGCCACCGCACTGCGCACCACGGTGGTGCTGGTGTTCACCTGGGCGATTGCCTTGACCGGCAACTCCCTGGCTTCGCTGGGAGCGTTGTCGGGACGCACGCTGCTGTTCCTGGCCTTGTCGGGCATCGCCACCGGACTTTCGTGGCTCTGCTACTTTCGCGCGCTGCAACTCGGCCCGGCCTCGCGGGTCGCGCCCGTGGACAAGTTGAGCGTGGTGTTCGCCATTGCCTTGGCCGCCCTGGTGCTGGGCGAACCGCTGAGCTGGCGTCAGTACCTCGGCGGCGCGCTCATCGCGGCGGGGGCGATCATCCTCGCCTGCGGGTAAGTTCAGCGAGCCAGCCGGTAGTAACCACCTGCGCCACTCCGCGGCACGGTGGTGGCATACAGGCCGTTGCTCAACACCGGCGTGGCGCTTACCGTGCTCCACACCGCCCCGGTCCCCAGCGCCGGCGAGGTTTGCAGGCTGTATCCCACGGCGGCGCCCGGCCAACTCAAAAGCACGTTGCTGCCGGAGAGCCGGGGTGAAAGCGCCAACGGCGAGGGATCCACCGTCACGCGGTCGAACACCGACTCGTTCATCTGGGTGGTATCGTGCGAGGTCACCGCCAGGCCGACGTAAATCGCGTTCGTCATGGCGACCGTTTGCTGCGTGGTCAGCGTCCAATTGGTGCCGTCGAGCGAGTAATACCCGGTGAACACGTTGCCCTGGCGCTTGAGGCGCAGCCACGGTTCGGTGGTAACATTGTTGACCCAGAACGCCACCGTCGATCCGCCGGTGGCGTTGCGGCAGAGTGTCTCCACGGTATTTTGCGGCATCCAATCCACCAGCACATGCCGGGCCCCGGCACTCAAGCTCTCACGCATCATGACGCCCGCCTTCGCATTGATCCCGGTATTTTGCTCGGCGCATAGACGCGTGGTGATGGTGCCGTCGCCGGTAAGCGGCTCATAAACATAGTAGAAGGCGTCGGCGGTGCCCCAGATGTCCGCGCCGGAGCCGGTGATGGCGATTTGGGTGCCGCGATTCCCACTCGCGCCTGACAGCACCACCGCGCCGAGGTCCTGTCCCTGCCAGGGTGATCCCAGCGGCTGCGCCAGGAAGAGGTCATCGGCAAAATAGACGTAATCATAGCTCTGGGGCGTGTTGATCAGCGCCACGGTGGCGGTCGTCGAATTCCCCGTGGTGAAGCTCAACGTGCCGCTTGTGTAGCTGCCGTTGGGACTAATGGTCAGACTGGCGTTGGGACCGCCGGAATTAGTCACGGCCACTTGCAGCCCCGGCCAACTCGGCCCGATGGCCCAGGCCTTGAGATTGTAGGCCGTGTTGGGCAGCAGGCCGGCAATCTCCTGCCAAAGGCTGGAGCCGCTATGAAACTGGGCCGCGTACAGGCCGCTCCGCGGCGAATACTGGAGCAACCAGGAATTGCCCGATTTGTTCCAGTACGGGTCGAGGTAATTGGACTCGAAGCCCGGGTTGTTGACAGTCGCGGCTCGGCGCAACAGGATATTGTCCAGGTAAATCCGGCCCCAGGTCGGTTGGACCTGGAACGAAATCGTGGCGTTGGTGGCGACCGCTCCGTTAGTGAAGGCCACGCTGGCTTGGGTCCAGTTGGGATTACCGCCCGAGGCGGAGCCGGCCAGCGGCCGGCCGCCCGTGTCCGTCACGTTCACGTTCAAGCCCGGCCACCAGGAATTGACCCCCGCATCGTTGTGGTACCAGCCGGTCAGGACGTAGGCGGTA
>Ga0316221_1003118_pt1 | contig 13918 bp, 24 predicted proteins | sample TBH18007metaG_FD_206003 | JGI IMG/M metagenome (GOLD analysis project Ga0316221, IMG submission 206003) | Freshwater microbial communities from Trout Bog Lake, Wisconsin, USA - TBH18007 | ecosystem: Environmental > Aquatic > Freshwater > Lake > Hypolimnion/Profundal zone | place: USA: Wisconsin... | reverse complement strand
AAGTTGGGTTCGTCTTGATGATTCCCACGCTGGGGGTCAAGTTCATCCAAGAAAATCTTTCCCTTTTCGTCTTTAAGAATCGCCACGTCAAGTTCACGCTCAACGGCAGACATACGCTCGTAGACCTCGGGGAAGTCTCGACGGATCTTGTTCCAATACCCCATGCCACCCTTAGGACAACCAATGCAGTTGTTGTTCAGGTAGCCAAGCTCGTACATGACAGGCAATTTGATGCCAGCCCTGTCCACCATCGCAAGGCAATCGCTTTTGGTCAGCCCACGTTCAATCAACGGTGTCCACAAATCAACGTCAGGATTCTGCTCCCTAAACCTGTCGGCACGATGGACTTCTTCGGACGTATAACCGAACACCTGGCGGTCATCAGGCTGCTGGAAAGCAAAGCGTGGTTTCTTCTTGAGTTCTGCCGTACACCGTGCGCCCGTAGGCCCGACAAGATACCGAGTCTTAGCGAACACATCCCAAGTGTCTTTGTATTTCTCAGACTTCAAGCGTTGCACCGGATGACCAAACCATTCTTCGCACTCGTCAATGAACCGTGCGTTGTCAGGATGTTCTGAACCGGGATCGGTGTAGGCAATAACCACGTTCTCTTTGTCGCTGCTGGCTAGTGCCAACTTTGCCGCTACCGCAGATGCAGCACCAGCAGAGAACCACACAAGTACCCTGTTCACTTCTTCTTCTTTGACTTGCCAGCCTTTGACATTGCAATGGCTACGGCTTGCTTTTGTGGCCGTCCAGCTTTCACCTCGGTCTTGATGTTCTCCGAGATGACCTTCTTGCTACTGCCCTTCTTCAATGGCATTGTTATTCCTTTCCCACGAGTGAATCGCTAGACCCATTTCGTGTGCCTCTTGTGGGTGAGACTCAACCCATTCATTGTGATAATTGCAAGCAAGCATGATGTTGTCAAGGTCAGTGATTGACCCACCACGAGAACGCTTGAGAAGTTCGTGACCATTGACAGGGCCAAAGCAAGCATCCCCGATGATCGGGCCTATCTCACATTTCCAATAAGCAGGCGGGCCATACTTATCTGCGAGAAGAATCTTGCGTATTGCGTTCTGCGCTTTGCGTTTCTTACTTACTCGGTTTATTGAGCTGCGCTTCATCCACAACCTCCATCTGGGTCATACGGTTCTTGTTCTCGCTGCAACGGTGAGCGACGAGGCTACCAAGAGCTATCTGAATCAGTCCACACTTAGGGCATTTGAAGGTTCTCATCCCAATCCTTTTCTGTACCGAGCCTGACCATGTGTCGGCAGGGATCTTCCCCACTCTCCCACAATTCTAGCTCTTTGCCTGACCACGGCCCACCATCATGTGTTTCACAAAACTGTGGTGAACAGAATCCTTGAGCGATTCCATATTTCAGCCACCCGTCAAAATCCATTACCATGCTCCCTCGCATCCATTCTGGTCAGGGATTCCAAGGCCATAGGCTGCTCGAAATCTCTCTGCCACTTTCACTTGCGCCTCGGGGGACACATCTGATGTCCCGCCAAAGTTGTACCAATTCGCTGCGGTCATGCCGAGACTGTTGGGGTAAGCGCTTCCCAGCACCACCCAACCACCCGACTCGCAAACAGCCACTTTTCCCCACGCTTCACCAGAGATGATCCACTTCTTCTACATAATCCCCGTCCCAATCGTCAGGCGGATCGAAATTGTCGGCGTGGCAACTGCACTCGCACTCCTGGCAGTCCCAATCGTCCTTGTGGTCGCACTTGTCGCCGCTCTCGTCAATCAACACGGGCTTCTCCGCATCGACGCAAGGACAGTCCTCGCAGTAGTCCGGGCTAATCTCGCCAACGTAGATCAAGTCTGATCGGGTCATCCCATCGGGGTAGTTACTCATTTACCTTGCAACTCACTCTGTCTCCTTTAGTGCTGCACGGCAGGCTTCGGCAAACGGCTTGCTCACAACAGCCCATTGACCTGCTCGTTCCGATAAATCTTTGGCTGCTTCTCGGCTGATCGTGATGGTCACGGTGTCGGCTTGCCGCTCGTCAATCAGGGGTTGGATCGCTGCCCGATGCTGCTCGTGCATGATGCCGTGGGCGTCAAGCATCCAACTGTGCTCTCGAATTTTGAGGTCGTGCTTACGCTCGTCCTGTTCAAGCATTTTGATCCGACGCTCCAGATTTTCGATTCTGCGGTTGCGCTCGCTCATCGCTCCACCTGCCTACAAACGGTGCAAGAACGGACGCCCGTAGCGTCAGCGTCGTATTCGTGCAAGTGCATCAATCGAAACGTGGTGTATCGGTTGTTGTTCTTTGGACAACGATGGCTGAGAACTGCGTTCTTCATTGCCTTCTGTGTCATAAAGCACTTCGTACATTCGTATGTCACCATGCGGCGCATCCTCCTTGGTCGGGGATTCCTATTCCCAAGCTTGCGATCATTCTGTCTGCTACTGCGATCTGTGCGGCTGGCGAAGTGTCGCCGGTTCCGCCGTAGTTGGCCCAATTCTGAGCCGTGATTCCTAGTGAATCGGGGTAAGCACTTCCTAGTACCACCCATCCTCCTGATTCACACGATGCCACTTTTCCCCACGCTGCAATCAGTGACGGATCTACGCCTGGTGCCGTAGTCGTCGTGACAATCGTGGAGGTGGTACTAGGAGGCTCCTTAGGAGCCGGGGCTGAGTCTGTCACAGAAGGCCAGAGGACTCCGAGAGTCACACTGACTGCAACTGCGATAGCCCGTATCAAACCGCCTCCCAAACTGCCACGGGACGACAGTGGCACTCGGGTCGCCTTGACTTCACGAACTCTCCTGTGCTACGGATGTAGCCTTCTTTGACAGCCTTACGCATAATGGCTCCCATCGCTCGGGGTTCATGAGTTGTACGGCCTGCCGACTCTAGGTATTCCCACACATCGTCGGTGGTGAATCGCTCCGTGGAGAAGGACAGCACCCGAACGATGTCAAGTGCTGCCTCCTTCCACTCGGCGTTAGCGTGGTCGTCTGCCTTTTTGATTGCGGCGTTGGTAAGCATGATGCTCCAATCCTCGATGGTCACGATGCCTCCTTCGGGAAAGCCTTGTTGTAGATCGCTGCTCGCCACGCTTCCCAACCACGCTGCTCTCGTTCCTCAGCGTTGTCAAGATCCTGTAGAGCTTGCAAGAACAACTCTTTACGGAATCCGCTCGGCAGGAGTTCTGCTTCTTCGGCCAACCCTTTAGAGGTGTAAGCAACTTTCCACAACGCCTTGAAGATGTCTGATGGAACTTTCAAGGTGTCACGCTCTTGCCATTGCTGCGCCAGTAGATCCTGAATCTCAGAATCATCTGGCAACTCAGCAATCATCTTTTGTTTAATCTGTCCCATTTGTCCTCCCTTGGACTAACGAACCTAGAACGGTTCGTATGTTTCTGGCTCCACGGCTGCACCGGGGAACGCATCTGCAACTGTAGCAACTTCTTCCATTGAAGCCTTGGATGGCTGACCAAGGAACTCACAGGCTGCTTTGAACGCTGCACCAATCTGCTTCTCGGACAAGTTCCACTTCGAACCCTTGTCCGCAATGTCAGTGACAAACTTGTAGGACTTGTGATTCTCTGGCAGTTCTCGTGACGCCTTGACAATCCAACCCCAACGCTCGTCAGTTTTAGGGTCAATCTTGTCGCCCTGCACGACCTTCTTGACTTCTTGCTTGACGTGCTCAGGGACACCTGAACCCTGCTGAGGCGTGCTGTAGTTGTTCACTTTCGCCATTTCCTCACGGGATGGACGATCCGATGCGGTGCTGCTGTACTTCCAGTTTACCAACGCACGACCAATGGCTGATGTTTCAGCGTTTTCCAATGGTGAGGTTTCGTTCGGCCCACGGTCAGCGAAGTGTTCTTCGGCCATGCCAGTAGCAACAGGTCGCTCGTCGTCATCGAGATAGATTTCGGCGTGAACGATGAACTGCGTTTGCTTTCCTTCGGTGCCACTCAAAAGCCGAGTGTGGATACGCCCGTCTGGGTAATCGGCGTAGAACTGAGTGATGCGTTCTGCCACCGTTGCGTAGTTGCTCAGATCAAAGTGAGCCATGATTAGTTACCTTCTTTCTCGATAGCAGGTTCTCCGCCACCGTCTTTTTTACAACGATCTACATGCGAGCAGTATTGGCATTGCCAGTACCGAGAGTTATCAGGGTCGAGGCTGATCTGCATACCGTCATCATCAACTGCGGTGCGGTATGGCAAGAAGCCTGACTCAACAACATCAACGATTTCAAGCTGTCGTGCAATCTCTTGGTCGGCAAGCGGCTCCCACACTTCCTTTGAGATGACCCACTCAGCGATGAAACGCATGAACTCCGAGACATCCCACTTCTCCGCAAGCCCTTTCGAGATTGCTTCCAAGGCGATGTGTCCGACAACGATGGTGTCACAGCCGTTGGCTTGTGCGTTCAGCGCCGATTGCAGAACGGTGGAGAACCGTGGTCCGCCTGGTGCGCCCCAACCCTTCGTGTTGAAACCGATAGCCTTCTTCGCTGCCGTGCCGTTCATTGTTTTGAGTTCCCACAGGACAAGCCCAAGGTCGTCAGTCGGGATGATGCCGTCAGCGTGGCCTGATGAAGTAGCAACCCGTGATGGGATTTCAAACTTGGCATCGGGGTAACGCTTGAGGATTGCCTCTTGACAAATCTCGTGGATCAGTGTCCCGAGTCCGGTGACAAAGGTTCCTGCGGCGTCAAAGGGTTCACCTTCGTAGCCAAGCATGGAGTAGGCCATTGACCGAGCGCACTTGCCACTGTCTGAGTAACGGAACGGAGTGTCAAACGCTTGCGGCTTTTTGCCTGCCTCTAAGTTGCGCTGCATCTGATCCTCAACGAACAGTTGCGTGAACCGAGGTTCTACTGGGAGTTGCCAATCAGACATTTATGCTCCTCACTTCGCAGTCAAGGCCGAGAAATGCGAACACCGAACGGCTATCCACATTCCACACGCCAGCCGATGACTTCTCTGCTTTCAGCAATCCTTCTTTGATTCGAGCCATGACAGTCGGGCGAGAGATTCCAATGACCCGTGCTGCCTGCTCTGCTGAAAAGTACAAAGGGTAGTCAGTGTTTGTGTCGGGCACATAAACCCGAGGTCCAACAAGGCTAATTGTTTCCATAGCCAGCCTCCTCATCTTCTGGGTTCCACTCGTACTTCTTGTACATCTCGTGGAGTTCAGTCACGGTTGCACCCATCGTGGATGAAGCAACAATCAACTTTTCCCCGAGGTCTTTCATTTGCAGGCCCAACGCTATGAGGCGCTGTCCTGTCTCTGCTGTCACGTCAATAGCTTGACGTTCGGTAAGGCCATCTGCCATTCCGTTCTCCCTTGGTATCGCTGGGGTTTCCCCTAGCAATGTTCATACTAATGGCAGTTGAAGCAAAAGTCAATTCTTTTTACAGATATGTTCATGAACCACATCCGCAATGAATGTCATAAGGTGCAACGGGGAGTACTGGTTGGGCGAGCCGAGGTTGACAATCGTTCCGCACTTGGGGCAACGACAAAGTATTTCCATCATATGAGAAGTTCTCCCGGCAGTCTCTCGTCGTTCTTGATAGCGACAAGGTTGGCATGGACATAGGCAATGTTGGGACGCGGCCAGTCGGTGTACAAGCGTGACATCTGGAACCGACAGGTGATGTCAGGGACATATTTGGCAAACTCGGCGTTGGTGTAGTACCAGAACGAGTGTTCATTCCAGAAAGAAACGTGAGTCGGATCTTGAAAGGCTCCTCGCCCGTCAGTGGATGGGGTGGAAGTCAGCATCATCCCGCCGTGGTGTAGCACTCTGTAGCACTCATTCATCAGCGAGACAGGATCAGCAATGTGTTCAAGGAAATCCACAGCTCGAATCACTCCCACCGAATTGTTGGGCATCTTGGATAGGACTTCCATAATGTCGCCCGTTATGTCGGCATCGTGCAGATCTACTGACTGATAGCTCGGAGGCGAGTTGTGCGCTCCGCCGAGGTCGAGTCGTTTCAAGCCCATGCGTCGTGCCCATGCGAGAGCGTTCGGCTCAATCGTCCTGTCGTACATATGGACTGTCTCAGTTTGGATACGAGCGTTCAGGTCTTGGCGAGCCTGTGTCTGCTTTGAGTGAACCCGTTGGCTGTAGATCGGCCAGCCGATGCAGTAGAAAGGTCCGTACTGATACAGCCGAGCAATCAGGTCTTGGTCGTCAAGGATGTCTAGCGTCCTGTCATAGCCCCCTACAGCGTCGTATGCGGCCCTAGAAAATGCCCTGAGGTGGTTTGGTGCGTACCAGATATACGACACGGCAGACGGGACAGCAGGGAATGAGCGTACCCAACCGTCAGTTGATTGCTGCCAGCCAAAGATGGGGTTGAAAGGATGCTCGAACCACTTGCCTTCTTCATTGACATGCCTGAAATCTGAGTAGACCATGCCAGCCAAAGGTCGGTCCTTGAACTTCATGGCTACCATTTGCAACGCGGCAGGTGCGAGCATGTCGTCGTGGTCTAACTCTACGAGGATATCCCCCGTACACCATGACACCGCATCAGACTTGGCAGCGCCGACAGCCATAGGCCCGCGGTCATTTGCTCGAACGATCTTTACCCGAGGATCATCTAATCTTTCGAGCCACCAATCTTGGGCTTCACCGTTGAGATAAACGATCCATTCCCAATCTTTATGGGTTTGTTTATTTAAAGAAGCGTAGGCGTCGTCTAGGTATTTTGGGTTGTGCGAAGGGGTAAAGACACTAATCACTCACGGGAGCATACAACTTTGGCCGGTGGTCTGCCAGCCTTTTGCCCGTGTATCTGCGACACAAATAATCAAGGCTGACGAACATCGGATCGTAGGCTCCATCTTCGACCTGGTGCTTGACGATGATGCCTCGCCAATACGCTTGCTGCGGTCCAAGGTAATCCTCATCGTGGAGATACGCTGCGCCTGCGACAAGCCCGTTCTGCTGTTTGCCTGCGACATAGCGCACGCCATAGAGAAGAACTTGTTGGTGCCCCATCGTGAACGAATGGCCGATGGACTTCAAGCGAGTTTCAATTGCCCCACCAAGGGGGCGTCCGTTCATCTGGTTGTAGAAGTAGTGGCTGTAGCCCACACCGTCAAGCCACAGGATTTCACGGAAAGGATGGACTTCCCAACCCGTTCTTGCAAAGTCAAGGTCGTTCTCGGAGATAGTCCCCTCCAGCTTTGCATCGAGAGAGATAGCCCTGCTGATTCTGTCCTCATGGTTGCCGAGGGTGATATGACGCTCAGGCCACCATTGCTTTTCTTTGAAGCGTTTGCGGACAAGGTTGTATTCCACAAGAGGTTTGTTGAGGAGTTCCCAAGCGTAGTTGGCGGCTTCGATGTCCTTGGCATAGCGTCTGCCCTCCATTTCTTTCTTGCCCTTGTCATAGGACGACAGGGATTCCATGTCAGCGAAGTCACCAAGGTTGACAATCTTGATTCGCTCTTTGCCAGCGAATGAATCAACAATGTACTGCCCAATCCAAACAAGGTGGTCAAGCGGTACGCCAGGTTTTGTTTGGCAGTCTGGAATTACTATGTGGGTAGGGATTGCCGACATGAGTTTCCTCCCTTGTTATGCCTCCGTAAGCATAGCAAGTTCTGCGGGAGAAACCTGGAATGGGTCTAAATCTCTACCCTTTAGGTCTTTGCACTCCCACCCCCCGTGCTCCCAAGCCCGTGCGACAAGGGCGCTACAGATCAAAGCATCTCCTGCCCTGCGGAAATCAAAGCGGATGAATTTAGGGGTGAGAAGGTTGAAGGCGATGTAGACAATGGTGCTGATGCTGTACTTAATTCCCACCTGCTCTTTGGCGTAGGCGATGGCCTTGAACCTGTCAACTCCTACAGGACAGGGACGGATGGCGAGGTAGCCGGTAGGTGCCACGTCTGAGATTGGGACGAGCTGACCACGACGACCCATCTGGACGCACATGGTTTCCTTGGTGCCGATGTCAACGACGATAGCGGCGTGGTTCCACTTCTTGTACTTGCGCCATGAAGGACGAAGCCACTGACCGAATCGGATCAGTGTTGCGAACAAACCTTTGTTGTGGGCGAGAACGAGGTCGCCCGGTTGGGGAGTCAAGACTTGCTCCTCTTAATCATGATGTATGCACCTGCAAGGCACACAGCAAAAAAGAATACGACCAATGGGATACCTACGGCTTGTGCCATCATCCACGCTCCTGCTTGTAACGGATCATTTCACGCTCTAACCAACGGATCTTTGTGTCCCGTTCGTCATCTTCGGCTGCTTCTTCATGGTCTATGACCTTCTCTTTGCCGAGTACGGTGGCGTGATAGGTGACGAAGTATGCCGTTATCAGAATTGGTAATACGCCTACGAATCCCCATGCTCCGTAGTTGTGGGTCAAGGCAACACCGGCGAAAGAAAGGACAGTCAGGTTGGCTACGTCGTAGCAGACGTTCATCATGCCAGCCAAGTGTCCTCGCCCAGCGGTGATGGCATGCGTGAGGATTGTGGAAGTGTAGTCAAGGATCGCCATGCCTACCGAGCCGACTGCCGAGTACATGACAATGTGCCAGAAGGTTGACATCAACAATCCTTACGGTGCATGTCTCGAACATCGTCGAGGATTTCGTTTGTCTCCTCTAGTTCAGCCTGCATCATCTCGATTATTTGGGCTTGACGCTCAATCAGAGTTTGGAGTTGCAGGCTTGTGACTGCATTGGACTGAGCGAGGGCAGGCTGCGTGATGGCCGAGTACACCGTCAGAACTGCAAGCAGGTAGAAGTAGTGAGGGTCGAGATTGGGCCAGATAATTTCCACGACGCAGATAATGAGACAGACGAACAAGGTCTGCCAAACGCAATCGGGGGAGGCGAACCAGTTGTCAAACCAAAGAAGCGCCTTGTCTTGTTGGCGTCGAATGAAAGATTTTTCTGATCCGATCATCGTTTGTTCCTATACCACTTGGCTGTGCCGATGATCGCTCCGACAACAGCAAGAATAAAACCAAAGATGAACCCAGCGGAAGCGAGCGTCCCAAGGACGGTGTTCCAGTAGGTCCAACCCACTACAGCCCCAACAAGATTCCCCACGTCTGAGGACCCACAACACCATCGGCTGTGATCTTGAAGAAGTTCTGAACGTTCTTGACAGCCTGCTGCGTACCAGGACCGAAGGCTCCGTCTACTGCAATGTTCTGGCTGCACTTGTCTTTAAGAAGCGCCTGCACAGCTTTGACATATCCAGTTTGGGAAGCGTTAATTGAAAGGGTAGGAAGAATCACATCTGCTCCTGAGGTTGGGGGGGTTACTGCTGTTGCTGATGGGACTCCCGAGGTTCCAATCTGCGTGGTGTCGAAGCGGAGGTAACGCTGTGGCTGCCTCCCATCTTGTGAGACATGGATAAGCGACGGGTCGCCCTGCTCGCCCATGCTGATAGTAAGTGGGTCCGGTCCGGCTTGCACAACAAGCGCCGTGTGTTCGCCGGGTCCCGGCCCGTAAACGATGGCATCTCCGGGGATTGCTTCGCTTACAGGAATCTCGATACCGTGTGAGAGCAGCGTGCCAGTGTAGCCCTGTCCGTCAAAGCCCTGCCCGTTCGGGTCGGCAGCGCCAGCCCATGAGTAGCAGTAGGTCACGAACGCTGAGCAGTCACAGTAGATCGTGCCATTGCCCGGGCTGTGGACATTCTGCATACGCTGTGGACCTTCGGTGTAAACGAAGCGAGCGTTGTTAGCAACGCCCCAGTTAGCCCATGCAACAATTTGGTTACGAACGTCAGCCATGTATTCCTTTAAATTGAAACGAGGTGGGTGGAGAGGCAAGTGTTTACCCCAGGGAGAGTACCGACCGCTTGCGATGTATCGTTAAAAATGTAAAGTTGCAGGTAATCATTTGCGGCGCATAACAATTCTGTTGAAAGAACAACCATAGGGTAACTGTTAGAGCCAACTGCGTATTCGTAGTTACCTACATAAAAAGAACCATTCTTCCAAATATTGATATCAATGTTCCCAGCCGTGATTGGACCACCCGAGCTTTGGAAAGACGCTATTGCGCTGACTTGGTAGACGCCTGCGGTTGGAACAAAAAGGGCATTGCTACTGCAAGTCACGCTTCCTTTTAGGTACGCTCCTGTGGCCGTTCCAGACATATTCCCAATAATTGTGCCGCTATGCGCTCCAATTACCGTCTGAGAAGTGTTGACCATCTTGCCAGCAGGGTTGCCAGTGATGCCGGGCGGAAAGGTAATGGTCTGCCACGTTGGTTCTGCGCTAGTACCATTTGCAGTCCACACTTGGCCCGAAGTTCCGGGGTTGACAGCGACCATTGAGTTTGCACCGCTGGCTACAAGTTGCTGACCAATGGCGGTAATCTGACCGATGGTGGTGTAGACAGCGTTGTTTGCTTCGTCGGCTTCGGTTGCCGAGAACACGGGAACGCAAACTGCGTTGGCGCTGTGGGAAATCGTGGAGGTGCCATCGTAACCACGCCCATTTGAAGAACCTGATTGCCAGACAGTAACGACATTGCTTGAAGTGTTGGCACGGGAGCAGAGGATCTTTTCTTCGTTCGGCGTGCCGTAGTCCACCGCGACCACAAAAGGACCAGAGCCGGGTCCACCGGGAACTCCCGTGCTGCCGGTGCCAAGGTCGTGATTATTCAGGTTGATCCATGACGAAGCGTTCAAAAGCGTGAACGTCAAGTCGCCTGGGCCCATAGCCGCAGCAAGGCCGGACGGGACCGCACTACCTGAGTAGTCACGATAAAGATACGAGGGAATGGCCATTGTTATATCCTACCTTATTTATCCTGCTAGAGTTTTCATGTACACCACGATGTCGCCGTGGTAGCCACCGATTTGCACATCACGCCTACGTTCTGGCAACCAGTCAAGCATGTCAATAGTTATTTGTGCGGTGTAAGGGCCTTCAACATAAGTGACTACTTGCTGACTTTGACGGATGGATTCGAGGAAAGCGTATTCTACGTAAGGGTCAGACCAGACAACTGATCCTTCTACTTCATATGGTTCATAGAAGTTCAGAACTGCCGAAATCATAATGCCCGATGGGATACCCGGCAGACCCTTAAGAGTCCAACGATTCAATGTTGGGGATTGGTAGTTCGTTCCGTCATAAGAACCAGCCAACGTGGTGACGAGTCGGTACTGCTCACCGAACTGCTGCACAAAATCTCGTGATGCTTTTTGTATTGTGTTGCTGTAGGACTCGATCTGTAGACCGGGGTTGTTGTCGGTGTAAAGCTGGAACGAGACACTAGAGTTGGCTTCGGAATTGACAACATTGTTTACGTTGAAGTCAAGCCGCATGACGTTCTTGTTATCGGGGATGCCGTAAGTGATGAGGCCAGAATCCACCGTGCCAAAAGGAACCGTTGAGTTCGGGTTGGCGGTGAAGATGTAATTACCGTTTGATACGTTGCCTGCCAACAAGATGTTGTTCATGGACATCAAGGGGCTGTTGGTGATGGGGTCCCAATCCAACCAAGTGCAAGCACCTGTCGCACCTTGACCATTTAACATCAAGTCTGAGGCGTAGGCAGGGGCAAGGTTGTCAAGGAAGGTAGTGAGGTCAAGCCGACCAAGGCCAGAGGAAGTAGAGTCGTAGTTGTTCCATGCCCAGTAGATATAGCGGTCATTACCAACAATAGAAGTAACGGGCTGGTTTGGGATTTCCGTGATGTCAGGCAACAATGGCCCAGCTTTCAAGTCGCCAGCGTTGCCAGTTGGGTCGTAAGCGTTGATTGTTTCACACATACGAATACCCTTGTTTGAACCAACAAAAATGTAGTTCAAGTAGCAGTACAGCGAAGTCGGGTATTCCCCAATAGGCATTGGCAAAGCCTGAACAGGGTAAGAAAGGTACTGAGCAGTTGGGTTGTTTGTGGCACTTGTTGAAGTGATGCCAGTACGGTACACAACGCCAGGACCAGTGGACACGGGGGCAGAACCAGAAGTGTCAATCGGATGGCCCGCAAAGTAAACCATTGCGTTGCCAGCGGAGAGCGAGGTCATCACCCAGTTAGGGTTGGGGTGCGTGTAGATCCACTCGTTGCCTTGCGAGTAAGGCAGGGCTGTACCATTTGTAGCAGTTGCCGAGATTCCATAACCCGTGCCAGAAGGTGCGGTGCCTGAAATCGCGACGGTGAACTGTGGTGTTGCATTACCAGCAGAAGTGTCAACATTGACTGAGGTAACTACGGCAGTAACTTTGTTATTTACTGCACCCGGCAACGCCCAAGTCGGTGAGAAAATGTCAACCGATTGCCCAACGACAAAATTGCATTGACCTTCGAATGTGTAAGTAGTGCCAGAAACCGTACCGACAAGATTCGTTGCTGTGGTGATGTGGTAGGACAAGTCAAAAACATTGCAACCTACGGAGTTTGAACTGACGTTTGAACTCCATTGAGCAACATTGTTTAGGATGAAAATCAAACGATCCCCGACATAACCAAGTTTTGCTGACAACGGGAAGGCCGAGTTTGATGCAGTCCACGGATAACTTGTTCCGCCAGAAGTGTTGACGCCTGATGTATTACTTGATGCGACAATGGTGGTGACGCTTGTGCTCCCAGCGACAGCTTGGAATACTCCATATTTCGTTACCCAAAAAACGTCATAGCCGTTGGTGCAGACATCCAAGATCGGAGAAACATTTTGAACCGTAGTCGCGGTTCCGCTCCATGAAGTTTGGTAAGTAAGTTTATTGCCGTCTGCGATGTAAACGTAATTACCTACAGCAATAGCTTTGACTGAGCCAGTACCAGTGTGCTGATTTGTGACATCGTTGAGCAACGACAATTGCCATTGAATCCAAGGGTTTACACCTTTGGAGTGTGCGAAGCGATTGTCTTTTGAATCCTTGCGGTCAAAGTAAATCTGGCCTGAACCGAACGACCAGTCACGTTGTTCACGACGCCACAAACCTTCGGTAGACACGGTGCCATCGTCGGGGATGTTGGTGAAGTGGAGCGATTGACGCTGTGCCTGTAGCGACTTGTGGCGGAAAGCCTCACGACGATACGGCTCAAAAGAAGTGTCAATCATGTAGTTGTGCCCAGCAATGCTGACAGGGAATCCGTTTGACGGAGGTACTGTTGCTATCGCTGAGGAACTTGTCGTGACCTGCGAACCGTAGGCGTAAGAGTTAACAGTGGCAATAACGCCACCTGACGCACTGAACGCACCGCTGCGGTAAGGAAAAGTAAAAGCGTGAGAGGCCATTACGAACCTTGAACTCGGGTGTACTGACGAGCAAGGCGTCCTGCCTCCTCAGCGACCCTTTGGTTGTACAGAATGGTAAGAGCCTGTACGGAGTTGCTGACTGCCAATGGCGGGATTTCAGGAGCCTTGCGTGGGTCGGGTTGTACGTCAGTGAAGTTCCTGCGGATTTCACGGGGCAGGGTAAGTTGAATCTCAGTTCCCAGTGGTGGGATGTCAAGCATGGTCTTGGTCATGCCTGTCGTTGCGTAAGTCACGCCATCCAAAGTGTAGGTTCCTGCAAGGTCTGCTGCCATCTGAGCAGAGTTGGTTACGTCAACTGTGTTGAACGGACAACTGTACTGGACATAGACAGGCTGGCCCGGATAGCCACCTTCGTAGAACACAATGCCTGCGCCAGAGGGGAACGTGGTGGTGTCACCGATGGAGCGAAGAACTTTCCACGAGTGGATACCAGGGTAGTTCCTTGTCGGGAATGGGATCTTGTGACGGACTTCCATGATGTCAATGAAGGAATCGTTGATTGCTTGGCTGAGGTCGTAGCCCATGTAAACAGGATTAAAAGTAATCGTCTGGTACTTGACTTGGAACAATCCATTGTCGGGCGATGACAAACGGAGAAGTTCGTCGTTGAGCGCAACCGAGATGTCGTAGCGTGAGTAACGGGGCTGGATGTAGGCAAGC
>Ga0316221_1003115_pt1 | contig 13922 bp, 3 predicted proteins | sample TBH18007metaG_FD_206003 | JGI IMG/M metagenome (GOLD analysis project Ga0316221, IMG submission 206003) | Freshwater microbial communities from Trout Bog Lake, Wisconsin, USA - TBH18007 | ecosystem: Environmental > Aquatic > Freshwater > Lake > Hypolimnion/Profundal zone | place: USA: Wisconsin... | reverse complement strand
TTTCAGTACGGCCGGTACCTATACCGTCACCCTGATCCCCGCCAATGCCGCGGGGACCGGGTCGCCGGTCTCCCGGACGGTCCAGATCGCCGCAGCCTCGGCCCCGCCCGTCCCCGGAACGGCCTTCACCTATGCCACGTCCGGCACCACCGTGCTCTTCAAGGATCTCTCCAGCGGCGCTCCCAGCAGCTGGTCCTGGTCCTTCGGCGACAATGCCTCCAGCACGGCGCAGAATCCGACCCACGCGTATGCAGCCGCCGGATCCTACACGGTGACCTTGATTGCGGCCGGCGCGGCAGGTTCCGGTTCCCCGGTCAGCCAAACTTTGACCGTGGCTACGGTCGCAGCGGGAGCGCCGATCCCAGGGTTCCAGGCCAGTCCCAGCGCCCCCCTAAGCGGCCAGACGGTCCAGTTCACCGACACCTCCGGCAACGCCCCCACTGCCTGGCTCTGGCAGTTCGGCGATGGCTCCACCAGCACGGCGCAGAACCCCACCCACGTCTACACTGGGGCGGGCGCCCACACCTACACCGCCAGCCTGACCGCCAGCAACGCCTCCGGCTCCAATGTGGCCACCCAACTGATGGTCGTCGCCCCGGCCCCTGTGGCCGGGTTCGACGGCACCGTCCTGCTAGGGTCTCCAGAAGCCACTAGCATCAAGGCCAACCTGTTCTCGCCGGACCAGAGTGGTACCGTCTACCTGTCCTACGGCACCGCTCCGGGCAACTACGGTGCCGGCACCACCCCCACCGCCCTCCAGGCGGGAACGCCGTTGGTGCTCGTGTTGTCCGGGCTGAGCGCCAACACCCAGTACTACTACACCTTGAATTTCCAGAGCAACGCGGGGGGCGCCTTCACGGCCGGGTCCGAACGCACGTTCCACACGGCACGGCCTGCCGGCAGCACCTTTAGCTTCACCATCCAGGCGGATTCCCATCTGGACAACAACTCCAGCATGGCCATCTACAACCAGACTCTGGCCAACATCCTCGCCGAAGCCCCTGACTTCCACATCGACCTGGGCGACACCTTCATGTGCGAGAAGTTCTCCACGCCGTTCACCGGAACCGTCCAGACGGCGCCCGACCAGGCTACGGTGGAGGCACGCTACCAGTTCGAGCGTGCCAACTTCGGAAAGATCTCCGGGTCCGTGCCACTGTTCCTGGCCAATGGCAACCACGAGGGTGAAGCCGGCTGGCTGGATACTGGCAATGGAAGCAATGTGGCGGTCTGGACCACCTTGGCGCGCCAAAAATATTTCCTTAACCCCGCTCCGGACGGGTTCTTCAAGGGCGATTCCGTTACCTACCCGGAGGTCGGCCAGCGCACTGCCTGGTATGCCTGGCAATGGGGGGACGCTTTGTTCGTGGTGCTGGACCCGTTCTGGAACAGCCGGAACCAGGCCGGCAGCAGCGGTTGGAACATCACTCTCGGGCAGACCCAGTACGATTGGCTGGAAGCGACCCTTGCCGCCTCCACCGCCAAGTTCAAGTTCGTCTTCCTGCACAACCTGATCGGCGGCCTGGACGGGCAGATGCGGGGCGGGATCGAGGCCGCGCCTTATTTCGAATCGGGTGGCGAGGAACTGGACGGGACCGACGACTTCGCCACCAAGCGGCCGGGCTGGGCCATGCCGATCCACAACCTGCTGGTGAAATACGGCGTCACCGCACTGTTCCACGGCCATGACCACCTGTACGACCACCAGATGCTTGACGGCGTCCATTATCAGGAGGTCCCCCAGCCCAGCGCCCTCAATTCCCAGAGCGGGGCCAGCCTGGCGTCCACATACGGCTACGTGGCGGGGACCATTCTCAGCAGTTCGGGCCATCTCCGGGTCACGGTCGGACCCGAGCAGGTCAAGGTCGACTATGTGCGGACCTGGATCGCCGGCGGTACCAACGGCTCCATCGACGACTCCTGGACAGTGGCTGCGCCGGCCTCGGCCCCTTCGGCCGCGTTCATCTTCGCTCCACCTACCCCGGTGGCAGGCCAGGCCGTGACGTTCACGGACGTTTCCACAGGGGCGCCGACCACATGGTCCTGGAGCTTCGGCGACGGCACCGCCAGCACTGCCCAGAATCCCGCCCACGCCTATGCCGCGGCCGGCACCTACACGGTCACCTTGACCGCCGGAAACGGGTTCGGCTCGACCTCCCGCTCCCTGCCGGTGACCGTCACCGCCAGCGCGCCCGCTGGGCAGTCCGCTGGCTTCAGCTTCGCGCCAGTACCCCCCTTGAGCGGGTCCCCGGTCACTTTCACCGATCTTTCCACCGGCAGCCCCCTGGCCTGGTCGTGGGCCTTCGGGGACGGCGGAACCAGCACCGCCCAGAATCCGGTGCACACCTATTCGCCGAGCACGACCCTGACCTACCCAGTGACCCTCACCACCACTTACGCCGGAGGCGTTCTGAGTGCCAGCCAGGCGGTGACCGTCGCCGCCGCGGCCCCATCGGGGGCGGCCCTTGTGTTCGCCCCCCTTGCGCCCATGGCCGGGCAGGTCGTGGCCTTTACGGACACCTCCAGCGGCGGCCCCACTGCGTGGGCCTGGAACTTTGGCGACGGCGGGACCAGCACCAGCCAGAACCCAGTCCACGCCTATGCGGCAGCCGGCACCTATACGCTGACCCTGGCCGCCACGCTGCCCTCCGGGGTTAGCACTACGACTCGGACCCTCTCCGTGGTCCCGGTCGCAAGCGGGACCGGCTTCGACGGCAATGTCGTATTGGGCTGCCCGACCGGGACTTCCGTCCTGGCCAACCTCTTCTCGCCCGACCAGCAGGGGCTGGTCTACCTCGCCTATGGCACCGCCCCGGGCGCCTACACCGCCCAGACCCAGCCGGCGCCGCTCCAGGCCGCCACGCCGCTGGTGGTGCCCCTGACCGGCCTGATCCCGGCTACGGCCTATTACTACACGCTCTATTTCCAGGCGGCCGGACAACCTGCCTATTCGGCGGGCTCCGAGGCCGGCTTCCACACAGCCCGCGCCGCAGGGGAGCCTTTCGTCTTCTGCATCCAGGGGGACTCCCACCCGGAACGGGTCAATACCATGTTCAACGCCCAGTTCTACCAGACCACCTTGCAGACCGCCGCTGCCGACCATCCAGATTTCTATATGACCATCGGCGACGACTTCAGCATCGACGACATCAACCAGGCCGATCCGGCCGCCGTCACGGCGGACCAGGTCACCGAGCGCTATGTCATTCAGCGCCCCTACCTGGGCATCGTCGGCCGATCCGCGCCGGTGTTCCTGGTGAACGGCAACCACGAACAGGCGGCCCGCTATCTGCTGGACGGCACGCCCAACAACCCGGCGGTCTGGGCCCAGAATGCACGTAACAGCTACTATTCTGAACCCGGGCCGGACAGTTTCTATTCGGGCAACCAGGAGGTGGTGCCCTTCATCGGAGTGCTCCGCAACTACTACGCCTGGACCTGGGGTGATGCCCTGTTCGTCACCCTGGACCCCTATTGGGGTTCGCCCACCTGTGTCGACAACCCTTTCTATGGCGGCAGCAAGCGCAGCAGCCTGTGGGATGTCACCCACGGGGACGAACAGTTCGCCTGGCTCAAAGCGACCCTCCAGCAGAGCAAGGCTAAATACAAGTTCGTGTTCGCCCATCACGTCCTGGGTACCGGCCGGGGCGGGATCGAGGAAGCCCCGCTGGACGAATGGGGTGGCTACAGCAGTTTCAATGCGACCACGGGGGTCCTGGGCGCCTACGCGTTCCCCACGTATCGTCCGGACTGGTCCGAACCCATCCACAAGTTGTTCGCGGACACAGGCGTGAACATCTTCTTCCAGGGGCACGACCATATCTGGGTCCATCAGGTGCTGGACGGCGTCACCTACCAGACCTTGCCCAACCCGGCGGATCCTAACTACTCCCTGTTCAACGCCGACGCCTACCTTAGCGGAGACAAGTTCGGCAATAGCGGCTACACCCGGGTCACCGTCGGCCCCACGGGGGTCAAGGTCGAGTATGTGCTGACCTACCTGCCTGCCGATCAGTCAGCAACCAAGGTCAACGGCACCGTGGCGTTCAGTTATTCCCTCCCCTGAGTCAGTGCCCGCTGAAGGCACCATCGCTGTAGGCATAGCGACGGGCCCGACCAACGGCGTTGGTCATCGGCAACCGGTCTCCAAGCGCCGGCTTCGGACCAGCGGCGGTTACCGGATTGAGGTATTCCCAGACCACCGCGCCGCTGGCCGTGACCTCCATGAGGTAGCCAGTGGCCGTCGCGCAGATCAAGGTGTTGCCGTTGGGCAGGCGCTGGGCGCTGGAACCGAACTGGCTGAAAAGTGTCAGGTTGCTGATTGACCCGTATTTCCACGCCACCTGGTTGGACAGGAGCTGGTTGGCCTTCATGGTGTCCTTGGAGAAGGTCCAAGTGGAATAACCAGCGGCGGGCGGATTGACGTAGCTGGCGTTCGTGGTGCCACCGGAGGTCAGGAACGGGTTGATCTCGAACACGTAGGATTGCGGCGTGCGCTGATAGAGATACTGGTTGTTGTTGAACACCAGCAGGTCTCCGGCCCCGGGGAGGCCGCTTCCTATCCAGGTCACGTCGGCGCTGCCGCCGATCTGCTTGTTGCCCGAGCTGGCGTTCTCCCAGTTGGCAGAAACGGAGGGGGGATTGCCCTGGCTGTAGCGGGCCGGGTCGCCGAACCGGTAGAGGAAGTCGCCCGCGCTGGTGGCGGCCAGGGCGATGCTGCCGACGGGATTGCCGGCCAGGAACGTGTTGCCGTGGTCGATGAGGTAGAACTCACCCTGCCTGGAGTTCACCACGATCTGGTCCAGAGAGGCGTTGTAGTCAATGGAGTTGCAGTCCAGCCAGTTGCTGCACAGGGGGCGCCCGGGCAGGTTGAGGTTAATCTTCCCGGGATAGTCGGCGATGGTTTTGCCGCTGCCTGCATAGTTGGCCTTGGTGGCGTCCACCGTCTGCACGGCGTGGTCCCAGAAGCACCATTCCCATACGATGTTGCCGCTGAGGTCCACTTCCACAATGGTATCGACCTGGGCCCCGGCGAAGGGTGCGCTGGCCGGATCGCAGCCCGCAGCCAGGCACTGGGCGGCTGTCAGGTCCTTGTTGGCGAGGTAGAGCGTCGCATAGGCGTTCAGCTTGGGGTCGAAGATCCGGCAGAAGGAGCCGTGAGGGTGGTATGCCGAGCGGCTCTCGGCATACTGCCAGCCCGTGCTCCCGTCCCAGCCGACCTCCTTGAGGCCGGTCGGTTCGCCGCTGGGGCCGGTGGTCCAGTCCAGCACGCTGCCGCTGGGCAGGAGTCGGGGATCGGCGCCGGTGGGCCAGGTGTGGATCACGGTGCCGTCCATGTCGATCAGGTAGGAGGTCCCAGCCGCGTCCAGGAAGGTGTAGCCGGCGTAGGCGCTGGTCGCATCCCAGTACTGGGTCCCGGTGGTGCGCTGGAAGGCCTGGTAGCTGGACGTTCCGGCGAAAGGGTTCTCGACGCTGGTCCGGCCGGCGATGGTGGCCCCGGGGGTGAGGGTCCGGCCCGCCAGGGCCGGGTGGGTCGCCTCGTAGCGGTAAGCCCGGAAGATGGAGTTGATCATGGGCAGGCGATCGCCCAGATCCTGATAGATCACCGGTCCCGCCACGGGCACGAGATACTCCCATACGGTATCGCCCGCGGGCGTGATCTCCATGAGGTGGCCTTCCGTGTCCGCGCAGAGCAGCGTGTTGCCGTTGGGCAGGCGCTGGGCGCTGCAGCCGATGGTGCTGAACAGGGTCTGGGAGCTGAGCGAGTGGAAGTTCCAGACGACCTGGGCGGACAGCTGCCGGGTGGTGTTGTCGCTGAAGACCGGTGGCACGTAGGTGGCGTAGCCCGCGTCGGGCGGGTTGACGTAGTGGCCGGTGTCGGTGCCGCTGGCGTCCAGATAAGGGTTGATCTCGATCGCGTAGGACTGGGCGGTGTGTTCGGAGAGGTACTGGCCGTTGCTGAAGAGCATGAAGTGGCCCGCTCCGGCCAGGCCGTCGGCGATCCACTGGATGTCGTGGTCGCCGCCCATCTGCTTGGTGCCGCTGGTGGACAGGGTCCAGTCCGCCAGGACCGCAGGCGGGGTCCCCTGGCCATAGCGGGCCGGGTCGCCGAACCGGTAAAGGAAGTCGCCGGCGCTGGTGGCCGCCAGGGCGATGCTGCCGGCAGGGCTGCCGGCGGTGAAGGTGTTGCCGTGATCGATCACATAGAATTCGCCCTGGACCGAGTTCACCACGATCTGGTCCAGCGCCTGGTTGTAGTCGAGGGAATTGCAGTGCAGCCAGTCGGCCTTGAGCGGATGGCCGGTGAGGTTGATGTTCAGCTTGCCTGGATAGTCGGCGACGGTCTTGCCGCTGCCCACGTAGTTCGGCAGGGCCGAGGCATAGTCCTGCACGACGTGGTCGAAGAAGCACCATTCCCAGACGATCGTACCGCTGGCGTCCACCTCGACGATGGCGTCCATCTGGGCCCCGGTGGAGGGTGTCGTTGCCGGGTTGGCGCCGGCGGCTACCAGCTGGGCATAGGTCAGGTCCTTGTTGGCGATGTAGAGGGTGGTGTAGGCCTTGAGCTTGGGATTGTAGATCCGGGTGAAATCATGGTGCGGGTGGTAGGTGCTGCGGGTTTCCAGATAGGACCAGATCGTCGACCCGCCCCAGTCCACAAGCTTGAACCCGCTGAAGCCGCTGGGGTCGTTGGTGGCGGAATCCAGGACGCTGCCGTCGGCCTGGAGGTGCGGGTTGGTGCCTACCGGCCAGGTGTGGACGACCCTGCCTTCCATGTCGAGCAGGTAGGTCGTCCCGGCGGCCCCGAAGAAGGTGTAGCCGTTGTCGGCCCGGGCGGCGTCCCAGTACTGCAGTTCCGTGACCCGGTCCAGGGCGGGATGGGTGCTCGTGGACGGCGCCGCCACCACCACGTCCGTCGTGGTCGTGCTGGTGCCGGCTCCATTTGAGGCGGTCAGGCCGACACTGTAGGTGCCTGAGGCCGCAAAGATGTGGCTGGGGTTCCGCACCGCGCTGGTGCCCCCATCGCCGAAGGTCCACGCCCAGGCGGTGGGCGAGTTGCTGGATGTGTCCGTGAAAGCGACCGCCTCGCCCGTGATCGGGGCGCTGGGGAAGGAACTGAAGGCCGCTACCGGCGCGAGCGGGGCCTGGATCACCACCACGTCGAGGCTCGCCGAATTCGAACCGGCCGCGTTGGCGGCGGTGAGCGTGACCGTGTACCTGCCCATGCTGGCATAGATGTGGCTGGGGTTCTGGAGCGCGCTGGTGGTCCCGTCCCCGAAGGTCCAGGCCCAGGAGGAGGGCGTGTTGGTGCTGGCGTCGGTGAAGACCAAGGTGTCGGCGGTGGTGGGAGCCTCCGGGTAGAAAGAAAATGCCGCCACCGGCGCGCTGGCGGCCTGGGTCACGGTGACGGTGTGGCTGGCGGAGGTGGATCCACCCGCATTGGTGGCCGTGAGGCCGACCGTGTAAGTGCCTGCGTTGGCATAGGCATGGGAGGGGTTCTGGGCGGTGCTGGCGGTGCCGTCCCCGAAGGTCCAGGACCAGGCTGTGGGCGTGTTGGTTGAGGCATCCGTGAAGGCCACGGTTGAACCCGCCACCGGGGCGGACGGCGAGAAGGTGAATGCCGCCACCGGCGCGCTGGCGGCCTGGGTCACGGTGACGGTGTGGCTGGCGGAGGTCGATCCACCCGCATTGGTGGCCGTGAGGCCGACCGTGTAAGTGCCTGCGTTGGCATAGGAATGGGAGGGGTTCTGGGCGGTGCTGGCGGCGCCGTCACCGAAGGTCCAGGACCAGGCCGTGGGCGTATTGGTCGAGGCGTCCGTGAAGGCCACGGCCGAGCCCGCGACAGGGCTGCCAGGGGAGAAACTGAAGCCGGCGACGGGGGCGGACACCACGGCCGGGGCGGTGGAGGACCCGCCCCCGCCGCACCCCTGGAACGCCAGGGTCCCGACCAGGATTCCCACATGGAACAGGGTTGTTCTCGGACGCATGGCCTCTCCCGATGCAAAGGGCGCAGGTTCGCCCCTTCTATTTGACGATGTAGTCCCCGATGGTCAGGGTCCGGCCCGTGAAGGCCGCATAGGTGGGCGCGTACTTGTAGATCCGGAACACCGAATTCAGCGTTTCGTAGGCATGGGTCGGATCGGGGGTGGGGGCGGTGCCCTGGACGACAGGGCCCTTGGCCTGGATGGGACAGATGTATTTCCAGACCACCTCGCCGAGATAGGTGACTTCGCGGAATTCCCCCACGCTGCCGGAACAGATGATGGTGTTGCCGTTGGGCAGGCGCTCTGCGCCGGAGATGTCAGGGGAGTACATGGGGTTGGCCGTGTCCCCGTAATAGGTCCAGGTGTAGTCCGAGGGCCCGAAGGCCGCGCCGGCGGCGCAGGCCGTGTAGTCCCCGCCCGCACTCACCGCGGGGGTGAACTCCTCAATGGAGGAGGCATTGGTGGTGCCCCGTCCCAGTCCGTTGTCGAAGCAGGTGATGTTCCCAGCACCGGGGCAGTCGGCGTGCACCCACTCTGCATCGTGCTGCTGGAAATACTTCTCGGGGCCGTTGGCGCTGGACACCCCGTAGCAGACCGGGTTGCCCCAGCGGTAGAGCAGGTCTCCGCCCTTGCCTCGGGCGCCGCCTGCATGGCTCGCGGCCTCCGCGGTAGTGGTGCTGTGGTCGATGATCCAGACTTCGCTGTTGCCCCGCACGCTCAGGGCGATCTGGTCGAAGGCCGGGTTGTAGTCAATCGCGTTCATGTGGTTCCAGAAGGACGGGAGGGCCCGGTGGTCGCCGGCGGCGTCGACCAGTTCCGGGTGGGCGGACGGCACCCCGTAGTTGGACTTGGTTGCATCGAAGCTCTGGATCAGGTGGTCCCACACGTGCCATTCCCATACCTTCGTGTAGGAGCCGGTGACGTAGTCCGGCTTGACCTCCACCACGGAATCCGGGAGGAACATCCAGGAGCTGTTGCTGGCGTAGGTCTGGTCCTGGAACATCGCCGGGTTGAAGCCCGCGGCGATGCAGTCGCTGTAGGTCTTCTTCTCCATCACCAGCATGATGATGTTGCCGTTGGGCAGGCGCTTGATGTCATGGTGCTGCATGTACGTGTCGGTGCACCAGTTCAATGACCAGACGAGGGTGTCGTCCCAGTCATACTCTTCCAGCCTGCCGCCCTCCCCGCCGCCGGCGCTGAGCGTGGCAGTGGTGACGTAGCAGGGCCGCAGCAGGTGCCCGTTCTCGAGCAGGTATACGGCCTGTCCGGGCGAGTAGGTGCTCTTGGTCCATTCATGGACGACCCTCCCGTCGTTGTTGATGAGGTAGGTCATCGTGTTCTGCTTGGGCGCGAACATGGTGTAGCCGGTCCAGGCCCTGCTCGTGTTCACCATCAGGCCCACCGTGCGTTGGGCCACGGCGGTGTTCACGATCACGCTCTGGCTGAAGTTACTGGTTCCCGCGGCCCCCGTGATGGTCAGGGTGACGGTGTAGATGTCGTCCGCCGCGTAGGTGTGGGACGGCGTGGCCCCGGTTCCGGTGGTGCCGTCGCCGAAAGTCCAGGCATAGGCGGTCGGACTCCCGGTCGAGGTGCTGGTGAAGTTAGCCGCCTGGCCGCTCAGTATGTAAGTGAAGGCGGCGGTCAGCACCGCGGAGGGACTGGCCACGGTAACCGTGTGGCTGACCGTGGCCATGGTGCCCCCGGCGTCGGTGGCCTGCAGGGTGACGGTGTAGGTCCCGGCGGCGCCATAGACGTATTTGGGATTCTGCAGCCAGCTACTGCCCTTCCCATCTCCGAAGTCCCAGGCCCAGGAAGTCGGCTGGTTGCTGGAGGCATCGGTGAAGGTCACGGCCTCGCCGACCACCGGCGTGCCGGGAGCGGCGCTGAAGGCCGCCGCGCCCGTGGTTGTATTGCTGCCCTTATTGGCCCTCATGGTGCGGAAACCCACATTGCTGGCATAGGCCTGTGCCGGCACGGCGAAGTAGGTGTCGGCGGCGGGGCAGCGGTTGGACACCCGGCCGTGCCCAGTCAACACGCCGGTGGTGGTGGTGAGGCCGTTGTACCAGTTGCCGCCGCGCATACCGCGATAGGCCTTGCCGTCGGTCATGGTCTGGCCCACGGCGGGTCCCGTGGGATCCTGAGTCGGGTCGGAGGCCAGGGGGTGGGCACTGAAGTCGGTCTGGTAAGTGCTTGCGGCATACCAGTCGTAATGAAGTTGCCAGACATTCCCAGAGGCGTCGAAGATCCCGAAGTCGTTGGCTCCGTTGTGGGTCTGGTAGGAGGTGGCGGCTCCGGGCCAGCCGAAGTCGGACTTCAGCCGAAGCGTGCCATTGTAAAAGCCCACGGGGCTTGTCCAGGGCCAGGTGCTGGTATCGGTGCCCTGGTAGGGATTCCCGGAACCCGGCCAGTTGGCCCGGCGGGTGTCCTCGTCATCCCCCCAGGGATAGTTGGCGTAGGGCGACCTGCCGCCGCGGGCCGCAAACTCCCATTCGGCCTCGGTGGGCAGGCGGTAGCCGGCCTGGGTGAAGTCGCAGGCCAGGGTGGAAAGGTTGTAGCAGGCCGCTAGGCCCGCCTGGGCGCTCAGCCAGTTGCAGTAGGCCTCGGCTCCCAGCAGGGTGACGCCGACCATGGGGTGCTGGGCCCGGGCGTCCTTGATGGCGAAGGTGCTGGTGCCGTCGAAGCCGATGCTGTAGGCGACCGAGGTCTGGCCCGTGGCGTAGGGATAGCTGTAGAGATAGTTGTAGACCGCGGTCCCGCCCTTGGCATAGACGGCGCCGCTGCGCACCTCGATGAGGCCCTGGGCCAGGGCGCTGTTCAGGTAGTCGCAGAACTGCTGGCTGGTTGTGGGGGTGGTCGCCGCGTACAGGGCGCTGATGCCCACGGGGTGCAGTGGCAGTTCATCGGTCGGGTGGGCCGGGTCGTTGCCGCCCTCGCCGCCGTGGTCCCCCATCCAGTAGACGCTGGCGGGCAGGCTCACTTCCAGGAGGTTGGAGACCGGGCTGAGCACGTAGGTGCGGCTGGCCTGGGTGGAACCGTAGGCGTTGGCGGCCGTGAACGTCACCGTGTAGGTCCCGGCGGCGGCATAGGTGTGGGCCGGGTTCTGGGTGGTGGCGGTGGTGCCGTCGCCGAACGTCCAGGACCAGGAGGTGGGCGTGCCCGGCGATGCGTCGGTGAAGACCAGGGTGTTGGCGGTCGTGGGCCGCAGGGCGTTGAACCCGGCGGTGGGGGCAGCCGGGGCCACGGTCACCGGCCCGCTGATCGTGCTGGATCCGGCATTGCTGCTGGCGGTGAGCGTGACGGTATAGGTGCCGGCGGCGGAATATACGTGGGTTGGGGTTTGGACGGAGCTGGTCTGGCCGTCGCCGAAATTCCAGGCCCAGAACGTGGGGCCCCCGGTCGACGTGTCCGTGAATGTGACGGATTGGCCGAGCACCAGGGTGGAGAAATGGGCGGCGAGGGATGTGCCTGAGGCGCTGACCGTGATGCTGCGGCTGGCGGAGGTGGAGCCGACGCCATTGCCGGCGATCAGGGTGACTGTGTAGGTGCCGGCCGTGCCGAATGCATGGGTGGGATTCTGCTGGGTGCTGGTCCCGCCGTCCCCGAAGGTCCAGGACCAGGAGGTGGGCGTGTTGGTGGAGGCATCGGTGAAGGTCACCGTCTGGCTGGGCATGGGAGCGCCGGGCGAGAACGAGAAGGCGGCCACGGGCGCGCTGGCGGACTGGCTCACGGTGACGGTGTGGCTGGCGGAGGTGGAGCCGGCGGCATTGCTAACATTCAGCGTGACCGTGAAAGTCCCCGCTGTCGCGAAGGCATGGGTCGGGTTCTTCGCTGTGCTGGAGGTGCCGTCCCCGAAGGTCCAGGCCCAGGCGGTGGGCGTGTTGGCGGAGGCGTCCGTGAAGGTCACGGTCGCCCCCACGGCCGGGGTGCCGGGGGAGAAGGTGAATGCCGCCACGGGCGCGCTGGCGGACTGGCTCACGGTGACGGTGTGGCTGGCGGAGGTGGAGCCGGCGGCATTGGTGGCGTTTAGCGTGACGGTGAAGGTTCCCGACGTCGCAAAGGCATGGGTCGGGTTCTGGCTGGTGCTGGTGCCCCCGTCCCCGAAGGTCCAGGCCCAGGCGGTGGGCGTGTTGGTGGAGGCGTCCGTGAAGGTCACGGTCGCCCCCACGGTGGGGGCACTGGGCGCGAACGTGAACGCCGCCCCCGGTGCGCTGGCGGCCTGGGTCACGGTGACGGTGTGGCTGGCGGAGGTGGAACCGGCGGCATTGGTGGCGTTTAGCGTGACGGTGAAGGTTCCTGACGTCGCGAAGGCGTGGGTCGGGTTCTGGCTGGTGCTGGTGCCCCCGTCCCCGAAGGTCCAGGCCCATGCAGTGGGCGAGTTGGTGGAGGCGTCCATGAAGGTCACGGTCGCACCCATGACTGGGGTGCTGGGCGAGAAGCTGAAGGCTGCCACCGGCGCATTCTGGGTGGACGGCTTGGTGGCACTGGACCCGCCGCCGCTGCAACCAAGGAAGGCAAGGCTCCCGAAGGTCACTGCGCAAGCCAGGATGATGCGGATCGGATGCATTGGATCTCCAGGAGTCACGAGGGCAGCGAATAGGCTTTGCCTAGGCTTGGGAACCGCCAAGAAGAATATGGGACTTTTCCATAACCGCAGTCTCTCCTCTCTCTGAACGATGGGTGCCGATGTCTGGATGGCAGAATCCCGTGGCCGAATGGCAGAATCCTCCATAAGCCGCCAGCAGTGCCATGGATGAAGCCTGTACCAACTTACAAACTTCCGATTCACGGTGTTTCTCAGCCTATCTCAGGTGGGAGGCTTCATTCCTGCAGGGGGGATTGCGCAAAGCTACAAAGGCGGTTGGAGCTTGAAGAGGTTGGTAAACGATGCGCAAACAAACGAAATCGTGTCTCAGACGCAATCTGCTTCATAACATATTGAATCTGTTTGCATAGCAAGGACAGTGAGCGCTCGGGATGCCTGCCGAGGCACTGTGATCCAGTTGTCTATTGCGCAAACCGGTCGCTACTCCGGGGCCTCCGGGGGGGCCTCCGGCGCTCAATTAGAATGGTGGATACGCAAGGTTGTTCTTGAGCAACTCGGCTGCACCAAGGAGGAGAACCCCCCATGACCACGACCTGGACCAGGAAAGACCTGATGACCGCCCTCCGGGCGAAGGGACGTACCGTTGCCGGCTTGGCCGTGGAGATGGGGGTCACCTACCCGGCTCTTCGCTACACCCTCCGGACCGGGAAATCCGAGGCCATCCGCCTGAAGATCGCCGCCCTGCTCCAGGAGGAACCCTGGCGGTTGTGGCCTGAATGCTACCCACCGCAGTGGCGGGAATCCGGGCCGCCCACCCGATAGGGCATAGCCACCCGGGCTTCTAAAGCCCGGAAGGAGATATCGATGACACGCACCTGGCCCCGGCCCAACCGGGGTAGGGGAGGGTTTTGCCGTGAGTATAACGCTCGCCTGCGTCTTCCCTTCATGAATCCCTCCCTTTGGGCGGGAGCGCGAGAAGGTCATGGCTCTCGCCTGACCCGCGGTCCTCCCAAGGACAGCCTCCCATACCCGTCGTTCCAATACGGCGGTGGCGGGCCTTTCGACCCACCACCTTTGTTTCCCCCCATGGTCCAGTGCCACTTTCGAAGGGTCGCCACTGGAGCCAGTCAGGAGTCCCTATGCCTATGATTATAGCCCGCCAGGGTGGGCCTGCCTTCGCCGAAGAAAATTCTGCGACAAAATCTCACACAGAAACCCCAGCCGCTCAATCTGCGCAAACGGCGCAATCGAAAGAGAAGAAGGCTTCGCTCGGTTGTGTATAAAAGCGTCTGTAAGTCCGGGGACGGCGGCCTGAAGTAGAGGTTGGCCACCGAGTCCGGTAGGTTGATCGCGTTCAAAACCACCAACCATGGAGGACGCGATGGCCGAAGGGA
>Ga0316221_1003112_pt1 | contig 13931 bp, 20 predicted proteins | sample TBH18007metaG_FD_206003 | JGI IMG/M metagenome (GOLD analysis project Ga0316221, IMG submission 206003) | Freshwater microbial communities from Trout Bog Lake, Wisconsin, USA - TBH18007 | ecosystem: Environmental > Aquatic > Freshwater > Lake > Hypolimnion/Profundal zone | place: USA: Wisconsin... | reverse complement strand
CCCGCATTCATCGTAGCGGCTGCGTAATGCTTTGGTCAGTTGAGCGTTTAGCATTATGCGTTCGATGCCGTCGATGAAACGCGGGCCTTCCGGTTGGCGCATGGCAATCTGCATACAGTTTCCTGTCCCGATGGTATGCGATTTTCTAAAGTGCCGCAACAGGCAAAACAAAAGTCTTGTGTTTTGTTTCGGGTGGGTGTATTTTATAAGGGAAGGTTCGGGAGACAACAGCAGCTATGGCAAAACAGCCAGATATTCAGGAGCGGGATCAGACGGGCCGGGTCAAGTGGTTTAACGCGGAAAAGGCGTATGGCTTCATTGCCCGCGATACTGGCGAGGATGATTGTTTCGTCCACGGAGACAGTGTAGTGGATGGTAATGCACTGAGACAAGGCGACAAAGTTCGTTTCGATGTTGCGCTTGGTTCGAAAGGCCCGAAGGCAATCGAAGTCAGGGTATCCCGATGATGTTTCGTCAACCGCACAACCCGCTATCGAAAATGATTCGCTCCAACGGCATTGCATCGTGCGCGGCTTGCGGAAAGACGATTTCCGGCAATAAAGTCTGGTGCGCGGCGCACATTCCCGATCAATCAAATAATTCGGCTTCAGTTAATCAGCGGTTGGAGCGGATCGCCGAATCGCATAAAGCGGCTCAGGTTGTTTGACAATCGTGTATTGATGGACTTATCCTGTTTTTGACAGTTTCACTAGGCAGCACAAGCAGCAGCAGCAGCCACAATCAGTAAAATACCGGACGGGAACCGGATTACCAACCCTCGTGATAGGCGGGTAAGACCCCCGATGAGCCAATCGCTCAGTACAGCCGCTATAGGATAACTATCCCCTAAATCACATCCATGCACGATACTTTCGTCACCGTTGAAAACGGAACAGTGTTCGGCAAGGCTTCTATTCGGGCCAAGGTGGCTATTCAGATGATTCATTCCGGCGCGGCGGTGCCAACGGGTGAATCAACCATTCGGCTGACGTTTTCGGACTACATCAAAGCGGTGCAGTCAAAACCAGCATGGAAGCAGAAAGTAGTGAAGGATTCCAGCCCTACGGCGGCATTGGCGTGTGTGCAGGACGAGCCGGTGTATCGCGGGGAGCGGGGGATTTCACCGATCACAGGGTCCGTTCTCGTTTTACGCAAGGTGCGCGGCGGCCAATTTAAGAATTGGGGCGAGAAAGACACTTTCCCTGTGAACCGTTTTAACCCGGATCGTATTCCGCCGCCGATTTACCCAAGTTTCGCCGCAATGAAAAACCGCAAGACCTCAGCCGTACTCCATCCCTGCGGCTGAATTACGGAGATAGTCGCGCCGCCATCACGCGAAACACGGCTGAAGTGCCAGTCGGGCTGAAACCGCCTCCGTAGCCCCAAATTTTTAACCAGTGCAACCAAAATCAGCAGCAGCAGCGGAATCCGCAGGGCGTGTTCTTCTCGATCACGTTATCGGCCCTAATGGGAAGCGGCTTATGTCACGCGGGCATACCCTGAGCGAATCGGATATAGCCTGTCTCCAGACAATGAATATACCGGAAGTCACGGTACTGGATTATGAGCCTGGGGAGATCAGCGAATCCGAGGCGGCAATTCGTATTATTCAGCAGGCCGTATGCGGGAGCCTTGAGTTTCAAGTGCAATCGGGCGGCAGCGTGGCCGGCGTGGCAACTGACGATTGCTGCGTGATTGTCGATGTGAATGCCCTGACGATGGTGAATAACACACCGGGCGGGGTGCAAATCGCTACAAGGCCGAATTTCTCCTTCGCGGCGGCAGGGCATAAGATCGTTACAGCCAAGAGCACGCCGTTCGTGGCTTCGGCCCGCGCCGTTGACGAGCAGCAAGTGTTAATCGGTTTCAACCCGTTGCTTCAGGCGAGACCGATCAGCGGCACGGTAGCCGTGATTTACACACATCCGGTTACTCCATCCATAACGGAGTCAATGTTTTATGCCGTGGCGCGGACGCGGCTCGCACGGTGCAATATCCAGTCGTTCTTTTCGTCTTGTGTATCGGAAACGCCAGAATCTATTGCTGCTGAAATCGCGCATTGGTCCTCCGATCCAAGAGTATCGACCATTCTTATAGCTTCACCCACGGTTCCGGCTGGCTTATCTGATCCTGTAGGGCAGGGGATGTTGCTGGCTCAATGCTCGATTGAGTCATTCATGGCCCCGGTGGACCCCGGCAGTCTGTTAATTCTTGGATATTACGCCAACCTTCAGATCGGGCATACGGTTTCCGTTGTAGCGGCTCCCGGTTGCTGGCGGCAACCAAAGCCTAACGTTCTGGACATCATCCTTCCGGCCTTGTTATCCCGGTATCGTTTCTCAGCTTTTGAGATCTCCAGTCTCGGCATCGGCGGCTTACTCCAATGAAATTCCGTATCTTCAAGGAACCAACTAAACCATCCCGGTGGCGCGTGACTTACGGACTGAATAATCTCTGCTTTACTCTCACATGGCAGGCCGCCATGGAATACGTCGAAATTCTCATCCGAAACGCCGACCATGAGAGTAACGCCTGGGCAGTCTGACCGAATCGAGTATCCCCTAAATCTTTCAATCGTAAAGGTTTAACAAGCGTTAATTATTTTTCGCGCATCAAGGTATTTTTTTTGTGTTCACTTTTTCCGACCAGCAGCCGCAGCCGCAAAAACGCAAGGCCAAACCGCGTAAAAAGAAAGTTACTCAACCGGACGGGCGGGGACGGCCTGAATACGTTCCTACCGAATCTGACCGCATGACGGTTATGAGTTTGGTGGCGGCAGGCTTCGCGCATAAAGATATTTGCGTATGCATCGGGCCGAAGGGCATTTCCGAGCCGACCATGCGAAAGCATTTCGCGCATGAGCTTGCCACGGGAATCCCGCAAATCAACGCGATACCAGTGAAAAGCATCGTCCGATCAATGGCAAAGGCGCAGCCGTGGGCCTGTACTTTGTGGGTTAAGAATCGAATGGGATGGCGGGAGAAGGCACCGGAAGGCGCGGTATCTGATGATGGCATGAGGGAACTCGCAGCGGCGATAGCGGGCGGTCCGGTGGAATTGCCGGAAGGTTCGGATTCGATCAGTTGGGAAAAGATTCTGCGGGAAAAGGCCAAAGAGGCGGAAACGGGCGAGGCGGAATAGTTCTTTATTTCCGCCAATCGTGCTACTGGGTGTCGGTTTTTCCCGGCCTGAGACAGGACGAGTTGCTACGATTCGCTAAAACAAAGGGGTTAGTTGATTGTCCGATTCGCAATGGCTGAAGTTTATCGGGCGGCTGTTAGCGGCGCATAGGGTACCGCGTCCGATGCGACCTTTGCCGGTGGTGCCTCCGGTAGTCCAGCAGGAACCGATTCGGTTCACGTTGAAGGATCGAGCGTTCTTGAAGGCGGCGTGAATCCTGGTCGATGAAAGGTGAGAGGTAATGGCCGAGTATCACGGGCGGGAAGTTAAGCTGAACAAGATCATGCCGGGGGACGTGAAGAAGTACAAGGTGTACGTCCGCGACCCCGAGACCGGCAATATCAGGAAAGTCAATTTCGGTGCTCGTGGGTACACGATCAAGCGCGGCAACCCGGAGCGGCGGGCGGCGTATCGGGAGCGGCATCATTGTGACGATCCCACGGTGAAGAAACCGATCACATCGGCGGAATACTGGTCATGCCGGAATTGGGAGAAGCCGAAGACGGACGCGATGGATTATCGTCGCCGGATGCACGACGCGCTTGACAAGTTGATGGTCCGAATGAAGTAAGGGCCGGGAAATAACTGGGCACAGGGCGGCGGTTCTGTGATACAGTTCTAGGTATGAGATTGCCTTCGGTTGCTTTTTTGGAGCTTCAGACGGAATTGCTTGATGATCGGAAGTATGATGGCATTCCTGGATGCGCTCGTGATGTAACACTTCGGGCTGTTACTGATGACGTAAGCTACACATTGACGGCATGGGCGGAATTCATGTATTTCTGCAAGGAGGATGTGGATGAAATGCAGGAGCAGGCGCGGCAGGATGGTTCCTGGACATTATCGAATTTGGCGTTGGAAAAGTATAGAGGGGTCCAACGGACGTTCTGTAAAGCTCTCGATAACGTGGCTTATTCTGGTTACGTTGATCCGAGCGGCAAGAGACTTTGCCACGGTTTAACCAATGCGCCAACGGCAGCGTGTGTTAGGCGAACGTCCCTTATACGATGGAGGGATGAGCCAGCGGCGGTAGTGGCGGCTAGTATTCAGCCATGTATTCAGAAAATGGCATTGCATGGATTAGGAAGTCCCATATCGGTATTGATTCCAAAGGGGCTTTTAGTTGGAAGAGAATCTGAAGTTTGCTCTCTCCTTAGTTGCCATTTCGTCTTAGCTCGTAAAGTACAGATTTTTGAGTTGCCGCTTTTGAATGGGTCGGGACGGGCCATAATTTATTCGCCCGACGATGTGGAGTTAAGATTCCACCCAATCAGGAAGGCAATGACGATCCCTTTCGGTAGTGGATACAAGGTTTTGTTTTGCTCTACCGGGGTGGACTCAATACGGTATCTGAATCCTAGTCACATGATTTATCTGGAAGGGGTCGAGTAATGGCAAGACCGGCCCCGGATGGACGTAGAGATCGAATACTGCATATTCGATTGACCAGTGAAGAACTGGCAGCGATTGAGGCGGCGGCTAAGGCCGGCGGGGTAATCAGCGTTTCGGTTTGGGCGCGTAATATTCTGATGAGTTGTGTAGCAATTACGGGCGAGAAAGGCCAGTCAGGAAACGAGTCCGGGGGACATGTTAACTATGGCTTCGCCCACCAATTCTTGCGATTTCGATATTTATCCGCCGTCGTATGGCGAGGAGGGTTATCCCTTCTCGGAAGCCGATGAGCCGGAACCGTATAAGCTGAAATGCAAATGCGGCGGCGAAGAGTTCGTGGTGTACTTCCCGGCTCCGTTTATCACTTGCGCGGCCTGCACGTCTTGTCATAAGTCCGGGGAGATTTATGAAGGATGAACGGAAAGCAACAACTTTGGTTGACTTGCTGGATCGTGCCGATGTTCGGCGAGTGAAATTCAAACAGGAAATCCGTGCGTTAGGATTAGACAAGTGGATGCGGCGCAGGAAAGCGAAACAGGATGTTGAAGCGAATCACATCAGTACGAGAACCGCACACTGAGATTGTGACGCTGGAGTGTGGGCATCGCGTCCGGTTGCTGCATAGTTTGATTCAGATGGTGGACTGTCCGCATTGCCCGAAAGAAGTGAAGCGGGAATTTGTTTTCTCTAAATTGCTATCCTGGCTGTTTAGGATTTAGCCGTGTCGGAATCAGGTAGCGAGGCAAAGAAAAAGCCATTCGTATTGCCGCCGTCCGGTGGACCGATTACCGGCTTGCGGCCTTTCGGTGAGCGGTCTCGGCGATTCATCCGCCGGCATCCGGTTGATGACGCTCGCCTGAACTTTTTGGTTGGTTCGATTCGTAGTTCCAAAACGAAGACCACTAACGCGAAGTTATGCGTTTGGCTCCGTTCGGGATGGTGGCCTGGTGGAGTCGGTATGATTACCGGCAAAACCAAGCAATCTGCCAAGAACAATATACTGAACGATATTCAGTCATTCGTTGGGGATGGGAATTTTCAGTACAATCAGCAATCCGGCGAACTGTTCATTTACCGGCGTCCGTTCATGGTATACGGGGCGGGTGACGAAGGGGCGCACGCCAAAATCAAAGGTTCGACGGTAGGGATTTGGCTTGGCGACGAATTGACGCTCTACCCTAAGAGCTTCTTCGATATGGCTGTCTCCCGATTGTCCTTGCCTGAATCACGAATGTGGGGGACGACGAATCCCGCCAGTCCATTTCATTATTTGAAGTCGAAATACATCGACAACGAGAAGTTGCGGGCCGCTGGTTATGTGTGGTCCGACAATTATACGATGGACGATAACCCGAATATTGCTGACAAGGATAAGGACTTTCTGAAACGGTCCTTCACTGGTGTTTTTTATCAGCAAAACATCCTCGGATTGTGGGTCATTGCCGAGGGCGCGATTTACCGGGATGTGATTACGGATGATATTTTCTACGATCACGCCAATGGCCGGCCAGCAGGACTGGAGCGGCGGAATAATCACGTTGAGCATTGGGTTGCCATTGATTTCGGAACCGTCAACCCGATGGTCTATCTGGACATATACGACGACGGGACAACCGTATGGGTGGACCGGGAATACTATTGGGATAGCCGGTCAATGATGCGGCAGAAGACGGATTCTGAGTATGCCGCCGATTTGATGGACTTCATGAATGGCAACGATCCACTGGCATTCGGTGAGCAGAAGAAGCAAGTCGATCAGCGCGAATGGGCGGGGGTGATTCTCGATCCGAGCGCGGCTTCGTTTCGGGCAGAACTGACACAGAAGGGCATTTTCGTTACCTCCGCCGATAACGAGGTTCTTGAGGGTATCCGCAAAGTAAGCACGATGTTGAATCGTAAAAAGTTGCGAATCCATCGGCGGTGCGTTAACCTAATCCGTGAAATGAACGCTTATGCATGGGACACGAAGCGGGCAAACAGTGGGCGTGAGCAACCGATCAAGGCGCATGACCACGCGCCGGATGCTTGCAGGTACTTCGTGAGTACGCGCATTCCTAACTGGAGGTTGGCGGCATGACGATTCGGGACGCTGTGGTTGGGTTCGGCATTGCGCTGGTTGTTTTCGGTTCGGCTTGTGTCGTTCGCCCGTTGTATATTTGGATCAGCGATATTGTCACCGGCAATTTAGACCATTGGAAGTGAACAATGAAACAGCAGCAACCAGATTTTTTTGACCGCGCCGCGCAGGCGTTGAAGCCGAAACCGAAAGAGCATTTTGATAGTGTGATGGAACAACTGGATCAGAGATTTGGCCCGACACACACATCTATGCTTCATCTTCGGTGGATTCGGCAAGCCGATGGTAACGGGCAGTATCGGTCATCCATGAACCGTAGCCGGGACGACAGGTAAGGCATGGATAGTTTCGATCAGTTAAGACGAATTTTGGAAGTAATTCTGATCGATGTTCAGGAAATCAAGAAGGGGAATGAATACATTATGGCAGCTATTGACGATTTGAACGCAGAAGTGGCCGCGCTCACCAGCAGTGCAAGTGCGGAGATTGCGGCAGTAACCGCAGCGATTACGGCAGCGCAGGCGAATAACGATTCGGCGGCGATTGAGACGGCTGTTGCCAGTTTGAAAAAGGTCCAGTCGAATCTGGATGCCGCGACGGCTCAGTTTACGCCTGCTCCCGCTGCTTCTGCCGCGCCGTCCGTATCGTAATGGTGGTACTCATGTTGGTGATGGTGGGTGCTATTGCACTCATCATCACCGATGATTATTCAGCGTAGATTTTATGAGCAAGTTGGTTCACTTGGGGCATGATGCGAAAGGTACGCTGTACGCTTTTCATTGCCCCGGTTGTGAGTGTTCCCATCAGGTGCGTGTCCCACCGGACGTAACAAATACGGAATCGCATCCGTGCTGGAGTTGGAACGGTTCTATGGAAAGTCCAACATTCAATCCGTCGATTTTGGTTTATGGTTCCGGGGACATCCCACGCTGCCATTCGTTCGTAAGGGATGGTCGCATTCAGTACCTGGATGATTGCACGCATGGCTTTAAGGGGCAGACGATAGACCTGCCAGAGTGGTCCTGAATGGTTCTTGGTACTGTATTTCGGTGGTGGGAATGTGGGCATGTATCTGCCCCGGTTTCTAGTGATCTTGTTTACTCATGGCCTCCCGACCCGAATGGATTTCCGCAATGGGCGGCGTTTCGCGCGAATGATAACTTTGGCATGCCGGAAGGTGCCGATTGAGTTCTGACCGGATGCGGATGATCTTCGGCTTTTGCCTGTTGCTGATTCTGGCAGTTTTGGCCGGTGCGGTGGCGTTGGGCAGAGTGGAAGAGAAGACAAGTTACGGCTTGATGCCGATTTTGACTGCGCTGGCGACTTTGGCCGGCGGGTTCTCCAATTACGCTTTCAGCGCACGGCGAGACAATGCCGACAAAAAAACCAGTCAAGACGGCGATTGAAAAGAAACCTTGGGGTCGATTGATCGACCTGTACGAACGGGAAATGCTGAAGTTGTTTAAGCGTTTCCGGCCCTCAGAACCAACCAGTCAGGCACTTGAAGCAATAGCTCAAGACCCGAAATTCCAAAAGGCGGCGGAACGCACCGCAGAGCGCATGGTTTCGGAAGTCGCGTTCACCAGCGCGAAATCATGGCGGGAAGCCGTGATGAAGGCCACGCACTCGCGGCGTATATATGGGGCATTGCAGCAGGAGATGAATCGGCCCGCCATGCGGGAGGCATACCGGAATCTTCTGGATGAGAACGCGAAGCTCATTAAATCTATCCCGTATGATTTAGCGCAAAAGGTCACGCGCTACGCAGCGGAGGAAGTCGGGAAGGGCAAGCGAACCGGCAACCTGATGAAGATGTTGCGGGTTCATTGTGCGGAGCTTACCGCAAACAAGATCAAACTGATCGCCCGCACGGAAATATCCAAAGCGCACACGGAAGTGACGCGGGTCCGTTCAGAAGACCTGGACGTACCGGCTTACGTTTGGATCACATCGAATGACCGGCGCGTGCGTGAATCGCATCGCAAGATGAACGACATTATCGTGTTCTGGAACGACCCACCGTCGCCGGAAGCATTAATCGGGCAAAAGAGCACGCTTGGTAAGTATCATGGCGGGGAATGTCCGAATTGTTTTACTGGTGATACGAAATTAGTAAGCCCGCATGGTTTAAAAACGGTGTGGCGTGCGCCGTACAGCGGAAAATTGATCGAGATCATTCTCGAAACCGGCGAAAGGTTTCGCGCCACACCTAATCATCCAATACTCACCAATAATGGGTGGGTTGCTGCGGGCCTGCTTGATACAGGAGATTATCTTGTCCATTTGGGGCTGGGTGGGGATTCCAGTATAGAGCCATATAGAAACAATTACATACCCACATTCGATGATGTTTTTAGTGCGGCGTCCGTTGAGGGTAAAAGTTCCATTTCTTTTGGCCTTAATTTCCACGGCGATGTGATCCGAGACAATGTCGATCAAATATCCGTTACAGGGGACTTGAACATCTACGGGCAAATTGGCCGCTCTCATGGCGTTTGCGATTTCGATTTCTCCAATCCCAATTGCGGGGTCGTGGAGAGAGTTAATAGCATCATATTTAAGATTGCTGGCTCGCGCGGCTCTGGCTTTAGAGACAATAGCACGTCGATCAGCGAGGGACATAGATTGCATTCTGATGTAATTAGCAGCGGATACATCGCGTCGGGCAATTTTATTCAGAAAAAGATTTTTCCTGACCGTGTCTCGCGTAACTCCCAAGTGCTTGGCAAGTCTATTTTCGCTCCATTGATTGTCGATATAGAGCGTTCGCAAGATTTCGGGTTCGATAGTATGTTGAACGCCAGCAGTGGGCGATTTGGGTTGTCGGAGTCCAGCCTGATTCAAGGCTTCAGCGAGAAGACCTTTGGAACATTTAGCGCGTCGGCTGAATGCGGAGATAGTTTCCCCATTAAGAATAGCTATGTGCGCGTTGTGGAGAAACTCGTTAGTGAATTTTCTGGTCATGTTTATACATGTGAAACCAATAGCGGGTGGTACGGGGTAACACCTACAGGTATTATATCAAAAAATTGCCGGTGTGAACCTCTGCCTCTGGTATCGCTTGATGAGGTGACATGGCCGCACAGAGTATACCGGAATGGTTCGATCATGATGATGAACCGGACGGCATTCCAAAATCTTTATCAGCGCAAAGCAGCCTAACACGTAAAAGGCCACTACTGAATGTCAACGGCACCCATACCGATCAATAAACACCGCGCTCTCGGGGCGCGTATTGGTCGTGCGTATGAAGCGAAGGATGCGCGTGCGGTAGGGCTTGGCTTGCAGCCTCCTCCGAATCGGGTGCAGGGCTTTGATGCGTTCACGAACATCGCGGCCCGCATGGGCTTCGGTACGCCGTCGCTGACGGAAGCCACGCAGTACAACATGGTCCGGTGGACCTATGACTACTGGCTGATGATTACGTTGTACCGGAATCATTGGATTAGTCGCAGGATCGTGGACACGCCGGCGCAGGATATGGTTCGGGCTTGGCCTCGGCTGACTTCCGATATTGACCCGTCAGACCTGACCAGCATCGACCGGACGATTCGCAGGACCAATACCAAGCAGCAGTTAATGACCACGCTGAAATGGGCGCGGCTGTTCGGCGGTGCTGGTGCGCTTATTGTCATCAAAGGTCACGAGAATCGGCTGGATGAACCGCTTGATTATGAAACCATCGAACCGGGCGCGTATAAAGGGCTGATCCCGTTTGATCGCTGGAGCGGTATCTATCCCGAGGGGTCGATTTGCAACGACATCGAAAGTCCGTTGCTGTTTAATTTGCCGGAAAAGTATCGGGTCCAGACGCCGGAAGGAGGCAATGGGTTTACGGTTCATGCCAGTCGGATTCTGAGATTCAACGGTCCCTCGGTTCCTGCCCCGGAGTATCAGGCACAGCAGTATTGGGGTATCTCGTGCCTTGAGCCTGCTTTCGAGGAAATCCGAAAGCGGGACAACATGAGTTGGAATATCCTCTCGTTATCGTTCCGCGCCTCCATCATCGGGATGCGATTCAACGATCTTGCTCAGGCTTTATCTGGTGCCGGGATGAATCAGAACGCTCTGGTGGCATTCCAGAGCCGTATGGAATCCATCAACCAGTTGATGAGTAATCAGTCCATGCTAATGCTGCCGGAAGGCGGCGGGCTGGAGCAGATTAGTGTTCAGGCGGCGGGGTGGGACGGGATTTATCAACAGTTCCAGTTGGATATTGCAGGGGCGGCGGATATCCCGGTATCGCGATTGTTCGGTCGCACGATCAGCGGGCTTGGTCAGGCGAACGACATGGACGAACGAGTCTATGAGGAAAAGATCGCCGTTGAGCAGGAAGACCAGTTTCGCCCGCAGTTGGACCGGCTATATCCGATTCTGGCGATGAGTTGCTTCGGGGAAATCCCGAAAGACCTTGATCTTGTCTTCCCAAGCGTTCGCGTCCTGAACGATGAAGAAAAAGCGAACCTGTCGCAAATCGCCACGAATAACATTAATACTCTGGTCAATGCCGGGATTCTGACGAAAGCTCAGGCTCTCAAGGAACTGAAGCAGTCCAGCGATGTAACGGGCTTCGGGACAAACATTACCGACGAGGACATTGCAGCGGCGGAAAAGGCCGGGGATATGACCGGGGAGCTACTTGGCCCGGATGTACCGGAAGATGAAACCGACGCCACCGAGGGCGCGGAAACGGCCAAACCAGGGCTGTTTGGCGGCACGGCTGACTCGACTGATACGCCGTCGCCGTTATTCCGTAAATTGGTGGCGCGGGCGAAGGACTCCGAAGGCGTGCCGGATGAGTACGACGTTGCCGGGATTCCGGTAAAGATCGAATTCCGGCGCGGCTCGCGGCGTCAGATACGGAATCAGGACAACCAGATCGTCTATGATCGTCTGATGAAGCATCATTACGGATTCATCAGGAATACGGTTGGGCGGGATGGCGATGAAATCGACTGTATTATCGGATCGACGCTGAATGCGCCGATGGTTTACGTGGTCGATATGGAAGACCTTGGGCCGGAAGTGGCGGCGCGTGAAGACGAAGACGAAGACAAGGTATTGATTGGTTTCAATTCGCCGGAAGAAGCCGAGCAGGCGTTTATTTCGATGTACGATTCGGATTTCCTGCGGAGTATCGTGTCGATGCCCGTCGCGGAATTCCGAGAGTTAATCCTGACTGGTGAGCCGGTTACTTTGACACCTCCTGCGGAAATGGATATGCCTGAGCCGGTTGGCACCGTGGCGGATAAGGCGAAGCGGAAAACACCGAGGAAGCGTAAGGCGGGGCGGATGAAGAAGAAATGATTCGAGCGTTAACTGTTGCGAACACTTTGAACATCGGCGCGTGGGTCCGTGGCGTCCTATCTGCCGGGATTAGCGGCGGCGCATCGGCCATTACGGGCGGGTTGGTCGTAAGCGGGCTGGAGCCGGAAAACTTCAACTTCCATGCGGGTAAGTTTTGGGAACTTGTCGGCAGTTTGTTTATGGTCAATGCCGTGGTGAGTATCGGGAAGTTCCTTCAGAACCATCCATTACCGGATGAATCGACGCCCGAAGGGGGCGCATGATTCCGGTTAATCAGACTCGGACGGGCAATGCCGGGAACTGCTTCGCGGCCTGTTTGAGTTCCATCCTGGAAGTGCCATTGAACCAAGTGCCGGATTTCGGCATGGAAGACGATGAAACCTTTCTATCGAAACTTGCCCGGTTCCTGCTAATCCGAGATTTGTATTACGTTCAGGTGCCGCCGAATGATCCGATCCTTAAAGCCATGTGGAAATATGGCGATGCGTATCATACGGTTGAAGGCGTAAGCCCTCGCGGCGGGCTTCATGCGTGCGTGGGGCGAAACGGCAAGATTGTATTTGACCCGCACTCCGGCGCACAGGAGCCACATTTGGTTGAAGTGCAATGCTTTGGCCTGTTGTGTAATCGAAGCGCAATCGCGGCACCGATACCTCCGGTGGGTAACTGGAATCCGTCAAGACTTTACTGACAAAGGAAATCAACTAAATGGCAGTAGGCATTTTAACCCCGACATCGTATACGCAGGTCAGCGCACAATACTATCCCCAGGCGGTACTACTGCCGAGCAACCTATCGCCCACGGCGGCGCTGATTCAGTGCATTGGCCCTCAGCCGGCAGTGATTCTGCTTGGCACGGCAGTGGCGACTACTACGGGAACGGTTGCGGCGGGCGCTACGGCAATGACGGTTGCTAGTGGCACCAGTATCGCTGTTGGGCAGTTAATTGTTGGCATTGGTATTGCGTCCGGGACGTATGTTGCCGCAGTGACGGGGACGGCGGTAAAGTTGTCACAGCCTGCCGCCGCTGCATTGAGCGGGGCGACGGTAAACTTTGTCGGAGCGGTGACTAACGCGACGGGGATTGTGGTTCTGCCGAATACGGCATTGCCGTTACTTGGAATCGGGTCGAACACGTACCTGAGTTATATCTGTCAGTCTGGCGGGTATGCGGGCGGGGCGTCTTCAGTGGCAGTCTTAAATATAGCGACGGGGACGGTGGCTTAATTATGCCGATCAGCAAGTATTTCAAGGGCAAAGGCGAACAGGTTTTGAAGTCCATGAAAGAGCAGTACGGCCCGAAGAAGGGCGAACAGGTCTTTTATGCGACGGCTAACAAGGAAGGCATGAAGCCCGCCGAAGATGAAGAATTTACTAAACCATTGGCTATTGGAAATGGTTTTGAGTATTGGGAACAGGCTGGTGAAGTGTATCGGACGCCTATCGGCAATCGCGGATATGCAAATAAGAATGGCGTCCCCTCAAACGCTCGATGGGAATGCTCAAAAGCTCATTTTGATCGGTTTCGTGATGTCCTGCTTGGTAACGACGAAGAAATCAAACCTGTGGGTTACTCTAGTGCAACAACTGGAGAAATTCGTAAAGTCCAGGCATTGGCGAGTTGTCCATTTTCCGTTGCGGCGGCCTGCTACATGGCGAGTGGCGGAAGCATAGAAAAAGCAATCCAGTGTGCAAAAAAAAAATGGCCGTCACGTCTCGGCTTTGGGCGGGATGCTTCTGGTTATTCCGTGAATGGAAAGCATTTTGATCGGTTCCTTGATGCTGTAAAGCACGCAGAAGTGGAACGGGCTGAAGTGATTGAAGAAGCGACTGGGGTACGTCGGTGGGCGCCAATCCCGAATCGGCAACGGCGCGGAAGTGTGGCAGCGAAACGCCATGAGATCAAGATGCCTGATGGCACGTTTGCGCCAATGACGAAAGAGAACATTCGGAAGGCGCAGGGGCGCGATGTGCA
>Ga0316221_1003106_pt1 | contig 13955 bp, 9 predicted proteins | sample TBH18007metaG_FD_206003 | JGI IMG/M metagenome (GOLD analysis project Ga0316221, IMG submission 206003) | Freshwater microbial communities from Trout Bog Lake, Wisconsin, USA - TBH18007 | ecosystem: Environmental > Aquatic > Freshwater > Lake > Hypolimnion/Profundal zone | place: USA: Wisconsin... | reverse complement strand
AAAATCAACTGACATTGAAAGAGTCAGAGCTGCATCAGTATGTTCAATCTCTAGAGCAGCGCGATCAAAATCTTTTAGCACTTCAGGAGCTGGTAGATTCACAGCTGGTGGAGATTGGTAAATATCAAAATCAACTGACATTGAAAGAGTCAGAGCTGCATCAGTATGTTCAATCTCTAGAGCAGCGCGATCAAAATCTTTTAGCACTTCAGGAGCTGGTAGATTCACAGCTGGTGGAGATTGGTAAATATCACGATACGGTGATCGGTCGGGATGAAGAAATTGGTAGGTACCACGTCTATGTAAATCAGTTGAAGGAAGAAATTAATCAACTGCTTAATAGTAGATCTTACCGATACACAAAAGTTCCAAGACTTATTTACTCAAATTTATTCAAGTCTGCTAATTTCTTGAAAAATATATTCACCTTACTAAAAGTTATTGGAATTAAAGATTTCTCATTGCTATTTTATGAAAAAATAAAATATGGAAACTTTAAATCCTTGGGTAGAAGGTTGAATAATAGAATTCAAATTGAGAATTTGAAATTAGATAATAAAAAATATAAAAATATAGAATGCTATAAAGGCTTATATTTGAAAAGTGTTCGTATAGAGAAGTTAAATAAATATCCTGATTATATTGATGTAATAATTCCAGTATATAAAAATTATAATATAACAATAGAGTGTATTAATAGCGTCCTGCGCGCAAAAAATAAAATAAAAACGAGATTAATAATTATTAATGATAAATCACCAGAGGATGAGTTAACTAAAGAATTGCGAAATATATCAAAAAATAATAAACGTATATTTTTAATAGAAAATGAAGAGAATTACGGATTTGTAAAAACAGTAAATATTGGGATGCGGTATTTTGGGGATAGCGATGTAATACTCTTAAATAGTGACACATTAGTGGCTAATTACTGGGTTGATAGATTATATGCGCACTCGGTAATTAATAAAAATTGTGGAACAATAACCCCCTTCTCTAATAATGCAACTATTTGCAGTTTTCCAGATATTAATGGTGTAAAAGATACCCCTTACGACTTGGATTTGACTCAAACAAACGATGCATTCTATGCGGCTAATGCGCAAAAATCTATTGAATTGCCAACGGCAGTTGGCTTTTGCATGTATATAAAGCGTGAATGTTTAGGGCAGGTGGGTGAATTTGATGAGGGGACCTTTGGCAAGGGATATGGTGAGGAGAATGATTTTTGCTTAAGGGCTGCATTAAAGGGGTGGACTCATTTGTTGGCAGCTGATGTATATGTAAAACATGTTGGAGAGGTCAGTTTTAGCGAAAATAGTGAATCTGGCAAAAAAAGAGCTATGGATATATTAAATTCAATTTATCCAAGATACGCTACTGATGTTGCATTGCACGTAGAGAAAAACCAAATATTGGGCCTAAAGGTTGCCGCCCAAAGAGAGCTTATGAAACATAAGTCACCCGGCTCAATTCTAGTAATTAGACATATGTATGAAGGTGGAACGGCCAAATATTGGAATGATTTAGAAGCAGAGATGAATGGTGATTTTGGGTTTATCTATCTAGCATCTACGCATGACGAAAACTTAGTTGAGTTATATGTAAATATATGCGGTAAAAAATTTACTCTTTATCGTGGCGAGCCATCTTACAGTGGAGATTTGGGTGAAATAATTGAGTCCTTTGAGATTAATTTCATACATATTAATCATATGCTTGGGCATTCAAAAGAATTGATAAATTATATTTTGAATAAAAACTTTAAATATATATTTACATTGCATGATTATAATTATATTTGCCCACAAAATAATCTACTTCAAGGAGGAAAATTTTGTAACGGTCCCGAGGTAAGCAATTGTATAAATTGCGTTGAATTAAAAACAAGAATAAAAAACCATAATGATTGGATAAATTTATATGATCAGTTATTTAAAAATTCTGTAAATATAATTGCCCCTTCAGAAGATGTTGGAAATAGATATAAAAAACGATATAAAGACCTAGAATATACTCTCATTCCGCATGAAAATATTCAATTAGGTGAGTATATTAAAACAGAAATAAAAAACGAAAAGATAATAATATGTCTGATTGGTGATATTGCTGAGCATAAGGGTTATCATGTTTTATGTGAAATTTTAAATTATATAAATATTAATAGTTTGAATATAGAAATTCATGTAATAGGTAAAATATTCGATAGTATCTCCATTGATAATTTAAAAATTCATGGCGAATATAGAAATTCAGAATTACAAAAAAATATATGCGAATTGAATCCAAATGCGATTCTTTATCTTTCAACTTGGCCAGAAACCTACAGCTATACTCTTTCAGAAGGGATTGTAAGTGGAAGATTAATTTATGCGCCCAAAATAGGATCGTTTATAGAGCGGGCAAAGCATAATGATTTAATTAAACTTTACTTAGTTGGCGAGCCTGTAAATATATTAATTTCAAAAATTATTGAAGATGCTAATTTGAAATTTTATAGAAAATTTAAAAATCCAATTATTTCATTCAACCCTGAAACTAGAAAAATATATGATTATATAAATAATATAAAAAAATCAAAAAAAATAATTATTAATATTCTTCCAGAGGTTTATGGAGAAGTAAAATCTCCCTGTGCATATATTAGATTAATAATCCCATATTTAAAATCAAAATATATGGATAATTTCTTAATAAATATTGTTAATAAAGATAGTATTTTTACGGGAAATCCATCAATTTTGATCTTGCATAGAATATCATTTTTTGGAATTGATGTGGATTATATTTTAAATAAATGCAAAAAAAATAATATTAAAATATTATATGACATTGATGATGATTTAATCGGCATTGGAAACAGCAATCATACAGAATCAGGATTCTATAAAAAATTCGAGCCTAATATTAAAAGAATAATAAGTAATTCATCTTTAGTGACTGTTTCTACCAGCATTCTGGAAAAAAAATTAGAGCCCTTAAATTCCAATATTTTATTGGTGGAAAACAGGCTTTCTACGGAACTATGGAATATCAATAAAGTTAGAGCGTCGTTGGATAAAAATGTAACAAGATTTGTTTATATGGGAACAAAAACTCATAAATATGACCTAGAAATTGTAATGGATGCAATAAGGGTTATGAAAGAAAAGTACGGTAAAAGTATTGAGTTTTACATTATAGGTATTACCGAAGATAAGCATCATAATGATATTATTGATTATTTAGATCAAACGGAAGAATCTTTCAAGAGTTATCCTAATTTTGTTAATTGGTTTATGGGAATAAATAATTTTGATGTTGGTTTATGTCCATTGGTTTCAAATGAATTTAATGAGGCAAAGAGCCCAATAAAATTTATGGATTACACGGCCGCAGGAATCGCAACCATTGCTTCAAATGTGGTGCCATATAAAACTGCAATTAAAAATAATATTGATGGATTATTGTGTTCAACAACTCAAGAATGGATTTCTAGCATGGAGTTAATGATGAGTATTGAGTTTAGAAAAAAATTATTAGGAAATGCTCTCATGAATTTTGAGGGTAAATGGAGTATTGAGCAATCAGATATTTACTCTTCAATTTTAAAAAATATTATTTAAAATGAATAGTTACTTGAATAAAATTGCCTTTGATCCAATTTTTTATAGGAATGCTCATTTGGATCTTCAAGGGTTGCGTGAAAATGAGCTTATAAATCACTATATTAATCACGGGCAGCATGAGGGAAGAATGCCGTCTTCCTATAGTCAATCTTCATTTATATCTTCCATACCAAAGAACTCTAGCTGTTTAGAAATTGGTCCATTTACAACGCCAAAATTAATTGGAAAAAACGTTAAATATTTAGATGTTTTAACTACAAACGAACTAATTGATCGTGCAAAGAAATTAGGAATGAACACTAACAACATTCCTAACATAAGTTTTGTGGGTAGTGATATTCAATCTTTGGGAATTAATGAGAAGTTTGACTTGGTGTTTAGCTCTCATTTAATTGAGCACCAACCTGACTTAATAAAGCATTTAAATGATGTTTATAGTATTCTTAAGGAAAAAGGTAGCTACTATTTAATTGTGCCTGATATGCGATATTGTTTTGATCACTTCATGGATCAAACCAGGACGCATGAGATTATTTGTGCTCATTTTGAGAAAAGAACTCGGCACACTATCAAAAGCCTAATTGAGCACAGGCTTATGCTTACACACAATGATAGTAAAAAACACTGGATGGGTGATTCGGGGGGCAAATCTAATTACTGTGCTAACGATTTAGAAAAAGTTCGCCAAGAATTTTATGAATCAGAAAAGTATATTGATGTACATTCTTGGTATTTCACGCCTGAAAGTTTATATAGAATTTTGGAAAAACTGTTTGAATTGAAGCTTATTAATCTAAAAATTAAAAGAATATTCCCCACCATTAAATACAGCAATGAATTCTTTTGTATATTAGAGAAATTTTAAAGTAAATTATTTTATTTAGAAAAATGCATGATAAATAAATTTAAAAATTATCTAACTCCAGTTTTTATTATAAACTTCATTGTAATATATAGTTTAATTAATGTCACTATGGGTTATTCATCCAATAACAATGCAGAGCAATGGATCAACCTTACAAATTCAATATTTCAAAATGATCATTCAAAATTTTATTTTAGCTATGGACCTCTTTATTGGTTAACTGGTGGAACTGTTACTCCATATAGTATTTTTTCTTATTATGCTTCTAAAATTTTTTCAACCTCATTTTATGCAATTTTTTGGGCTGGATTATTTTTAGCAATTATTAAACATAGAGTGGCAATTTTATTTGCGATAGGTTTTATTTTATTTTGGAAAGAATTAGCTCTAGATAAAATATTTATTATATGGAGTTTTTTTTATATTATTTATTTAGAAAATTTAAATAAAAAAGATATTAATAAACTTCTTATTTTAGCATCAATTCTAATAAGCATATTATTTTACGTAAGATTTTTTTATGGAATCATTGGTTTTGCCATTATTACATCATGGTTGATATATTGCATTTGTCTAAAAAAAATTAAATTTAATATTGCTTCAAGCTTTATTATCATTACATTTTTTTTGTATATATTTAATGGCCTTATTATTTATAAAAGTTCTATAAGTTTATTAAATTATACAGTTATTAATATTGATTTGAGTAAGGCCAACAATATTGATATGTCATTAGATGTTAATTATAGGATGGTAACTTATTTTATTCCAATATTTATTATCTTAATAACATCTTTATATTGTTATTTTAAGGCGCGATTTCTATTAATTCCAAATATAGTATTAAATCTAGCTTTAATAAAGCTTGGTTTTGGTAGGGCAGATCATTTCTTAAAATATTACATTGTGTGTGTCTCACTTTATTCGTTTTCTCTCGCATTAATTTTGGGTAAATCTGGAAAATATGCTTTTATCCTTGTTAATATTTTATTATTATTTTTAGGATTTAGTGGGGCGTATGAAAATTCTCAGATATTTAAAATTGATAAACCAATTGTAGATTTTAATAAGAGTTATGAGCAAAGAATAAAGGACTCATACTCAAATTTTATTCTCGATAAATCTCTTATTGACAAGGTGGGGGGCTCATCAATTGATTTCTTTCCTAACGCAAATGAGTATGCATTCGCAAATAACCTAAATTATAATCAGCGCCCATCATTTCAATCTTATATGACCTTGACCCCATTGCTTGGGGAATATAACTCAAGTTACTACACAAAAGAAGGGCCGAGTTATGTTCTGTGGTCTCCAGCACTTAATTGTCAAAGTTCAGATTGCAATGTTTTTGACGATATTGATGGCAAGTATCTATTGAATGAAGACCCGCTTACAGTGCTATCTATTTTGCAGTCGTATACACCAACAGGGATTTTTAAGAATAAAAATAATCTTCCTTTATTATTATTAAGTAAAAATATTACTAATTCAGATTCTAAGGTTTCATATTCTCCTACAAAAATATTTAAATTCAATGAGTGGATTCAAGTTCCTTCTACTGCTAATAATAATGTTGTTAAACTTTTCCCGCATTTTGAGTTAACCCTTTTGGGTAAGTTAAGAAATCAATTTTTTAGTGGTAAGCCTATAAAAATACGATATAAGTTTTATGATGAAAGTATAAGAGAGTATAGATTGAATATTTTAAACGCTGAATCAGGAATTTGGATCTCTCCTTACCTAAACTCTTTTGATTTTGTAGGCTCTCCCGTCAAAGAGATAATGTTCTTTAATAATAATAGTTATATTGATGAAGAATTTTATGCACGCTGGGGAGAGGTTATTACCCCTCTCATTAAGGTAGATATTAGAAAACCAGTCAATACTGACTTTTATTTAACGGATACAAATTGGGTTACTGGAATTTCAAGAACTCAAGGACTATTTTTCGTCCCCAATTCAGATTTCTTTAAGAGTAAATATAGGGTTGGTAGGCATGTTGTATTTCAAAACTCTGAAACTAGAAAAATTAATTTAGTTGAAAGTCATGGCCAATATTTGCATGTTTTTTTAGAGGGTGGTTTGATAAATCCTAAGCTATCTGGTCCTCCTTATACATTTAATGTAATAAACTAATAATGATGCTTAAATATAAATACCCTATTTTTCTTTCTATTGTATTAGTCCGCAATAGTATTTTTTCTGATCTTGAGGCCCAATTATTATTTTTGACTTCCATTTTTTCAAAGCTTGTTTCAGATTATGAAATAATCATTATTGATAATACATCTGGCTTGGGCGAAATTTATCCATATAATTCACTCACGGGTGAAAATGGGATTCCCAACCTTCAAGTATTTGTTCTGACAAAATGTGTGGATGTTGATACATGTTGTTGGGTTGGCTTGGAAAATTCTTTGGGCGATTATGTTGCTGTAATTGATCTGGATTTGGATGATGCAAAATTTCTTCCCTCCATGTTGGAAGATGCGCTTCAAGGGTTTGATGTCGTTTTTGCTAAAAATACTGAAACGGTCCATCAAAATTTCTTTTACCAAATTTTCTCCACCTCTTTTAATGCGCTTTATAAATACTGTAGTGGAGTCTATTTATCGGACGATGCTCCCCATTACCGACTTTTAAGTCGAAGCGTTGTTAATTTTATTCTCCAACATCCACAGCCTGATATTGCGTATAGGCATCTACCAGCTACTGGCGGATTTTCTAAAATTAAGCTAGCTTATAGTTCAGCCACTCCTTGTGGTGGTGCTACCAAAAAAAATCTCTTGGAGAGTATTGATCGAGGACTGCGCCTTTTAGCCTCAACCTCAAAAGCTCCAATGCGAATTGTGACTTTCCTAACCTTATTTGGTGCGTTATCAAATCTCTTTTACTCCGCCTACGTTTTGGTTGTTGGTTTGTTTAAAGATAATGTGGCGCCTGGTTGGATCAGTCTTTCACTGCAGCAATCAGGAATGTTTTTTTTAATTTCGCTTGTACTTTTTGTGCTTTGTGAATATATTTTGAATTACTCTATTGTTGGTAATGAAGGGCCTGCTTATCATGTTGCTCGCGAGTTCACGAGTGCTCGCATGACTCGAAGGGATAAGTTAAATGTTGAAGTTGTTACATCTTCTTCAGCTGGCACTAACTTTTCAAATAAAGTTGATATATGACATCTCAGTCGTATGAATTTGAGGCGGTTATTATTGGCGGAGGTTTCTATGGGGCTGCAATTGCAGTCTATCTTGCTAAATCGCGGGGATTAAAAAGAGTAATTCTGATAGAAAGGGAGCCAAAACTTCTCAAACGCGCCTCCTATAACAATCAGGCTCGCGTTCACAATGGCTATCATTATCCTAGAAGCTTTACTACAGCTTTTCGGAGTAGAGTTAATCTGCCTCGATTTATTTCTGACTGGCCTCAGGCTATTAATAGTGATTTTGTGAAGCTTTATGCTATTGCCAGGAAAAATTCGAAGGTAACTGCAAAACAGTTTGAACGTTTTTGTAATGAGATTGGAGCAAAGATTGCGCCGGCGGATGAGGAATTTAAAGAATTATTCGAGCCTCGATTGATTGAAAACGTTTTTATAGTTGAAGAGAGTGCATTCGACGCCACTAAGTTGGCAAGTTGGGCTGTTGAAGAGCTTACGAAGTCAGGTGTTAAGGTTTACACATCAACATGTGCGACCTCAATTTCTCGCTCGATGAATTCAAATGCTATAAATGTAGGAATAGAATCTAAATCAGGAGAGGTTTCTTTCCTGACTAGTCGATATGTCTTCAATTGTACTTATAGTGGTCTAAATCAGTTTGCGGGGGACTTTAAAGGTGCTCAAACTAGTATCAAGCAGGAAGTCGCTGAGATGGCCTTGATGCGAGTTCCGAAAGTGCTAAGGAATGTCGGAGTCACGCTCATGGATGGACCATTTTTTTCTTTGATGCCTTTCCCAGACCGTGATCTACACACGTTATCTCATGTTCGATATACGCCTCACTTTAGCTGGAGAGATGAGTTAGGCATTAATCCATATAAAAAGCTCGAAGAATATGGACGAGAAACAAGGGTTGACCGCATGGTTAGGGATGCGGGACGATACTTGCCTTATATTTTAAAAGCTAATTATGTTGAGTCTCTCTTTGAGGTAAAAACCATTCTAATGAAAAATGAGGGTGATGATGGTCGCCCTATCTTATTCGAAAAGCATGTTGAGGTACCAGGATGTTATTCGATTCTAGGGGGGAAAATTGACAACATTTATGATGTCTTGGAAAGATTGGAAGATGAATCTTTTTAGTGGTCGCTATGGGTTGATGCTAACTCTCGGCACTTGCGCTCTCACAGCGATGACATCTACTTCATTGATTATTAAAGGATGTAGTGAGCCCATCATGCATCTTGGCCGCAGTTTAATTTTTAAAAATCTTGCTACTTTTTACAAAAGCTTTCGCATGCTTTCAAGGTCGACAACTATGCCTTACAGAAGGAGAAATTAAGTGAATGCACTCATAGGATACTCAGGCTTTGTTGGAAGCACTCTTTTGGGGCAAAGATCATTTGAGGCGCTCTTTCGATCCACGAATATAGGTAACATAAGAAATAATGTATTTGATTTAGTGGTGTGCGCTGGGGCTCCTGCCCAGAAGTGGATTGTCAATAAGAATCCCGCTCTCGATATGAGTAATATAAATGAGCTTATCGAACATCTCAAAACTATTGAATGCAATAGATTTATTCTAATTAGTACTGTGGATGTATTTAAAGAGCCGATTGGGGTTGATGAGCAATCTAAAGTTGAGGAGTATGGACTGCATGCTTATGGATTGCATCGTCGCTTACTTGAAAAGTTTATACAGCAGCGATTCCCTGATCATTTAATAGTGCGATTGCCCGGACTGGTTGGTCCTAGACTCAGGAAGAATGTTATATTCGATTTCTTAAATGAAAATAATCTTGACGCAATTGAATCTAGAGGGGTATTTCAGTTTTATCCCATGGTCAATCTTTGGGCCGATATTCAGACTGCACTAGAGGCTGGCTTGAAGTTGGTTCATTTAACTGCTGAGCCAATAAGTGTGTCTGAAGTTGCAAATAAAGGGTTTGGTAGAGTATTTCATAACCAACTATCAAATCATCCAGCTAAGTACGATATGCGTACTTGTCATGCCAGCATCTTTGGTGTCTCTGGTTCTTATCAGTACAGCATTCGAGAAACACTACAAGCTATTAGAGCCTATGCTCAAACAGAGTTGCCCTCAATCAATAATTCTGACTTGAAAAATAAAGAATGAGGCTGGCTATTTCAAACATTGCTTGGGATATTGAAGAGGATGAGACGATCGCAGCATTGTTGCATTGCTATGGTGTCGATGCTATTGATGTCGCCCCAGGAAAATATTTCCCGGACCCTATCAATGCTAATAATGAAGAGATATCGTATGTTAAAAATTGGTGGTTGGAGCGGGGAATTGAAATTACAGGCATGCAAGCACTTCTGTTTGGCACCACTGGTTTAAATGTATTTGGATCGCAGGCCTCTCAAGATGCGATGCTCAGTCATTTAGCGGCTGTATGTCGGATTGCCAAAGGTTTAGGGGCAACTCGGCTCGTATTTGGCTCACCCAAGAACCGAGATCGATCTGGTTTAACGGATGAGCAGGCTATGAAAGTGGCCATTCCTTTCTTCCGCAGGCTTGGGGATATTGCGCAAATTAATGATGTGGTGATCTGCCTTGAGCCCAACCCAACCTGTTACGGTGCAAACTTCATGACAACTAGCCGTCAGGCTGCTGATGTTGTCCGAAAGGTTGCACACCCAGCCATAAAAATGCAGCTTGATATTGGCACCCTAACAATTAATCAAGAAAACACTGCCTCTGTTGTGCAGGAATTTGAATCCCTTATTGGGCACATACATGCAAGTGAGCCTGAACTTGTTCCGCTTGGAGATTGTAAGACTGATCATATTGGAATTGCTACTGTGCTTCATCGGCATTTGTCTGATCATTTAGTTTCCATCGAGATGTTAGCAACCAAAAATGAGGCACATACAGAATCAATCGAACGTGCTTTAGCTGCAGCAGTTAATTTCTATCGTAATAACCGCACAGAGGTAGAGGCATGAAGTGGGTAATTCTTATTGCGGGCATTGTATCCAATGCAGCTGCAAGCGTTTTAATCAAAATAGCCATGGCGTCACCTCGTAAATTTCCCTCTTTATCTGAACCTCTTGAAGCTTTAACTAATTGGCCATTTTGGTTGGGCTTGGGTCTTTATGGAGGAGCTTTCTTGCTATACGCAGCTGCCTTGTCCCGCCTTCCTTTAAATGTAGCGCATCCAATCTTAACTGCTGGTGCTATTGCTGCAGTTGCGCTCTCATCCGTAATAATTTTTCAAGAGCCATTCCCATGGACCACAGGACTGGGAATTTTTTTGGTTATTGCCGGGGTTGCATTAATTGCAGCTCGGTTAGCTTGATTTTTTCAAGGAATTAAATAGTGAATTCAATCATCAATCCAGAAATACGCTCAACTTGGGTTGTGCCAGAATTTGATATTCCCCTATGGCTTGAACGTCGGAGCCGTTGGTGTGTTGTGGTTCCAGTAATCAATGAAGGGGATAGAATTCAAAATCTTCTCTCAAAGATGAAGTCGTTGAATATTGAAGAAATGGCCGATATTCTTATTGTTGATGGCGGTAGTACAGATGACTCATTGAAGTTGGATTTATTGCATAAAAAAGGTGTTCGCGGACTTATTTTAAAGACGGGGGCTGGAAAGTTAAGCGCCCAACTACGTTGTGCTTATGCATTTGCCCTAGACCAGGGTTATGAAGGCATCATTAGCATAGATGGCAATGATAAGGATGATCCTAAAGCGATTCCAGCTTTTATCAACGCACTTAATCAGGGGGTAGATTTTGTGCAGGCTTCGCGATTTATATCTGGCGGTGAAGCTGAAAATACACCTGTTTCTCGTAACTTTGCTATCCGCTTTATTCATGCCCCAATGCTTAGTTGTGCTTCTGGTTTTCGCTGGACTGATACTACTCAAGGATTTCGAGCTTACAGTCGGAGGATGTTGCTAGATCAAAAAGTGGCTCCATTTCGAGAGGTATTTGATACCTATGAGTTATTGGCATACTTATCTTACTCTGCGCCTAGGCTCGGGTATAAGTGTATAGAAATCCCAACAATTCGTCGCTATCCAAAGGGAGATGTACCTACCAAAATTAGCAGTTTCTGGGGAAATGCCTTGGTCTTAACTATTCTTATTCGTGCTTGTTTTGGGGTATATAACCCAAGATAATTAGCGGGCCACGTATATATTTTCACCCTTTACAAGAACTTAATAGATGACATTCATTAGCAAAATTGAGCATTCAAACTCTAGTGGCCTGAGAAATTTAAATGCAATAGATGGATTTAGGGGGTTAGCAATATTATTGGTAGTTATTGGACACTTTTGGGTATTTTCAGATGGAGGTACGGATACCCCTGTAAAAATTGGCAATTACGATATTACAAACTTGTTTTTGCTCGCAGGACATGGTGTGCAAATGTTTTTTGTAATGTCAGCTTTCTTGCTTTACTTACCATTTGCATGTGACCCGCAAAATAATACAGACCTTAAAAATAAATTCATTACAAACTTCTATAAAAGAAGATTAGTCAGAATTTATCCAGCCTTTTTATTATTTTCATTGGTTTTATTGGTTTTAACCATTTTTAATATCTATGGCCAAGTCAATTTTAAAAATTTTATAGCGAATGTCTTTTTCTTGCAGCAAATAGGGGTTGCGGGAGGAGTGGAAAAAATTCATCCAGACTATTTACCTGGAACATGGTCTTTAGTTATTGAAATATGCTTTTATAGCATTCTTCCTCTCATTGTTTTTCTGAAGAATCGTAAATGGCTTGTTTCTATAATATGTATCACTTCAATTGCTATGGGGATGCTATATAGAGTTTTTTATGCAGTGATATATGGTGATGTTCAACTCTCCACAGACCAGTCTTTTGTAGCCAGTCTTAATGCGGTTTCCTTTATCGATTCATTTGCATTTGGAATATTAGGTGCGCAGATTTATGCATGGATAATGGGAAGGAGTGAATATGTTCAGCGCATATTCATCTGGAGTTTTTCTCTTATCTCAATAACCGGCTTAGTTTGTATTTTAATTGAGCCTATGCATCCGTATCCATTAAGATGGGCATGGTTATCATCTATCGATCATAAGTTTTTTTTGGGTTTTATCAGTGCATGTTTGTTAATTTCAATAACCTTAAAAAACAGTTATTTAGAGAAATTATTTTCATATGCTCCGCTAAGAATTATCGGCATAGCATCTTTTAGTCTTTTCTTAACCCACTCATTGGTTTGGTCTTTGTTCGTTGATCCCTTATTTAATATTTTTAATATTACAAGTTTTCACGATAAATTATTGATTGGCATTTTATTAGTAATGCCAATATGTATATTATTGTCTGTGTTTTTTTATTTATTGATAGAGCTTCCATTTCTTCGAAGGGGAATCTTTAGTGAAAATATTAAATTTTCACTAAAGATTCTTAAGGAAGCGGTTCTAAACATCCAAGTCAAACCCCTTTGTTTTTTTTTGCTAGCTATATATTCTTTATTTCTTTCGGTCAATTATCTTAATGTAAACGAATCCATCATTGAGCTCAAGTGGTTCCAGGCTGCAAAACTTACGGATGTAAATTGGGATGCTGGTGTAGCTAGGGATAATTCGAGGATATTAATAAGGGCGGAAGATAATCCTGGGTTGATAAAATACTTACAAACTTCTCGTAAGCTCATAACTGAGCAGGGAAAAATTTATGAGGTGACAGACGTGAAGGTTGCTGATAAGCAATGGGTACATGTTTACATAAAAAATATTGACCCCATGGATTTTAAATCCCAACAAAATTTTATGCCTTTATTTAGGTAGTATGTAGATGCCAAATTTTAGCTAGAGATATTTCACTAATTTACTTTTTCATATTACATTTTTCTCCATTAAATTGAAAATCGATAATAGGAGCGTGGTCATAATGTTCCTTCGCTTTTAAATATCTGGCGAATAAATTTTTGACATTAAAAGACGTTATTCTGAAGCTAATTAAAAATTTGGTGAGTTTTCGTTTCTTGCATGGGTTTAGATCCGCAAAAGTTTAGGTTAGTTACCTTGGTTTAAGGCGAATGATTAAACAGCCTTAGCAAGAAAGGGATCATTCCAAAAGGAGTTAAGATGCCACAATCCTTATGCAGATATGAAATGGATGCTTTATAAAGCGCATTAGCTATGCGGAATTGATAACATCCCTTGCTAAATTTTTAGTTGTTAAAGGCTGGTAATACCCCCGCCCCTTAACCTGAGTTAAAAGTAGAATTTCTAAGTTGTTTGATTTAAAGGAAATTCTATGAAAACCTCCCGCTTTACCGATAGCCAAATCATGGCCATCCTCAAACAAGCCG
>Ga0316221_1003095_pt1 | contig 13995 bp, 11 predicted proteins | sample TBH18007metaG_FD_206003 | JGI IMG/M metagenome (GOLD analysis project Ga0316221, IMG submission 206003) | Freshwater microbial communities from Trout Bog Lake, Wisconsin, USA - TBH18007 | ecosystem: Environmental > Aquatic > Freshwater > Lake > Hypolimnion/Profundal zone | place: USA: Wisconsin... | reverse complement strand
GGTTTTCAGCCAACAATGGGCCAATGCGGATATCATCGGCGCTTGGATGGTGTTCTGGCAATTGGTCCGCAGCCGAGAGGATTTCGCCGCCGTCAGCGAAGCCTATAACGAAAAGCAACGCATCTTGCTGCACCGAGCGCTGTCGCTGTTGCCGCAGCGCGACGATGCGCCGCCGCTGGACAATACGATCGCGATTATATCGGCGGTGATGGATGGGCTGTGGATAGAGGTCTATCTCGCCCCCACCCGCACCCCGCCCGAAGCCTGCGTGGAACTGTGCCAGCAAACAACCCAGAGGTTGTTTTTGCCCTGAAACGCCCCTGAGCCGAAGGGACTTGACCGGCGCGGCTTTTGTTATACACTTGTCTCATAAACGCACGGTGGAGAGAGTGCATGGAACAAGTGGCACATACCCGCGAACCCGGTGCGGACCCCGACGCCGCTTGGACCCTGCCCGCATGGACCTATTCCGACCGCGATTTCTTCGATGCCGAGGTCGCGCGGGTCTTTCGCCCGTCATGGCAGGTGGTGTGCCACATCAGCGACATCCCCCATCACGGCGACTTCCACACCTTGGACTATATTGGCGAAAGCGTTGTGGTGGTGCGGGGCAAGGACGCGCAAATCCGCGCATTCACCAACGTTTGCCGGCACCGGGGCGCGCGGATAGTCGACGGCCCGTCAGGCTGCGCGAAACGGCTGACCTGCCCTTACCACGCGTGGACCTATGATCTGGAAGGCAAGCTGACCGGGCTGCCTTTGCGCGAAACCTATGACTTCGACACCAAGACGCATGGGCTGGCGCCTGTGGATCTGGAGGTGTGGCAGGGGTTCATCTTCGTGCGGCTGACAGATGACGGCGGCCCCAGCGTGGCGCAGATGATGGCGCCCTATGCGAGTGAAATCACCCCTTACCGCTTTGACGAAATGTCCGCGTTGGGCCGTGTAACGCTGCGCCCTCGGCAGGTAAACTGGAAGAACATCGGCGATAATTACTCCGATGGGCTGCATATTCCGGTGGCGCATCCGGGGCTGACGCGGCTGATGGGCAATGGATACGGCGTCGAGGCCAGCGAACATGCCGACAAGATGTGGGGACCGATTTTGGGCGCGGATTCGCGTAACATTTCCGAGCGCGCCTATCAGCATTTCCTACCACACGTCCCTCACCTGCCCAGCGAACGCCAACGCCTGTGGACCTATTTCAAGCTGTGGCCCAATGTCGCCTTTGATATCTACCCCGATCAGGTGGACTTCATGCAATGGCTGCCCATCAGCCCCACAGAAACGCTGATTCGCGAGATTTCCTATGTGCTGCCCGATGACCGCAGGGAAATGAAGGCGGCGCGCTATCTCAACTGGCGGATCAACCGGCAGGTCAATCTAGAGGACACATGGCTGGTAGGCCGCGTACAGGAAGGCATGGCCTCGCAAAGCTTTAACGTCGGGCCCTTGAGCGAGCATGAGGTGGCGCTGCGCCATTTCTGCACCCGCATCCGCAATATCATCCCAGAGGCCCGCCAACACCACGCGCCCGCGCCCGGATGGGCGCAAATCTATGGCGCGCCCGGCTGGGCCAACAACTACAAAAGGAAGCCCGCATGAGCACCCAAAACTACGACGCGGTCATCATCGGCGGCGGGCATAACGGCTTGGTCTGCGCCTATTATCTGGCGCGCGGCGGAAAGAAGGTCTGCGTGTTGGAACGCCGTCACGTCGTCGGCGGCGCTGCCGTGACCGAGAAATTCCACCCGGGATTCCGCAATTCCACCGCCAGCTATACCGTCAGCCTGCTGCAGCCCAAGGTGATCGCCGACATGCGCCTTGCCGAGCGCGGGCTGCGGATCATCGAGCGCCCGGTATCGAATTTCCTGCCGCAGGATGATGGCGGATATCTGATGCTGGGCGGAGGACTTGAACGCACGCAAAAGGAATTTGAGAAGTTTTCCAAGGCCGATGCCGCCGCCCTCCCCGCCTATTACGCGGCGCTGGAGACGGTCGCCGATGTGCTGCGCGATCTGGCGCTGCGCAGTCCGCCGAACATGGGCGATGGGCTGGGCACTTTGATCGCGGCGGCGAAACAGGGCAGGCGTCTGGCGGGGCTCAGCCTGTCGCAGCAGCGTGACGTGCTGGACCTGTTCACCAAATCCGCCCGCACTTTCCTCGACGCTTGGTTTGAGAGCGAGGCGGTCAAAGCCGCCTTTGGTTTCGACGCCGTCGTAGGCAATTTCGCCTCCCCCGACACGCCCGGATCCGCCTATGTGCTGCTGCACCACGTTTTCGGCGAGGTGAACGGCAAAAAGGGCGCTTGGGGCCATGCGGTGGGCGGCATGGGCGCGATCACCCAGCTGATGAAGGAGGCCTGCATCGAGGCCGGTGTCACCATCCGCACCGATGCGCCGGTGGCCCGTGTATTGGTAGATGGAACCCGCGCGGTCGGCGTCACGCTGGAAAGCGGCGAGCAGATCCCGGCCAAATCGGTGGTCTCCAACGTCGGCCCGCGCCTGCTGTATGATCATTTGATCGCCGCCGACGATCTACCCGCCGAATTCCGCCGCCGGGTCAAGGGCTTCAAGGTCGGCTCGGGCACCTTCCGGATGAATGTCGCGCTGTCCGAACTGCCGCGTTTCACCTGCCTGCCCGAACCCGGCGAGCATCTGCAATCGGGCATCATCCTTGCACCCACGCTGGATTACATGGACGCCGCCTTCATGGACGCCAAGCGCGATGGCATGTCGAAGGCGCCCATCGTCGAGATGCTGATCCCCTCGATCATCGACGACAGTTTGGCCCCCAAGGGCCAGCATGTGGCCAGCCTGTTCTGCCAACAATTCGCCCCCGTGCTGCCGGGCGGACAGAGCTGGGATGACCGGCGCGAAGAAGCCGCCGACCTCATCATCGACACAGTCGAGCGCTGGGCACCGGGGTTCCGCGCCGCGGTCATCGCGCGCCAAATCCATTCGCCCCTCGATCTGGAACGCAAATTCGGTCTGTCGGGCGGTGATATCATGCATGGCAATATGAGCCTCGATCAGCTGTGGTCAGCGCGGCCCATTCTGGGGAACGGCGCCTATCGCGGGCCGCTGAAGGGGCTGTATATGTGCGGCGCAGGCACCCATCCGGGCGGCGGTGTGACAGGTGCACCGGGGCATAATGCCGCGCATGAGATCCTTGCCGACGGCGCGTTCTGGCGGCGTATGCGGGGATGAAAAACGCCGGAGAACGCCTCGTCGAACTGCTCGAAGCTTACGGCGTGGAACTGATCTTCGGCATCCCCGGAGCGCATAATCTGGAGATGTATCGTGGGCTGGCAGCTTCATCCATCCGCCACGTTTTGGCCCGCCACGAACAAGGCGCCGCCTTCGCCGCAGATGGCTATGCGCGGGTGGCGGGGCGGCCCGGAGTATGCTTCCTGATCACCGGGCCGGGGGTCGCCAATGCCACCGCCGCCATCGGTCAAGCCTATTCCGATTCGGTGCCGATGCTGGTGATCTCAAGCGCCTGTGATCGCGATACGTTGGGCAAGGGGCCCGTAAGTTTAGGCAGGGGTTTCCTGCATGAATGCCGCGATCAAACGCTACTGACCGCCGGCGTCACCGCATGGTCGGTGATGGCGCAAACCGCCGATGACATTCCCCACGCCATCGCCAAAGCCTTCGCCCTCTTCGCGCAAGAACGCCCGCGCCCGGTGCATTTGTCCATCCCGATGGACGTGCTGAAGGAACCTGTCGCGGAGCCTTGGTCCCCCGTCCCGCCCCCCGAAAAGCACACCGCCGGCCCGCAGGCGATCTCCGCAGCGGTGCACCATCTGGCGGCCGCAACCAAGCCGCTGATCATCGTCGGCGGAGGCGCAGTGGGGGCCGCGCCAGAGATCCGCGCGCTGGCGGAACGGACGGGCGCGTTGGTGGCGTCCACCGTCGCAGGCAAGGGCATTTTGCCCGCTGACCACCCCCATAATGTCGGCAGTATCCTGTGCCTGAAAGAAGGCTGGGCACTGGCGGAGGCCGCCGATCTGGTGATCGCCATCGGCACGGAACTCGCCGAAACAGACTTTTGGCGGGCAAGTCTGCCGATCAAGGCGCCGATCATCCGGATGGACATCGACCCCACCAAAATCGCCGACAGCTATCCCGCCGCCGTCGGCTTGATCGGCGATGCCGCCCCCGACTTGCGCGCTCTGCTGGCCGAAATTGAGACGCAAAAGCTCCCCCACCGCGCCGCATGGGAGCCGCCCTTCACAAAAGCTGATATGCGCAGCGCCCTCGCCCCCTTGCAGCAAACGCATGAGCTGGTGTGGCAAACCGTGACCGCTGCCATACCCGCCGATACGATCATCACCGCCGACATGACGCAGTTGGGCTATAGCGGCAATTACCTGATGCCGCGCAGCCGACCGAACCAATGGCTGCACCCCACGGGTTTTGGCACGCTGGGCTATGCGCTGCCTGCCGCCATTGGCGCGGCGCTGGGGTCAGGCCAACCTGTACTCTGCGTGATCGGCGATGCCGGCCTGTTGTTCACCGTGGCCGAATTGGCGACCGCAGTAGAGGAAATTTGCAGCCCGTTGGTAATTTTGCTGTGGAACAACAGCGCACTTGGCGAGATCCGCGACAATATGGTGGATGCGGGGATCAGTCCGGTTGGCGTCATCGCACGTAACCCGGATTACATCGCGCTTGCCCGCGCCTTTGGCTGTGTGGGCATTGCGCCAACCTCTCTGGCAGGCTTGCATGCGGCGCTGGCACAGGCCATCACACGGCCCGGCGTAACGCTGATCGAAATGACCCCGGAGGCCGTGAATTGAAATTTGCCAATCTAACCACCCGCATCGCCGGAAAAGGTTCAAACGCTTGGGATCTGCATTTCGAGGCCGCCCGCCGCGTGGCCATCGGCGAGGTCGCGCCGGGTGCCTATCTGCTGCTCTCCGTAGGCGACCCCGATTTTGATACGCCGCGCCTGATCACTGACGCCGCCATCGCCAGCCTGAACGCCGGGCACACGCACTATACCGAGATGTCGGGCGCGGCCGATTTGCGGCAGATATTGGCCGACGATTATGCGGCGCGGATCGGTGCGCCCGTCCTGCCAGGGCAGGTGACGGTGATGGCGGGGGCGCAAAACGCGCTGTTCGGTACCTGCCTGGCACTGTTCGATCCGGGCGACGAGGTGATCATTTTCGACCCCGTCTATGTTACCTACCTCGATACGCTGGGGGTGTGCGGGGCCAAAGCTGTGACTGTGCCGACGCGGCCGGAGGATGGCTTTCTGCCCCGCCCCGCCGACATCCGCGCCGCGATCACATCCGCCACTCGCGCGATCATCGTAAATGACCCCAACAACCCCACGGGCGCGGTGATCCCGGAGGCATTGTGGCAGGACATCGCCGCCATCGCCATCGCCCATGACTTGTGGGTGATCGTCGACGAAGTTTACCGCGAGCTGGCCCACCCCGGATGCCTCGCCCCCTTTACGCTGGCATCCTTGCCCGGCATGGCCGAGCGGACAGTGGTGATCAGCAGCCTCTCCAAATCCCACGCGATGACCGGCTGGCGGCTGGGCTGGTCTATTGGCCCCACGGATTACGGCGCACATGCCGCCAAGCTCAACATCGTCATGCTCTACGGCGGGCCAGAGTTCATTCAGGACGCCGCCTGCGCCGCCTTGCGCGAGGGAAGCCAGTTCGCCGCCGACATGGCGCGCGAATATGCAGCGCGCGCGAAGGTTGTGGTGGAAACCTTGGCCAGCGCCCCCGGCCTGCGCCCCATTGCGCCGCAAGCCGGGATGTTCGTGATGGTCGATGTGCGCGGCTGCGGCATCTCCTCCGGCGAATTTGCCGCCAGACTGTTTGACGACGCCGGTATCGTCGTGCTGGCGGGCGAGGCCTTTGGCGCCCAGGCCGAAGGCCACATCCGCATCGGCTTGGTGCACGGGACAGAGGTTTTGCGCGAAGCCTGCTTTAAAATTGGCGCGCTGGCTGAAAGACTGATTAAACAGGCCCCATAACACACGCAAACATACACCGGGAGACACCTATGCCACCGAACCACAGACCCCCGCGCGCTCTGGGCTTTGGCATGGTGCTGGCGCTGGTGGTGGGCAATATGATTGGCTCGGGTGTCTATCTGCTGCCCGCGACGTTGGCGCCGCTGGGGGCCAATGCCTTGCTTGGCTGGGGGGTGACGATTGCGGGCGCGCTGTCACTGGCATGGGTGTTCGCACGGCTTTCTGTGACCATCTCCAAGGCGGGCGGGCCTTATGCCTATGTCGAGGCGGCCTTTGGGCGGGGCCCCGGCTTTGCGGTGGCTTGGAGCTATTGGGTACTGCTATGGTCCGGCAATGGGGCGATCGCGGTAGCGGCGGTCAGCGCTCTCAGCAGCCCGTTTGCCTTTTTGCGCGCGCCCGCGATGGCAGCGGCTGCTTCGCTGGTGTTCGTATGGGCGCTGGTTTACGTCAACATTCGCGGGGTAGCGCTGGCGGGGCACGTGCAGGTGGTCACTACCATCGCCAAGCTGGTCCCGCTGGCCTTGGTGATCCTTCTGGGCGCGTGGTTTTTGCTGCCGGTATCACATGTGGCGCTAGTGACGCCCTCCGCCGTGCCGATCAGCGCGCAGGCCATCGCACAGGCCGCCGCGCTGACTTTCTGGGGGTTTCTTGGGGTAGAGGCCGCCACTGTTCCGTCGGATAAAATCATTGATGCGGAGCGAAACGTGCCGCGCGCCACCATGTGGGGAACGGCGTTCACCGGGGTGATATACCTCGCCATAGCGGCGACTTTGCAATATTTCATGTCATCGCGGGCCTTGGCGAATTCGCCCGCGCCGGTGGCCGATTTTCTGGGGCGCTCGTTCGGGCCGGTGGCCGCCGATGCGATGGCCTTGTTTGCGGCGGTCAGCGCCCTGGGTGCCTTGAACGGCTTCATCCTGTTGCAGGGCGAGATGCCTTGGGCGATGGCGCGCGGGGGAGTATTTCCAGCATGGTTCGCCGCCGAGACCCCGCAAGGCACCCCTGCCCGCGCGCATCTGGTTTCGGGCGTTTTGCTCAGCGCGGTGATGTTGCTGAACTACACCGGCAGCAACACGGCGAAACTCTTCGCCGACATCGCCGAGATCAGCCTTGCCGCCGGCATGCTTGCCTATTTCGCCAGCGCGCTGGCCGCATTGAAACTGGTGCGCGGAGAGCGCGTTTTGCCGGTTGCGGCGGTGGTTTCGGCGGGGTTTGTCGCGTGGATGGTGTGGGGGTTGGGGCTGCATGCCAACCTGTGGGGGCTGGCTCTGCTGGCCGCCGGCGCGCCGATCTATTGGCATATGGCAACGCGCGCCAAGGCCTAGACCTTGGCGCATCTGGGGGATAGGAGGGCTGCTCCCGGATAACCAAAGGCGCGCCCATGACACCCCGTGAAACCACCGTCAGCGAAGTCATGGCGGAGAGCGGCGTCGCCTTTGGCACCAGCGGCGCGCGCGGACTGGTATCGGCGATGACCGACTATGTCTGCTATGCCTACACCGTCGGTTTTTTGCAGCATCTGACGAGCGTCGGCGAGTTCGGCCCCGGCCGGCACGTGGCTTTGGCCGGCGACCTGCGTCCCAGCACCCCACGCATCATGGCCGCCTGCGCTGCCGCGATCCGCGACATGGGCGGCAATCCGGTCAATTGCGGCTTCGTGCCGACCCCTGCACTGGCGTTTTACGCTTTTAGCCGGCGCATCCCCAGCCTGATGGTCACCGGCAGCCACATTCCCGACGACCGCAACGGAATAAAATTCTACCGTGCCGCCAGCGAGGTTCTGAAGGCCGACGAACTGGCCATGTCCGCGCAGCGACTGTCGATCGGCCCTGATAAATTCAAAGTTGATGGCGGTTTACGCGATCCCGTGCCACTCCCCGCCGCCGTGGATGTCGAGACTGCCTATGTCGCGCGCTACGCCAATTGGTACGGGCCGGACGCGCTGAAAGGTTTGCGCGTTGGCGTCTATCAACATTCCTCGGTGGCGCGTGATCTGCTGGTACGCATCGTCCAAACCTTAGGCGCAGAGGCGATCCCTCTGGGCAGGTCCACGCGGTTTGTCCCCGTCGATACCGAGGCCATCCGCCCAGAGGACGACGCCCTGGCGCTGGAATGGGCGCAGGAATATGGTTTCGATGCGATCTGCTCTACCGATGGCGACGCTGACCGGCCGCTGTTTGCCGGGCCTGACGGGCTGTGGCTACGCGGCGATGTTCTGGGCGTTTTATGCGCGCGCGAACTGGGCGCAGACCGCGTTATTACGCCGGTCAGCAGCAACACGGTGGTGGAAAAATGCGGCGCCTTTGACCGCGTAGTGCGCACCCGCATCGGCTCGCCCTACGTGATCGCCGCCATTGATGCTGAGGTTGCGGACGGCGGCAAGCTGGTCTGCGGATACGAGGCCAATGGCGGTTTCCTGCTGGGCAGCGATCTGGCAAAAGGCGCGCGCCGCCTCAGCGCCCTGCCCACCCGCGATGCAGTTCTGCCGATCTTGTCGCTGCTGGTGGCGGCGGCAGAGGGGCGGCTGGGCACGTTGCAGGCCAGCCTGCCCCCGCGTTTCACCTATTCCGACCGCATCAAGGGCCTGCCGACCGAGGTCAGCCAGCGCCTGATCGCCCACCTCACCGAGGGTAACGAGCCTGCGCGGATCACCCGTATCACCGCGTTATTCGGCGATTTGGTGGGCATTGCGGCGGCGCTGGACCAGACCGACGGCTTGCGGATCACCTTCTCAGGGCATGAGGTCATCCACCTACGTCCATCAGGTAATGCCCCAGAACTCAGGTGCTACACCGAGGCCGACAGCGCTCCCCGCGCCGCAGAACTGGGCCACGCGGCACTGGCGATTATGCGCGAAGCCGTGCAGGCTTGAAACACCCATGATGCACGTGCCGCAATAGGCCTGCGTTGCTGCAAAAGATCGTTTGCGGGTACCATCAGATCGCGGCCTTTCAGATGAACCAGTTTGCTGCACGTCGGCGACAGTTGACGCACGCAGAACAACATGAGACCACCAGTCGTCTAAGTTTCTGGACCTATTAAATCCCGGTAAGCGTGACCTGTGGGCCGCTTTGCGCGGGCAGGACGGTGCGTAATAGGTAGGACGCAGAACCTGCCTCTCTTATGATAATATCACAAGTTGCGTCCATATCGTTCAAAGCATACCTGTAAGCGGAGCCCCAACCCCACCTTGCGCTGATACGGCGCTACGGCGATTTGCGACGTCCTGATTTTGGGCGAGGCGTTACTCCTATGATAATCTCTAGTGATGATCCTGTGAGCAAGGGGGCTCAGCGGTTCGAGGTGTTCACGGGCACTGGCAGGCGTCGGGAGTGGCCACCGGAGTTGAAGGCTTCGATTGTTGCGGAGTGCTGTCCGGGACGCGGGGGTGTCAGCGCAGTCGCGCATCGCCCTAGGCGGCATCCCCACCGAGGCGCGACAAGCACAGGTGCTGGTATCCAAGTACGCTGATCACTTGCCGCTGTACCGCCAAGCCCAGATTTATGCCCGGCAGGGCATCCAGCTTGACCGATCGACCTTGGCCGATTGGGTCACGTACGTCGCAAATTTTTCGAACTCGCAGAGAAATCACCGGTGGCCGTCGAAGTGCTGCGCCGCATCGCGCTCCTCTACGTCATCGAGGGTGAAGCGCGCGGGCTCCCCGCAGAGCGGCGCCGTCATGCCCGTGGCGAGCGCAGCCGTGTGCTTGTCGATGATCTACACCTATTTCTCGAAGCCAAAAACCGCCAGGTCAGCGCCAAGTCCAAACTCGGTGAGGCCATTCGCTATATTCGACATACGGGATACCCCGGGATCGGGGCGGGTGCACAAAAAAATGCACAGTTTGAGTCACAATCTGATGTGATTGTTTCCGCTACCAATTACCCGCCTTTGAGGGAACGGCGGATTTCCGGGCTTAAGCCGATATTTTGAAAAGAAATGGTGGAGGAGGGATTTAAATTGAAGGCATTTTATGACATATTATCATGTTGTTAGTTAAGAGCACTCGCTCTGGAGGCCCCCATTTAGGCCCCCAACTTTTGCGGCTGCCGTGCAAAACGTCGGTTCCGCTTGCTATCTTTGTTACCATATAGCGGCGATTACGCCGCGTCACGAAACTGCACGATCCGCTGGAATTCGGCAAGTAGTTCGGGATGGTGCCGGGCAAGGTGGTGAACAACACGCACGCTTTCGGTCAGGCGGGCAAGATAGCCCATCGCCAGCACAAGGTCGAGATGGTCGATACCGTAGCTTTGCTCGATCATCCGGAATTCGCGGTCGATGTTCGTCGCCTCGCGTTCCATGTGTTCGAGTTGCTCGTCGCTCAGGCCCCGGATGGATTTGCGCTGCGGGCTAACAAGTTGGTGTTGCGGCGTCGCTGCCACAAGCGATTGCGCATATGGCCATGAAAACTTGTTCATCGCCATCATGGTCTCCGCGACTTCAATCTGGCGCATGGGGCGGAGTTTCTTCAGTTCTCGAAAAGTGTTTATCGGCACCATCCGGTCTTGCAGTAGCTTGGCAACCTCATCACAGATGCCTTCCAACAGGCGGCGCTTGTTGCGGATGCTTGATATGTTGACGAAAAGTGCCCGTGCAAGACGCTCCTCCGAAACGCCCTTTTCAAGCGCCTTCAGGATCATCTTGTGCTCCTGAACAATGGCCATCCGGCTGATACGCTTATTGTAGGTGATGGCCTCGTCATCGGTCGCCACAAGGCAGACAACATCATTGTCCCCCCGCTCTTTCAGAATGTCGATGCGAATGTGCCCGTCGAGAAGGCGATACCGCTCTTCATTTCCTGGCACGCGGATGACGACAGGCGGTTCGATAATGCCGACCTCGCGAATGGAGGCCGCGATTTGCGCGTATTTCGCCGACTTTCTCGTTGTATCCAGCATCGCGCGAAGAAGCTCGATGTCAGCGAGCGGAATCCGAAGACTGGTCGGTTCAAAGGCCTGTTTGATTTTTGGTTGCCGATTGGAACGGGTCATTGCACGCCGATCCTGACATTTTGAATCCGATCCGCGAGACGGGTCGGGATCGTCGCCAGACCTTCATCTTCAAGAAGTGCTACGAAAGGTTCATCGCTGGAAAGCTGGCTCAACGCTTCAACGATAAAAATCAGTCGGTTACGGGTCGCTTCGGTCTTTCGGATCATTATGCGCTTACGCTCAGTGTCTTCCCGAAAGGCTTTCACCAGGCCTTCGGGCGTCGAAGCTGCCTCCTTGCCGACTAGCTTGTTGAGCTTGGCGGCTTTGCCAGAGCGTTTTCGGACTTCCACCAAACGGCGTGCGGCAATGAGAGCACGCCCACGCAGCAGCTTTTCGTCGTAGGCCTTATGAAGCGCGGCTTGCACGCCCTGATCGTCGGCTTCACAGATTTCCAGGGCGACGGAAATGGGGAGATAGCCAGCTTCGACAGCGGCCACGAGTCGCCGTTCCCCGCGTTCCAGCAATCGCCCCACGATATACACATAGTTGGCTGATAGCCCGGTCATTGCCGCAATCTCGTTGTCGGAAAAGCCGCGCCCCCGCATCCCGAGGATGTCCTGTAGCAGGTCCACGGCCTGATGCTGGCGGCGAGCACAATTCTCGACGAGACTGGCGACCAAGCAATCTTCCTGATCGGCAGTCACAATAAGTGCGGGCACCTCATTCTGGCCGAGTTGCCTGAAGGCCTCAAGTCGGCCCTGTCCGCAGACAAGATCGTAAAGTGGCCCATCCTCGCCGTGACGACTGGTTACGGTTATCGGGCGCTTGAGTCCGATTTCGGCAATATTATCGACGATCCCCTTGAACACCTTTTTGTTGCGGAGGCGCGGATTGACCACGGTGATCCGGTCAATAGGGATCATCTCCACGCGCTGGGCGGGGAGCGCCACGGCTATGCCGCCTGCCGAAATGGCACGCGCTCGGCCAATGTGAAAAATCCCTCCAGGCTGTCGAAGCGAAAGGCGTCGAGCGACAGGCCATTGTAGTCGGCGAGGCGCAGCACGCCTTCGGCAACAGTCATGCGCGGCAAGATATAAAAATCGTGCGCATTCTTGTTATCCGAGTCCATCCTAACGCAAATGGTGAGGTCGGGCCGCAGGCTTTCGTCGATCCGGATTTTCCAGCGGCGGCTACCGCCGCGTGTCACCTTGCACCGGGCGATAACAATGGAAACGGTGATTTCGTCGCTGATCAGCAGCGTGTCATCTTTGAGATTCTGGATCGAGGTGCCGCCAGCGGCATGCACGCCATCGATCACTTCCCTGACAATCGAGGGGTGTATCAGGCGCAAGGCGCGGTTGACCTCAATGTAGCGGTAATCGTGGTCCGGGCTGAAACCGACAAGTGCATAGACGCGCAACAGACTGCCGAAGCGGACCTGATAGGCGCTGCTTGACGGGCAATCCTCAAACTCGTCGATGATGAGGCCGGACAAGTAGCCGTTCTTTTTGAGGATGTCCGAAAGAAGCGTGAGCATTTCGTCGTCGGTCAGGCGTTTCGACCTCTCCGCGATGATGATGCGCGCTTGGTCGAACAACGCCTGCGCGACAATCGGGGGAAAGGCTTGATCGTGCCTGATCCATTCCGAAGGATCATTGCGGACATGGCGGGCTTTCAGTTTGAAGGACGTGCGGCCCCAGACGTTGTGACCGGCATATTTGTCGTTGATGAGGATTTGGTGGACTGCTCCGCGTGTCCATGCACGCCCAAGGTCGGACAGAATGCCTTGGGCATTGAGCATATCGGCGATCTGCCGTTCCGATCTGCCGTCTTCAACGAATTGGCGGTAGATTTCACAGACGGTCGCGACCTCTTCGTCTGGCCCCCGCACGAGCACGACACGATCCGTGGCAATGCTCTTGTGCTCGCCCCGATCTAGCACGCCCTTTTGCTGGCCGCGCTCGTCAACAAGCATCCGGCGCAGACCGAAGCCGGGTGCACCGCCTTGGCGGTAGCCAAGGCTGATTAGGCGACATTGACCGGCAAAAACCTTGACCGATAGCTCACGGCTATATTCTCCTGCCATCGCGCGCTTGACGGTCTTGATGATCGACGAACCAATTGTGCCGTCGTTCTCAAATTGTTCGGCGCAATAGTGGATGGTGATGCCAGCGCGCTTGCAGCGCAATTCATAGTGGGCGGCTTCGTCGGGGTCCTGAAACCGGCCCCAGCGACTCACGTCGTAAACAAGGATCGCCTCGAAATCGGTGTTGCCGCTATCGATGTCCGAAAAAAGCCGCTGCAAAGATGCTCGCCCGTCTATGCGCAGGCCGCTCTTGCCTTCGTCAGCATAGGTACGGACAATCTCGAAGCCGCGCCGCCCGGCATAATCGCGAATCTCTGCTGCCTGATTATCGGTCGAGTATTTCTGATGCTCGGTAGACATCCGGACATATTGAGCCGCCCGCTTTGGCGGCGGATTTTCGGTGGGCCTATTGTCTGGTGTTCTCCACTCAATAACCATCATCATGCCTTGGTGTTGCCGGGGCAATACTTCGCTTCAATCTCCTTCGTAGCATAAAAGGAGAGGCAACATGTTTCCAAAGAAGGGCAGTTATTTTCCGGTCGGGCGCGACGCGCTGACCGACTCTGAATTTGCGCAGGTGATCGCCTCGGCCTTGAAGGTCGAATTCGGATCGACGCGCAACGGCGCGAAGATGATTAGGAAGTGGACCGGGGTAAGTGAGCGCACCGCGAAAAATTGGCTGAGCGGGGCGAATGCGCCAAGCGGTGTGCATCTGATCTTGCTGGCGCGCGAATCCAATGCGGTGCTCAAGGCGATGATGCTGATGGCGGAGAGGCCAGAGATGTCGCTGGGTGCGAGCCTCCTGTCATTACGGCGCGTGTTGGCGGAGACAATGGCGGCGCTCGATCAGATGATGTGATAGAACACTTCATCTTCGTAGGGCGGGTTCCGGGGTCGGGGCGGAAAGAACGATGGCCGCGACCGAAGGGAGCCGCCCGCACATCGTGTGGGGGCGGGTTAAGGAGAGTGCGC
>Ga0316221_1003087_pt1 | contig 14019 bp, 16 predicted proteins | sample TBH18007metaG_FD_206003 | JGI IMG/M metagenome (GOLD analysis project Ga0316221, IMG submission 206003) | Freshwater microbial communities from Trout Bog Lake, Wisconsin, USA - TBH18007 | ecosystem: Environmental > Aquatic > Freshwater > Lake > Hypolimnion/Profundal zone | place: USA: Wisconsin... | reverse complement strand
TACTATCAATCTAGACCGTGTGTCACATATGATTGTTGGATTGCGTGAAGAAGGTACACAGTGGATTGGTAAAGCAAAAATATTAGAAACACCAATGGGTAACATTGCACGCCAGTTAATTGAAGGCGGTGCACAGTTAGGTGTTTCTTCAAGAGGTATGGGCTCACTTAAAAATGTTAACGGTGTTAATGTTGTACAGCCCGACTTTTATCTGGCCACAGCGGCGGATATTGTAGCAGACCCTTCTGCGCCTGGAGCATTTGTTCAAGGCATCATGGAAGGAAAAGAATGGATGTTGGTAAATGGTGTTTGGACTGAAGTAGAACATGCACAAGCAATTAGAGAAATCAAAACTGCTACACGTGCGGAAATCGAAGCAGTAAGTCTTCGCATATTTGAAAACTTCATGAAAAAACTATAATCAATAAATACCAAATATAAAATCAAGGAGATTTTTAGATGACAACAAAAAAATTCAAACTGTCTGAAGCCGCTAGTGCAATCTTAGAAGGTTCTAAAGAAACTTTCGATGCTAACATTGCTGCTAAAAGAGGCGCAAGAGGTCAAGACCATCATCCAAAAGGTGAAGTTGGTGACGATAGATTACCAGCATCAACTGCATATGGTCAACATGACGCAGGTATTATCGGTCATTCCCCTGAAGAAATGGACGATAAATTACCAGATTACTTAAAAGGTACTCCATCTGCAACACCTCCAGGTGCAACACCTCCTGTAGGTTCAGAGAAAGCAGGTGTTGGTGCTTCTAGACCACAAGGTCAACCACAAGAAACAATGGGTCGTAAAGACATTATGCATCCTGACCAAAGAAACGGCAACCAATACGAAAAATTGCGTGACCGTACTGCTGAAACATTACCAGCAAATACATTTGGTACAAACAAAGGTGCTACATTCCAACACTATGATGGTTCACACACAGCTGGTTCACAATCACAACACGTTAATATGGAAGCAATTGATATGTCTGATGACATTCGTGCTTTGTTAGCTGGTGAAAATCTATCAGAAGAATTTGCACAGAAAGCAACTACAATTTTTGAAGCTGCTGTACACTCACGTATTGAACAAATTGCAGAACAAATCGAAACAAGTTTGGTTGAGCAATTTGAAACTGCTGTAGAACAAGTTAAAGAAGATTTGGCATCCAAAGTTGATGACTATCTAAACTACATTGCAGAAGAATACATGAAAGAAAATGAATTGGCAATCGATACAGGCCTACGTGCTGAGATTGCAGAAGAATTCATTGGCGGTTTACGTAATTTGTTCATCGAACACTACATCGATATTCCTGAAGACAAGGTAGATGTTGTTGCTGAGATGGCAGAAAAAGTTGCTGAACTAGAAGCACAATTAAACGAACAAATTAATACTAATATTGGTTTGTCAAAAGATTTGAACGAACAAAGAAAAATTGAGGCAATCTACACAGCGTGTGAAGGCCTAACGCAAACTCAAGTAGAAAAATTGAAATCACTCGCAGAGGGTGTGGAATTTACTACTGAAGAAGAATTTGCAGACAAGTTGTCAACTCTAAAAGAATCATACTTCAAAGTTGACGTTAAGGTTGCAGACAATTCTGCTTTAGATGATGAAGTCCACATCGAAGAAGATACAAAGACTGTTAAGTCCGCAGATCCTTTGATGGAACAAGTCGTTGGAATTCTTAATAAAAAATAAGAATACCGAAAAATAATAAATAAAAGTTTCAATTAAGGAGTTATCCACATGTATATGACAGAAGAACTACAAAAGAAATGGCAACCAATTCTGGAACATCCAGAGTTAGAGTCCATTAAAGATCCATACAAAAGAAGCGTTACAGCTTTAGTATTGGAGAACCAAGCACAAGCAATGCGTCAAGACCGTCAGGCTTTGAACGAAACTGCTTCTGATCCTGGTCCAACAAACGTTACAGGTTCTGGTATCAGCAACTTTGACCCAATCTTAATCAGTTTGGTTCGCCGTTCATTACCTAACTTGATTGCTTATGACGTTGCAGGTGTTCAACCTATGACTGGACCTACAGGTCTAATCTTTGCAATGCGTGCTCGTTACAGCAACCAAGCAGGTTCTGAAGCATTCTATAACGAAGCAAACACAATTTTCTCTGGTGTTTCTTCTATTGCTAACCCATACGGTTTCGTTGGTAACACAGCAACAGATACTACAGCAAATACACAAACTGCTGTTTTGGCTGCTAACTCTGTTACATCTGGTATTGCAATGCCAACAAGCGTTGCTGAATATTTGGGTTCTGATGCTAACGCTGCATTCCAACAAATGGCATTCTCTATCGAGAAAGTTACTGTTACTGCACAATCAAGAGCATTGAAAGCTGAATACTCACTAGAACTTGCACAAGACTTGAAAGCAATTCACGGTTTGGATGCTGAGACAGAATTGTCTAACATTCTATCTACTGAGATTCTTTCTGAAATTAACCGTGAAGTTATCCGTACAATTTACACATCTGCAAAGATTGGTGCTCAATACGGTACAACAACTGCTGGTTATTTTGACTTAGACACTGACTCTAACGGTCGTTGGTCTGTTGAACGTTTCAAAGGTTTGATTTTCCAAATCGAACGTGATGCTAACGTTATTGCAAAACAAACTCGTAGAGGTAAAGGTAATGTGTTGATTGTTTCTTCTGACGTAGCTTCCGCAATGGCTATGGCAGGTGTTCTATCATACACACCAGCTCTACAAGCTGACTTGCAAGTTGATGATACTGGTAATACATTTGCTGGTATGTTGCACGGTCGTATCAAAGTGTACATCGATCCATATTATGGCGGTTACACAACTAACCAAGAGTTGGTTACAATTGGCTACAAAGGTTCATCACCATATGATGCAGGCTTGTTCTATTGCCCATACGTTCCTCTACAAATGGTTCGTGCAGTTGACCAGTTCACATTCCAACCAAAAATTGGATTTAAGACTCGTTACGGCATGGTTGCAAACCCATTTGCAGAAGGTTTGGCAGTTGGTAACGGCCGCCTTGACTCACAAACTAACGTATACTACCGTTTGTTTGCAGTGAAAAACTTGATGTAATCCCAACGGGATGAGAAACCACCGATAAGAGTGGTACTTAAAAAGGAGACTTCGGTCTCCTTTTTTTTGGTGCCTAAATACCTACATGACAGCATTAAACAGAACTCCTCTTAATACAAACTTTCTCCAACCGTCAAAGTTTATCTTGGCTTTTAATAGATTGCCAACGGTGCAGTTTTTTTGCCAAGAAGCTAATTTACCTGGTGTAAGTATTGGAACAACTGAATTCAATACACCACTAGTAAATGTTCCTATCGCAGGAACAAAAATTGATTATAGAGAGTTTGATGTTACATTTATGATTGATGAACAAGCCAATTCTTGGAATGAATTGTATAAATGGTTATTAGCTATTGCATCACCTAAAAGTCTATCGGATAGAGCAATAAACAATCAGTTACAGAATACGTTTACTGCAACAAACAGTTACTATTCTGATGCAAATTTAACGATTATGTCAGCGCTAAATAATCCATTGTTATCAATAAACTTTCACAGGATGTTTCCAGTTTCTTTGTCTGACATACAGTTTGATACGAAACAGTCTGCGGATACAATCTTAACAGCAACTGCAACATTTAGATACGAGTATTTCGAAATACAAAATTACTAAAACTTTTTGATTATATTATGGAAAACATTGAACAAATACTAAACAACTGGACAACCGACTCTGATATAGACCAGACAGAGCCCGGCAAAGAACTCCTAAAAATCCCAAAACTACACAATAAGTATCTCACCATTCTCACAAAACATAAGATGGCTGCCAAAAAAGCCAACTTTGATTACTTGCGTATGCGTAAGGTCAAATGGGAATACTACACAGGCAAATTATCCAGAGAAGAACTGGAACAATATGGTTGGGAACCATTTCAATTCACACTCAAATCAGATATCACAACATATTTGGAATCTGATACAGACTTAATCAAATTATTGGAGAAAAAAATCTACCATGAAGAATCTGTGTCTGTTGTTGAGGCAATAATGAGTGAGTTGAAACAGAGAACGTGGCAACTCCGTGACTTTATCACATGGGAGAGATTCATTGGAGGACAATAAAGAACACTTGATTGTAGAAAAAGTCAATGAAGTATATGTAAAAGTAAATTGTGAACGACACGTTGCACAAGAACTTTCTCAGTTTTTTGAATTCTTTGTTCCTGGTCACCAATTTGTTCCAGCTTTTAGAAACAAGATTTGGGATGGCCGTATAAGGTTGTTCGATTTACGTAACAATCAACTATACATTGGACTTCTTCCATACTTTGAAGAATTTTGTAGAGAAAGATCCTATACATGGGCTCACGATGAAATAGAAGATGAGTATTCAGTATATCACGCTAAGAAATTCATCAAAGAATTAGACATACATTCTAATGGCAAACCAATTGAGGTTCGTGACCATCAAATTAATGCGTTTGTTCACGCAATGCAAAGACGTAGAGCATTATTGTTATCTCCAACTGCATCAGGCAAGTCGCTAATCATCTATATGTTGTTCAGACAGATGTTGAGATACAAAGAAGGTAGTAAAGGCCTAATCATCGTTCCAACGACTTCTTTGGTTGAACAGTTATTTTCAGACTTTGGTGACTATAACAATGGTGCAATGGGTGAATATGTGCATCGTATTTACCAAGGCAAAGAGAAACACACAGACAAGCCATTAACGATATCAACGTGGCAATCATTGTATCAATTGCCTAAAGAATATTTTCACCAGTTCGATTATATTATTGGTGACGAAGCGCATCTGTTCAAGGCACAATCGTTAACCACTATACTTACTTCTTGCATCAATGCAAAGTATCGTATTGGTTTAACTGGCACTTTAGACGGAACCAAAACACATAAATTGGTATTAGAAGGTTTGTTTGGCCAAGTGAAACAAGTTACCACAACTAGAGAGTTGATGGATAAGAAACAAGTTTCAGATTTTGAAATCAAGTGTTTGATACTGAAACATCCAGATGATATATGTTTGGAAATGAAAGATAAAGACTATCAGGCAGAAATACAATATCTGATTGCCTGTGAAGCAAGAAATAAGTTTATAAAAAACCTTGCAGTTAGTTTAGGTAATAATACTTTAATTCTCTATCAGATGGTTGCCAAGCATGGACAGGTCCTGTATGATATGATTCGGAACACAGAGAATATAGGTGACAGAAAAGTATTCTTTGTGCATGGCGGAACCGAAACAGAAGACAGGGAAAAGATTAGAGAAATTATGGAAAGAGAAAATGACGCTATTATCGTGGCTTCTTACGGCACTTTTTCTACAGGCATTAATATTAGGAATTTACATAATATTATATTTGCCAGCCCAAGTAAAAGCCGAGTCAGAAGCCTTCAATCGATTGGCCGAGGGCTTAGAAACTCGGAAGGTAAAAACAAAGCAACACTATACGACATTGCAGACGACCTCAGATACAAAAAACACATGAATTTTACATTGAAACATTTCGTGGAAAGAGTAAAGATATATACTGAGGAGAAGTTTTCATTCAAAACATACAAAATAGGACTAAAAAAATGAACAACATTAAAATCGTTCGTATGCAAAATGGTCAGGATATTATTGGTATGGTGAATGAAATAATGGAAGGCCAATATGTGGTTGAACAACCAATGGAATTCCAAATGATAAACCGAAATAGAATAGCAACTATCACATTAGCACACTATCTTCCTATAGAACTTGTAGCTAAAAATGAGGTGGTATTGAATAGTAAAGATATTGTATTCATCACAAATCCATCAGAGAACTTTGCTGAATACTATGAAGGCGCTTTAATGAAGGAAGAAAACTCTGTGAACGAGTCTTTGGCCAAGGAGATTTCGGAAGACCTGACTGCTAGAGTTAGGGAAATTATGATGCAAGCTTTTGGAGAACTGGAAGATCCAGGAGAAAGAACATTACATTAATATTAAGCAGCAACACCGAGACCTTAACATTTGTCAAGGCCTTTTGTCAACATTTATTATGGTACATTTAACATGAGCACTAAACATTACATCAACAATGCCGACTTCTTACAGGCATTAATTGCATACAAGTCACGCAAAGAGACTAATCCACAAGAACCTATACCAAATTACATAGGTGAATGTTGGATGAAAATTGCCGAAGGTCTGTCTCACAAACCTAATTTCATCAGTTACACTTACAGAGATGAAATGATTTCGGATGGTATCGAAAACTGCCTCATGTATTTTGAGAACTTTGATCCAACAAAATCTAAAAATCCATTTGCATACTTCACGCAAATCATCTACTATGCGTTCCTTAGACGCATCCAAAAAGAAAAGAAACAACTGTATGTCAAGTATAAGTCTACTGAACAAATGGGCATCCTAGATGAGTTTGAGATGTTGGATCATGATGGAAGTTCTGTACAGTTTGAATTATACGACAACATTGCTGAGTTCATAGAAAACTATGAAATTGGGCAAAAGAAAAAGAAAGATGAAAAGAAAGTAAGTAAGAAGCCAAAAGGCATTGAACAATTTTTGGAGGATTAATATGAGAATAGGATTTACTGCATCATGTTTTGATTTGTTTCATGCAGGCCATGTAATGATGTTGAAAGAAGCCAAAACACAATGTGATTTTCTTATTGTTGGATTACAAACTGATCCTACAATCGATAGACCTGAGAAGAACAAACCCGTTCAATCGGTATTTGAACGTTACACTCAACTTGAAGCTTGCAAATATGTGGACCAAATTATACCATATGCCACAGAAAAAGAGTTGATGGACATCTTGACATCTCATCCAATTGATGTTAGAATCATAGGTGAGGAATACAGGGATAAACAATTCACTGGTTATCAATTGCCAATGTCTGTCTATTTCAATTCTAGGCAACACAGCTTCAGTACCACAGAGTTGAGACAACGTGTATTGAATGTGCATAAAGAGAAGACTGTTGTTTCTATCGCCAAATGATAATGGTGGATTACACTCCAGAAAATTTTCAAAAGATTTCTGGAATTATAAAAAAGAATCTGACATACGACTTGTTGCCTAGAAAATGGTTCATCAGGAATGCGGCCAATCCAATGTTTGGTCATTGCCACAATGCCGCAGGATGTTTGTATAAGATATTTGGACATGAAAACATGCACATGTATCGTGCTTTGGACGATGAAGGCATCTATCATTGGTGGTGTATTGATAAAGAGAATAAGATTATTGACCTTACTTCTGAACAATATACAGACTTTGGTAGAAGACCGCCATATGCAGAAGGCGAAAAGGCAAACATCTTAGGTTTTGGATACCGAAAAAGAGTGATGACTTTGTTTAATAGGGTAATGAATGAGTATGAAGATAGCAACAATTACGGATCAACACTTTGGATCAAGGAATGACTCGGCTCATTTTCTAGAGTATTACGAGAAGTTTTATAGGGAAACATTCTTTCCCATGATTGATAGTGAGGGCATCAATACTGTTCTCATTCTAGGTGATACATTTGACCGCCGTAAATATGTAAACTTTTTTACTCTTAAACGTGCCAAAGAGATGTTCTTTGATGGACTCTTTGAACGTGGCATCAATGTTCATATGTTGGCAGGCAACCACGACACATACTTTAAGAACACTAATGATGTAAATTCGGTTGACTTGTTGCTACGTGAGTATGGTAACATCAATGTGATAGACCATCCTACGGAAATCTATGTTGGTCCACATAAGATTTGTATGATGCCTTGGATTTGTCCAGAAAACTTTGATGCTAGTATGACGATGTTGAAAGATACTGATGCACCTATTTGTATGGGTCATTTTGAAATTGCAGGCTTTGCTATGCATCGTGGCATGCCATCAGAAGAAGGATTGAATCGTGGGATATTTAATAAGTTTGAGTATACTTTCTCTGGTCATTATCACCATAAATCTGATGCTGACTCTATCTATTATTTGGGAAACCCATATGAACTCACTTGGCAAGACTATAATGATCCCCGTGGTTTCCATATATTTGATTTGGATAATCGTGAACTTATTTTTATACACAATCCTAATGTAATGTTTCACAGGTTGGTATATGATGACAAAGTATCATCTATAAGTGATATTATGCAATTATCGTTTACCGATTATACCGCCAAGTATGTCAAAGTGGTAGTGGTAAACAAAACCAATCCATATCTGTTTGACCAGTACATGAATAAGCTATATGATGTTAATCCTGCCGATATTACCATTGTGGAAGATGCTTTAGACTTGACAGACGAAGCAGAAAATGATAAGATAGATGAAGCGGAAGACACAATCACTATCATTAACAAATATGTGGATGGTCTCCAGAATGAAGGTATTGATGTCAATAAACTGAAAAACATGATGCGTGAGATTTACGTTGAGGCTTTGAACTTAGAACAAACATGATAAAATTCCAAACGATACGTTGGAAAAACTTATTGTCTACTGGCAATTCGTTTACCGAAATCAAGTTAGACAAATCTACCAACACATTGATTGTTGGTAGTAATGGTGCAGGCAAATCAACAATCTTAGATGCATTGTGTTTTGGCCTTTTTGGTAAACCATTCCGAAAGATTAACAAACCAAATCTTGTAAATTCAATTAACAACTCTAATACTGTTGTTGAAGTTGAGTTTGCCATTGGTAAAAAACAATACAAGATTATTCGTGGTATCAAACCGAATGTGTTTGAGATTTTATGCAATGGAACTTTGGTCAATCAAGATGCTAAGTCAAAAGATTATCAAGACTTCTTAGAGAAGACTATTCTCAAATTTAACTACAAGTCTTTTACGCAAATTGTTATCCTTGGTTCAGCATCATTTGTTCCATTCATGCAGTTATCTCCTGCTGACCGAAGAACTATCATTGAAGAACTGTTGGATATCCAAATCTTTACATCGATGAATGGCCTGATTAAAGAAAGAATGGCCGGCATCAAAGATGAATCTTCTAAAAACAAGTATGCAATGGAGTTGGCATCTGAGAAAATCAAGATGCAAAAACAAAACATTGACGAACACAAGAAGAACAATGAGGATGAGATTGAGAAAAAGAAATCTGAGATTGCAACTAACGAAGAATACATTGTTAAGATTAATAGGGATATTGTATTAATCCAAAAACATATTGATATGTTGACTAAGAAAATACAAGATAAATCTTCTATTGATTCTAAAAGCAAAAAACTGGTACAATTGGAAGCTAAGTTAGAAACAAATATCAAGAAAGTGGAAAAAGATATTGCTTTTTACCACGACAATGATAATTGTCCTACTTGTAAACAAACTATTGACAGAGATTTCAAACAAGTCCAGATTGATGTGAGTGAAGCTAAAGTATCTACACAGAAAAAAGCCTTGCAAGAATTGAATACTGAATATGAGAAGATGCAATCACGTTTGAATCAGATTGTGGAAGTATCTAAACATATCACAGAACATAACAACGAGATTGTTAAACACAATTCCACATTAACTTCAATCAACACATATGTTGCCAAGTTAAACAAAGAGATTGTGGAACTTAGTAATAAGAAACAAAACTTGACGGAAGAAAACCACAAGTTAAAAGAATTGAAGACAGAGTTGGCTTCGTATGTCAAGATACAAGAAGAATTGTCTATTGAAAAACATTACCATGAATACGCAGCATCATTGTTAAAAGATAATGGCATCAAAACCAGAATCATTAAACAATATTTGCCTATCATTAACAAGTTGGTGAACAAATACTTGAAGGCTATGGACTTCTTTGTTAACTTTAACTTGAACGAAAACTTTGAAGAAACAATTAAGTCACGGTATCGTGATGAGTTTAGTTACTCTAATTTCTCTGAAGGCGAAAAGATGCGTATTGACTTGGCATTACTGTTTACATGGAGACAAGTTGCTAAAATGAAGAACTCTACTAATACCAATCTGTTGATATTGGATGAGGTGTTTGATTCGAGCCTAGATACTGTAGGCACAGATGAGTTTCTAAAATTGATACATGAGATGGGTACAGACACTAACATTTTTGTTATCAGTCATAAAGGCGACCAACTCTTTGAGAAGTTTAGGTCTATTATTAAGTTTAGAAAAGTCAATAATTTTTCACAGGTGATTATATGAGCGAATTAAAACCAATAGATGGTGTCTTTAAGATTGACACAAGTGATGCACTTAAAGGTGAGGTTAAGTCTTCCGTAGAAAAGATTGAAACATTTAAGTTGGTTGCTGAAACTGATCCAGTTTTGTATGAGCCAATACCTTTATTTGACTTTACAAACCCACCTGTAGATCCAAATGAGTTTGCTTCTTCATTGGTAGAAACTTGTAAAAAAGAACAAGGCGTTGGTTTGTCCGCCAACCAATGTGGTTTTAAGTATCGTGTATTTGTAATGGGTGCAAATGATGATTATGTGGCATTTTTTAATCCTAAAGTATTAACTACTGAAGGTGAAATCCACATGATGGAAGGTTGTTTATCATTTCCCTTGTTAGGATTACATATCACACGACCAAAAACAATTACCGTGGAATACCAGGACTTCACAGGTGAAACCAAGAATATGACTCTGGATGGCATATCTGCAAGAGTTTTTCTCCATGAGCTTGACCATATGAATGGAATAGTGTATACTCAACTTGCAAAACCTATGGCGTTGAAATCAGGAATGGCTAAACGTCAGAAGATGATTAAGAAAATTGCAGGTGCATATGCACAAATGATGAAACGTGAAAGTATAAAAAATGGCACAAACGCCTCCAGAACTAGTTGAAAAACAATGGCAAGCTTGGCAAGAAAAGAATCCTGTCATTGACCATATAGACACAGATGTACTAAAATCAAAACTGATTGAAGACTTATCTTATGCATCTCAAATGGATGTTAAAGAGTATACTTTATATCAGAAATGGTGTGAAGTGAAAGAAAGATATCCTGTTGAGAATATCTCTACACTTTGGGGTGACGAGTTACAAATGGTCAATAAAGGCCAAGAAGAAATTATCAAGAAAGTAAAAACTAACTTTTGGATGCCAAAGAATCCTGATGATTATGAAAATCTTAAACCTAAGTTAGTGTTGCATAATGGTGAATTGGCAGAAACATGGAATGCCATTCGCACATTTTCTTCCACAATGAAGAACAATTCTAATATTGGTCGTAATCTATTCTATGCAGTCGTTGATGAAGTGACTGGAAACTATCTTGGTGTTATCTGTATATCATCTGACTTCTTAGACTTAACACCTAGAGATACTGCGATTGGATGGTCTAGGGACGTTAAGACACAACAAGGTATGATTAATCATACTGCAATTGGTTCTACAATCGTTCCGTTGCAACCATTAGGTTACAATTACATGGGTGGTAAGTTGTTGGCATTATTATGTTTGGCTGATACAGTACAGAATGATTGGAAAAGACAATATGGAGACACTCTTGTTGGCGTTACTACAACGTCACTCTATGGTAAAACAAAGGCAGGTGGATTATCCCAATACGATGGCCTTGAACATTGGCAGAAAATGGGATTCTCTAGTGGTTCAGTTGCTTTCGAACCTAAACGTTCTACTGCTAACATGGTTTATGATTGGATTAAAGAAAACCATACAAGAAAATACTTTGAATGGTGGGATGCCAAGAACACACAAGGACTTCCACTGAAACGTGACCACAAAAATCGTTCATTGAACTTTGCATATTCCAAACTTGGTATACCTAAAGAACTTATCCGTACTGAACATCAACGAGGTATTTACTTTTCTCCGTTGTACGATAATACCAATGAATATCTCCGCAAAGAAATCGGTGATGATGCCTTGGTAAAATCGTTTGATACAAGTGAAGAAGCATTGACTACCATTTGGAAAACCAAATACGCTAAAGGCCGCATCAGGCAATTACAAAAGAAAAATACGGTATCATATGAAAACCTATTCTATGATGACCTAATTTATTTGACTTGGAACGAAACCAAGACCAAATATTTGCCACAGGTTGGCAGATAGTCAAGTATACCACAATTATGCTTGACAAATCATATACATAAGTGTATGATAGTGATTCTAGTGACGCAAAACTAGGAATTTTTTATTTTATTAGGAGTTATATTATGAGCAAATTATCCGCAAAAACACGTATGTTGAACACTTTGAAGAAAACAAGTGGTTACAACACATTCACTACACGCCAAGCACAAGTTCGCTTTGGTATTAGTAACGTTGCGGCACGCATTGACGAACTTCGCCAAGAAGGTCATTGCATCTACACTAACAGTCGTATCCTAGAAGATGGTCGTAAGATTTCTTACTACCGTTTGGGAACACCAACTAAGGCTATGATTAAATCTGCTTTGAGTGCAGGTCATTCTTTTACTGCTTAATTGCAGACACGGGAACCGCTAGTCGGTTCCCCTTTTTTTATATCTTGGAGTCTACATGGAAATTTCAATTAAAACAGAAGAACTAAGAAAGTATAGTATCTTCGTTGCAACACCAATGTATGGTGGGCAAAATCATGGTCTTTACATGAAAGCATGTTTAGACTTGCAAGGTCTTTGTATGCAATACGGCATTCAAGTCAAATTCTCATTCCTTTTCAATGAGTCCCTAATTACAAGAGCTCGTAACTATTTGGTTGACGAGTTTATTCACCGTTCCGAGTGCACACATTTGTTGTTTATTGACTCCGACATTAATTTTAATCCACAAGATGTTATTGCTATGTTGGCATTGGATAAAGATGTTATCGGTGGTCCTTATCCTAAGAAAGCAATCAAGTGGCGTTCTGCTGTTGCAGCACTTAAAAAGAATCCTGACATTGAACCACAGACACTTGAGAAAGTTGTTGGAGACTTTGTGTTTAATCCTGTTAAAGGTACTGCACAATTCAACGTTACAGAACCATTAGATGTACTAGAAATTGGTACAGGATTTATGATGGTGAAACGTGAAGTGTTCTCTAAGATGGAAGAAGCATATCCAATGATTCGTTACAAACCAGACCACGTTGGACAAGCCAACTTTGATGGTTCACGTTACATTCATGCTTTCTTTGATACAGTTATTGATAGTAAAGATTCTATCACTGGTGGTGGTACAGACCGTTATTTGTCGGAAGATTATATGTTCTGTCAAATGTGGCGTAAAATTGGCGGACAAATTTGGTTGTGTCCTTGGATGCGTACTGCACACATTGGTACATATCATTTCCACGGTGATATGCCTGCTGTTGCAAACTATGTTGGAGAAATGTGATGGAGAAAGGCCGTAAATTTGACAATGGTAAATTGGAGTACGGCCTTTTACCACCACTTGCACTAGAAGAAACTGTTAAGGTTCTCACGTTCGGTGCACAGAAATATGAACGTGACAATTGGAAAAAAGTACCAGATTCTAAACGTAGGTATTTTGATGCATTACAAAGACATGTTTGGGCTTGGAAACAAGGCGAACAAATCGATTCTGAATCTGGTATACATCACTTGGCACATGCTATGTGCTGCTTGATGTTTTTATATGAACATGATATAATGTATTCTTTAGATAATGGAGATGTGAAATGAAACTTTCAAATGAGACACTAAGTGTGTTAAAAAACTTTTCTGGAATCAATCAAGGTATTGAATTCAAGAAAGGCAACAAACTGACTACTGTATCGGCCGGTAAAACTGTCCTTGCACAGGCAACAATCAAAGATGAGTTCCCTCAGGACTTCTGTGTATATGACTTGAATCAATTCTTGTCCGTACATTCTTTGTTCAAGAATGGTGTAGAATTGGAGTTTGATGATTCCAATGTTACATTCAAAGGTGACCGCAGCAAGATTAAATATCGCATGACTGCCAAGAACATGATTGTTACTCCTCCAGATAAGACTATCAGTTTGAATCATGTTGATTGTAGTTTCACAATGACTGAATTGGATCTTGCTGA
>Ga0316221_1003072_pt1 | contig 14087 bp, 11 predicted proteins | sample TBH18007metaG_FD_206003 | JGI IMG/M metagenome (GOLD analysis project Ga0316221, IMG submission 206003) | Freshwater microbial communities from Trout Bog Lake, Wisconsin, USA - TBH18007 | ecosystem: Environmental > Aquatic > Freshwater > Lake > Hypolimnion/Profundal zone | place: USA: Wisconsin... | reverse complement strand
TTCCACCCCACCTTGTTGAAATTGCCGCCATGCTGGGGCGCGGCGAACACGCCCATGATGGTGAGATCGCGGATGGCGCGGAAGAAGGGCGTCGTCTGGATGGCGGTGAGCAGCGCAACCTGCTGCGCCTCGCTGAGCGCGGCGAAGCTGCGACCGCCCTGGGCGGTGACACGCGCATTGAGGTCTGTGAGCCCCGCCGTCACCACCGCCTGCTGGCCCTTGGCGAAAGTCGTCAGCGCCGTGTCGATGAAGATGATGGCCTGGGCCTCGCGGGCGCCGGGCGTGTCGGTGGTGGGGAATATCTGCGCCGCCATGGCTTCCACCTCGGCACCCTGGGCGGGGGTGAAAAACGCGAATTGGCTCCAGTTGCCGTCGCTCTGGCCCCAGCTGTTGTCCGCCGCCGCCGCGATCTGCGGCCAGCTTGCCGCCAGCCATGCGGCGCTCACGCCCGTCATGGCCTGGATCAGGAATTGCCGTCTGTCGTCTTCGCTCATCCCGGACTCCCAAGGTCTTTTTATAAGGCGGAGAAAGATGCGAGTCCGGGGAGCATAGGCGCAATTTTCCGGTACGCACAGCCGCGGCATGCATTGCTGCACCTGCGAAACTTGCCCCAACTTGTGCTTTCGTAACGTTGGGCTAGGCTCCCACCGCGTTTAGGGGGCGCCAATGAAAAAAAATAGGAAAATTGCGTGCGGACTTGCGCTGACCACCGTCCTCAGCGGTCTCGCCGGGCTGGTGCTGGCCGAAACCCCGCGCACCCAGGCCCAGTACGAGGCCGACCCCGCCGCCATGATCGAAGCCTATGCCCATGTCGAGGTCGCCTCGGTCTCCGACGCCCTGGAGCAGGTGCTGCACCAGAAGCGTTACATGTCACACAAGATGCAGTCGATCTTCCCGGCCAAGTTCGCCGGCTTCGCCGTCACCGTGAAAATGGTGCGCCAGGAAGGCGCCGACAGCGCCGCCGTGTCGGGGATGCTGGCCGCCATCGACGCGGGCAAGCCGGGCTCGGTCTATGTCATGACGGTGGAAGACGGGGCCGACATCGCCGGCATGGGCGGACTGATGGGCACCGCCATGTTCGCCCGCGGCTTCAAGGGCGCGGTGATCGATGGCGGCGTGCGCGACCTGCCCCAGCTGAAGCGCATCGGCTTCCCGGTCTATTCACTGGGGCCGGTGCCTTCGACGGCGGTGGGGCATTACCGCTTCGCCGGCTCGAACATTCCGGTGATCTGCGACGGCGTCACCGTCAATCCCGGTGACATCATCAGCGCCGACCAGGATGGCGTGGTGGTGATACCGCGCGCCCGCGCCGCCGAGATTTTGGTGGCGGCGGAAAAGCTGGACAACACCGAACATTCCACCCTGCCCTTCATCGAGAAATTCCGCTCAATTCAGGAGGCGGTGGCCCAGTTCGGGCGCATCTGATTTTCAACGCTTGGAAGGAGAACGATCGATGAAAACATCTCGCCGCAACATGCTGAAAACCGCCGCCAAAACCGCTGCCGTTGCAGCGGGCGGCGCCGTGCTGGCCGGCAACGCCCAGGCCCAGGCACCGGCACGGCTGGAGAAACGCAATCCGATGGCCGCGCCGCCCGCGCCCGGTGCGCCGCCTGCCGCTCGCTCGATGTATTCGGCCGCCGTCGCCTATGGCAACATGGTCTTCCTGTCGGGTGTCGGCTACCACAATCCCGGCACCATCGAGGATCACACCCATGGCGTCATCAAGGAGCTGGAGCAGAACCTGATCAAATCCGGCTCCTCGCTGCAGAAGATCCTGAAGGTCAATGTCTATCTCAACGACCTGAAGGACTATGACCGCATGAACGCGGTCTATCGCAGCTATGACTGGGGCATGGTGGCACCGGTGCGCACCACGGTGGCGCCCGCCGCCGGCATTCCCGGCAATTCGCTGATCGAAATTGATGTGATCGCCTATATCTGACGAGGACAGGAATGGGATTGTTCAACGTCCGCTGGTCGCGCCGCGGCCTGCTGAAATCGCTCGGTTTCGCGCCCGTCGCCCTGGCGCCCGCGGCCCTGACGGCCAAGACACAGCCAAAGCCAGCGCCGCTGACGCTGCCAAAGCTGACCGGGCATGAGACGGACAATCTCTTCAGCCGCATCGGGGTGCGGCCGATCATCAACGGGCGCGGCACCTACACCATCATCTCCGGCTCGCGCTCGCTGCCCGAGGTCAAGCAGGCCATGTTCGAGGCCTCGCATTACTACGTCCATCTCGACGAGATGATGGACGGGATCGGGGCGCGGCTGGGTGCGTTGACCGGGGCGGACTGGGGCATCGCCACCAATGGTTGCGAGGCGGCAATCTGCCTGGCCACCATCGCCTGCATCGCCGGTACCGATGTCGAGAAGTGCCTGGCGCTGCCTTATACCAAGGCCAAGGACCAGGTGATCATCCCCAGCCATTCGCGCAACCAGTATGAGCTGGGCCTGAAGATGGTGGGTGTGGAACTGGTAGAGGTGGCCTCGCCCGAGGAATTGCGGGCAAAAATCTCAGACCGCACCGCCATGATCTACATCATGTCCGGTCCACGCGCCCTGACCGGGCCGCTCAGCATCCCCAACATCTGCGCCATCGCCAAAGAGCGCGGCGTGCCGGTGTTCGTCGACGCGGCGGCGGAAGAACCCGTCAAGCCCAACATCCACCTGGCGGCGGGCGCCACGCTGGTGGGTTACAGCGGCGGCAAGTGCCTGCGCGGACCGCAATCCAGCGGCATGATGATCGGCGACAAGAATCTCTGCAAGGCGGCCTATTTCCAGGCCGCGCCGCATCATGCCTATGGCCGCGCCCTGAAATGCAGCAAGGAAGAGGCCATGGGCCTGCTGGCGGCGGTGGAGCAATGGTACAAGCGCGACCACGCCGCCGAGCAACGCATGTGGCGCGGCTGGCTTGCGACCATCGAGAACCGGCTGAAGCCCCTGCCTTCGACCGGCTTCGAGTATCTGGAGCCGAACGACCTTTCCAACAAGGCAACCCGGCTGCGCATCAAATGGGACGCCAATGTCCTGAAGATCACCGGCACCGAACTGGTGGCCAGGCTGGATGCCGGCACGCCCCGCATCCTGGTGGAAGGCGGCACCGGCCGGCGGCCCGACCAGATGGCCAGCACCCTGACCATCATGCCCTATATGATGGACCCGGGCGAAGACCGCATCATCGCCGATGCCATCCATGCCGCCCTGACCAATCCTGGCCATTTCGACAATCCGCCGGCGCTGCCGCCCGGGGCGCCCGCACCCATTGCCGGCACCTGGGAAGTCACTGTCAGCTATCCACGTGGCGAGGCCACCCACCACCTGACGCTGGCGCAGAATGGCGATACCATCACCGGCCGGCACAAGGGTGAAATCTTTTCCGGCACGGTGCACGGCACGGTGCACGGCGGCACAGTCGAGCTGCGGAGCACCATGGTCAATCCGGGCAACAACTTCACCTATACCTTCCGCGGCGTTTTCAACGGCGAAGGCATGAGCGGCAGCGTGGACATGGGCGAATATGGTCCCGGAGCCTGGATGGCGGTGAAAGCATGAAAAAACGCCTCGTCACCACCGCCTTCGCGGCACTGCTCGCGGCGCCTGCCGCCACGGCGCAAGCGCCCGCCCAGCCCGCCCCCAACCTGCCTCAATATGATCTGCTGCTGAAGGGCGGCCATGTCATCGACGCCAAGAACAACATCGACGCCGACATGGACGTCGCCATCAAGGATGGCAAGATCGCCCGCGTCGCCGCCAACCTGTCTTCCCGCGACGCGATCAAGACCATCGATGTGAAAGGGCTGTATGTCACGCCGGGCCTGATCGACATGCATGTCCATGTCTATAACGGCACCGGCGAGAGGGGTTCCTATGCCGGCGACCTGTCGGTGCCGCCCGACGGCTTCACCTTCCGCAATGGCGTCACCACCGTGGTCGATGCCGGCTGCTCGGGCTGGCGCAATTTCGAGGATTTCAAGGACCGCATCATCGACCGTTCCAAGACCCGCGTCCTGGCCATGCTGAACATTGTCGGCGAAGGCATGCGCGAAGGCCGTTTCGAGCAGAACACCTTCGACATGGATGGCGTGCAGACCGCGAAGATGGCGCAGCGTTATCCCGGCCTGGTGGTCGGCATCAAGACCGCCCATTACAACGGCAACGACTGGATCGCCGTGGACCAGGCGGAGATCGCAGGCGTGGCGGCGAAGATACCCGTCATGGTGGATTTCGGCGGCGATCGTCCGGCCCGCCCGCTTTATGACCTGCTGACCAAGAAGCTGCGGCCCGGCGACATCTATACCCACATGTATTCCGGCCTGCGCCAGGAACAGGACATGAAGACCATGGGCCCGCAACGCGGCATGATTGAAGGCCGCGCCCGTGGCGTCTGGTTCGACGCCGGCACGGGCGGCGGCAGTTTCAAATGGTCGCTTGCCATTCCGTTCGTGAAACAGGGCTTCAAGCCGGATTCGATCTCCACCGACCTGCATGTCGACAGCATGAACAGTTCCACCAAGGACCTGCTCAACGTCGCCAGCAAGATGATGGCGATCGGGCTGCCCTTGAAGGAAGTGGTGGCGGAAGCGACCTGGCATCCGGCCCGCCAGATCCGCCACGAAGAGCTGGGTAATTTATCACCGGGTTCGGTGGCGGACGTCGCTGTGCTCAGCATTCAGAGAGGTCATTTCGGTTTCACCGACATGGTCAACACCCGCGTCGATGGCGACCAGAAGCTGGTGGACGAACTCACCATCAAAAGCGGCAAGATCGTCTATGACCTGAACGGACTGGAAGCCCTGCCCTGGGATGCGCCCACCGGCGATGTCACCAACGACAATCGCTGGACCAGCTGGCCGCGGCCCCGGCCCAGCGTGCCCGTCAATCCCGAGACGCAGCATTAGGGCGGCTCGAACAACACACGTCGAGGGTCAGGAACCTTTTTCCCTCACCTACCGGTGGATGCCGGCGGGATTATGGCCTTCAAAGCAAATGCCTGCTTCAGGCGAGAACCAGTCGCCTACGCACCGGCGAATCGCCCTTGGCTTTTCCAAGCTAAATGTCATCTTTTGGGAGAACCGAATATCCTGATGTCATGGCCCACATGGAGTGGCCCATGAGACTTTATTTGGATGGCAACAAGCGCCCCTGGAGCGGTTTAAGCCTTCGCCCCCTTGCGCCGCGCCGGTTTCGCCGTCGCCGACGACTCCCGCTTGATCAGCGAGAATTTCAACAGCTTATGCTGAACCTTGGCGGGCTTTCCGGCGCGACGGCCCCGCACCTGCTCGATCAGCAGGCGAACGGATTCGCGCGCCATCTCCACGATCGGTTGCCGCACCGTGGTGAGTTCCGGCCACACGGTTGTCGCCACCGGCGTGTCGTCAAAGCCGACCACGGCCAGGTCGCGCGGCACATCCAGGCCCTTGCGGTGCGCCACCGCCATGGTGGCGGCCGCCATGTCGTCGTTGGAGGCGAAGATCGCGGTGGGGGCGTAATCGTGCAGCAGCCGTTCCGCCGCCGCCAGACCCGAGCGATAGGTGAAGAAGCCTTGCGCCACCTGGTCGCTGCCAACGGAAAGACCGGCTTCGGTCATGCCCTCGATGAAGCCGCGAAAGCGCTGGCCGCTGGCGGTCTGGTTGGGATGACCGTTGATGAAGCCGATGCGCTTGTGCCCCAGCCCCGCCAGATACAGCGTCATCGCCCGCGCCGCTTCAAAATCGTTGATGCTGACGGCACAGTGGGTCGGCGACGGGCGACCGGACGCCACCAGCACCACCGGCAGGCCTGCCTCCTCCACCGCCTTCAGCGCCGGATCGGAATCGCTGTGCGGCGGCGGCAGGATGACGCCATGAATGCCGCTCTTGGCCAGACGCTGCACCGCCTCGCGCTCGCTGCCGATGCCCTTGCACTGCTCGATCACCAGCTGCACGCCGGAAATCCGCGCCTGGTGCAGGCTGCCCAGCAGGAACTCGCTGAGATAAGCGGCGCTGGGGTTGGAATAGAGCACCCCCACCTGCATCGTGTCGGCGGAGGCCAGGCTGCGCGCCGCCAGGTTGGGCGAGAATTGCAACGCCTTGATCGAAGCCGAGACCTTCGCCCGCGTTTCTTCCAGCACGTTGGCGCGGGCGTTGATCACCCGCGACACCGTCATGGTGGAGACACCGGCATGGCGCGCCACGTCGTGAATCGTAACGGCCTTGCCGCCCTTGCGGCCCGCTTTTCTCGCCAAAACCTGAAATCCCTTACGCTATTTCGTGATCATCTCCAGATCGATGGCATCGGCCATCGCCTGATAGCCGGCATCATTGGGATGCAGCTTGTCGGTGGCGTTATAGCGCAGATCGAAGGTCAAAGGATTGGCATGATCGGCCACGGGAGTGGCGAAATCGATCACCCCGTCAAAGGCGCCGCCGATCTTTATCCACTGGTTGAGAGCCGTACGGACTTGCTCGCCCGCCGGGGAGGCATAGCCCGCGCCCTGGTAGGGCGTCAGCAGCGCGCCATAGACCTTGATGCCCTTGGCGTGGGCCCGGGCAATGACCTGCTTGTCGGCGGCGATCAGCGCCTCGGCCGTGACCGGATCGCGTCCCCCGGCGGGATTGAAGCTGACGCCGATGTCGTTGATGCCCTCCAGCAGGATGATGGCCTTGATGCCCGGCACGCTGAGCACGTCGCGGTCCAGCCGCGCCAAGGCGCTGGGGCCGGTGCCATAGCGCAGCAGGCGATTGCCGCCGATGCCAGTATTGAAGACGCTCCAGTCCTTCTTTGCCGCCGCCAGCCGTTCGGCCAGACGGTCCGGCCATCCGCGGAAGGCATTGGCAGTGGAGGCCGCGCCTTCGGTGATGGAATCTCCCAGCGTGACGATGGTGCCGACGGACGGCTCGGCGTTGACATCGACCCCAGTCACGAAGGCGGTGACGCGGGTCAGCTTGGCATTGGGCAACGCAACCGCGGCGGTGTTGTCGCCCGGCGCCTGGGTCACATAGGTGTAAAGCGCGTGGCCCGAACGCGGCACCGGCCCAGGCACATGGATGGAGATCAGCAGCCGGTCCAGCGCCTTGACCGGCATGGCGACCGGATCGCTGTACAGCGGAGAAGACGCGGGCATGATTACACCGACCTTGCCGTCGAAGGTGACGGCATGGTCGGTGCCCGGCACGATGCGGCCATCGGGACCGGCTTCGGCAACATGGACATTGCCCACCGGCATCACATCGGCGCTGCTTTCATTGGAGAAGCGCAGGCGGATCTGGCTGCCGCCGACGGAAACGCGCACCAACTGACGCACCGTGACATTCGCCAGTTCGACATTCCCCGGCAGGATGGCGAGGTTGCCGGGATTCTCCAGCAGCGGCGCGCCGGGCGCACCCGCGGGGGCCGCCGCGGGGGCGGGCGGCACGGCCATCGGCGTCAGGGTGGCAAGGCGCGCCACGGCGGGTGCGATCACCACCGGCGCCTGGCCGGGCGGCAGGGGCAGCGGCACGAAGCCCCAGGCGCCGACCCAGTTGTCGGCGGCCGAGGCGGCGGAAACGCCGGCCAGCAACAGGCCGGCGGCGAAAGCGAATTTGGCAAGGCGCATGGTGCGTGTCCTCAGTTGCGGTCGCCGACCGGAATGACGGTGCGGGCGAAGGTGGTGTTGGTGGTGATGGCGAAGCTGCCATACATCGCAAGCAGGCCGCAGATCAGGCCGGCATAGCCGCCCAGTCTGTGCAGCGCCGGCATGGCCAGCGCCGCGCCCAGCCCCAGAGCCAGGAAGGCGATCCACAGCGTCAGGAAAATCAGGAACAGCAGCCTGGGCAGCCGGAAGGTCCCGATCCACAAGCCGAAGGTGAACAGGCCCCACAGCAGCAGCGCCACGCCCACGGTCGGCCCTGCCGCCGAAATGTCGATGACATGATTGCCGGCGAACAACAGCAGCAGCGCGAACCACCACCAGAAGGCACCATAGGCCGTGAAGGCGGTGGCGCCGAAGGTGTTGCCGACCTTGTATTCCATGATGCCGGCGATGAGCTGCGCCGTGCCGCCAAAGGCGATGGCAAGCGGGAAGACCACCGGTTCGCCGCCGGCGGGCAGCAACCCCGCATTGATAAGGCTGAGAAGAACCGTCGTCAGGCCGAACCCTGCAAGCCCCAGAGCGGCCGGGTTGGCCTGGGGTGCGCCGTTCACAGACATGAATTGCTCCTCTTCATATTTTTGTGGAAACCAAATTCACCGGCTGGCTGAGATTCCAATAAGGCTCCGCCAGCGGGATATAGCCCACCGGCACTTCGTCGATGATGGTTTTCAGCCAGGTGGCGAAGTATTTCATGCCCGCCTGCTCGCCTGCCGCCTGCCCCAGCGAGATCAGGCTCTTCTTCATGCCGACTGCCACCTGATCCTGGCAATACATCACCGCCTCCCATTCATGGGTATAGCCGACCAGCAGCGTATCGATGTCGGTGTTCAACAGGCGGATGGACGGCAGCTGGTCCGCGTTGCCCCAGATCACGCCAATCTTCGAGACCGGCAAATTGGGATCGCCCACCGCGCGCAGGGTGCGGCTGCCCAATGTCCGGCCCAGGCTTTGCGCCAACGCTTGCAACGTCGTGGAGGGCACATTGAAACGGACAGGATCGTTCTTGTCCGCCGCATAATTTTCCCAGCCCAGCTGCTGCGCCATGCCCATGGCGATGGGGTTGGGCTTCATGTCGGCAATATGGTCGCCGAAGCGCGCCACCACCAGATTGTGGGCGCGGATGAAGTCGCGCTTGGCCTTGTAGGTGCTGTTGCCCTCCAGGCGCTGCAGGTCGTCATTGTCCGACCACCAGGTGTCTTCCAGCACGATCACCAGGTTGCGGCCCGCCGCGGCGGCGGCCTTCAGCCCGTCGAATGTCGCCAGCGCCATGCAGGCGATGCCGGTGACATCGGCGGTGACGTCGCCTGCCACGACGCGATCCAGCGTCTGCGGCCGCGTGGGCGCCCCGCTGCGCTGGTGCAGGCGCGTGATGAACTCCAGCGCCGGGACGGGACCGGTATGGGCGGGACCACGGCCGAACCCGGCGGGCGGAGGGGCGGCGGGTGCCGCGCCACGGCCCGCGGCGGGCGCGGCTTGTGCAATACGGATGTCGGCCATGATGCCCTCAGATCTTCGTATTGATTTCCATCACCGGCTTTTCCGGATTCCAGTAAGGCTCGATGATGGGAACATATTTGCAGGGAATTTCCCTGATGAAGCCGCTGAGCCATTCGGCGCAATATTTCATGCCCCACTGCTCGGACTTGTCGTGGCCGATCATGATGAATGCCCTTTTGTTGCCCGCGGCCATCGTGTCCTGAACATACATGGGCAGGTCCCAGTCCTGCGCCTCGCCGATCACCATGACGTCGCAATCCGGACCGTCCAGGATGGCGGCGCCGGAAATGCCGCCGAAATTGCCGTAGGAGGCATACATTTTACTGACCGCCATGGCGGGATCGCCAATGATGCGCATGGTGCGCACGGCCAGCGCGCTCTGTATGTGCTTGGCCATGTCCAGCAACGTCATGGATGGCAGCGTGTAGAAGCGCGGATTGTCCTTGTGCATGTACCGGGTCCAGCCCAGCTGGGCCGCTTCGCCGACATGGATGCCGTCTATCGGCCGCAGGCCATGCCAATGGTCGTGAAAATGGAAAACCGCCATGTTGTTGCGAGTGACGTAATCCAGCTTGATCTTGTAGAGCGGGTCGTCCTTGATATCGTCCAGCCGGTCCGGGTGCGACCAGTAGGTCGGTTCATGGCTGATCACCATGTTGCAGCCGGCCTTGAGAGCATCCTTCAAGGCATCGAAGGTGCACATCATCACGGTGGCGATGCCGCGCACCGCCGTGTCCGGACCGCCGACAGTGAAATGGTCCACACCGCCGTCGCGCCAGGGGCCGCCGACATTCTGCTTCATCCGGTTGAGGATTTCGCCCGCCGTCAGGGTCGCGCCCAGGGCGGGCCCTCCGGCCGCGACGAGCCCGGCACCGGCTGCGCTGGCCGCCAGGATGCTGCGCCGCGTCAGACCCGCAGCCCGTCCCCCTTCCATGATGCCCCTCCCGAAGGCTTTATTTGTTACCGCGAACATTAGGGCAGGAATTTCAGCCGCGCCAGCGGGGGATGATGCAGCCGAAACCGTTTGCCGCGCGGGCACGCTGCTGGCCTGTTGCCGCCCGGGTGCTATGGTCGCGCCACAACAGATAATGCCCCGCAAGCGGGTGCCTGGGAGATCGTGATGAACCGACCCGCTCTTGCTCTACTCGGCGCCTTGCTGCTGAGCGGCACCGCGGCGTCTTCATTTGCCTGGGATGCGGCGCCCGCGCCGCTGAACTGGACGGCGGAACAGGACCACCAGAACATGATGGGGCAACTGGGCATCACCGCGCTGCGCCGGGGCCCCAGCGGCCAGGCCAAGGAGGGCGAGCCCAACGCGGCCAATTATGACGAGGCCAAGGCCAATCCCTTCCCCAACCTGCCCGAACTGATGACCCTGAAGAGCGGCCAGACGGTGACGACGGTGGCGCAGTGGGAACTGCGCAAGGCTGAAATCCGGGAAGCCTTCGACCGCGAAGTGCTGGGCCGCACACCGAAGAACGTGCCCAAGGTCAGCTGGAAGGTGGCGGGCGTCGATCACGAGACGATCAACCGCATGCCGGTGACGGCGACGAAACTGATCGGCCATGTCGACAATGCCGCCGCGCCGTCGATCAAGGTCGATATCGAGATGACCCTGGTGCTGCCCGCCAATGCCAAGGGGCCCGTGCCGGTACTGATGATGTTCGGCGGCAGCGCCTATCCCAGCCCCGCCGCGCCGCCGCGCGAAGACTTCGACAAGATGAACGCGGCGCTGAAGGCTGCGATGATCAAGGCCGATCCGTCGCTAAAGGCGACATTCCAGGCCTATCCCGCCTGGACCGCCTTCACCGCGCCCAATCCCTTCGCGCCGCAGCCGCGCCAACTCAACGCCGATGGCGATCCGCCCAACCAGGAGCAGCTGATCGCCGATGGCTGGGGCTTTGTCTCCATCGATCCCACCAGCGTGCAGGCCGACAACGGCGCTGGGCTGACCAAGGGCATCATCGGCCTCACCAACAAGGGCCAGCCCCGCAAGCCTGACGATTGGGGCGCGTTGAAGGCCTGGGCCTGGGGCGCAAGCCGGGGGCTGGATTATCTCAAGACCGTGAAGGCGGTGGACGCGGCCCATGTCGGCATCGAGGGCGTCTCGCGTTATGGCAAGGCGGCGCTGATCACCATGGCCTATGACGAGCGCTTCTATATGGTACTGGTCGGCTCGTCGGGCGAAGGCGGCGCCAAGCTGCATCGCCGCAACTGGGGCGAAGCGGTGGAAACCCTCACCGGGACCGGCGAGTATCACTGGATGGCGGGCAACTTCCTGAAATATGGCGCGGCGGACTCCCGGTTCGGCGCCAGGACGCCGGGCGACCTGCCGGTGGACGCGCATGAACTGATCGCGCTCTGCGCCCCACGCCTGACGTTGATCTCCTACGGTGTGCCGGAAAAGGGCGACGCCAAATGGCTGGACCACCAGGGCAGCTACATGGCGACGGTGGCGGCGCAGCCGGCCTGGCGTCTTTATGGCGCCAGGACCCTCGGCGTCTCTGACGATTATCACACCGAGAAGATGCCGGCGGTGAATGTCGCCTTGATGGACGGCCAGCTGGCCTGGCGTCAGCATGACGGCGGCCACACCGATGCCCCCAACATGAAGTATTTCATCGCCTGGGCCGACAGGTTCATGGGCCGCAAGCCGGTGCAGACGGCAGCGAACGGAAATTGATGCGCCTCATGCTGAGCTTGTCGAAGCATGAAGGGCTGACGCGGAAACGGGGAATGACATGAAGACTGGATCTCTGGCGCTTTTGCTGGCTTGTGTGGTGACAGCTTCCGCGCTGGCACAGGCACCCGCCGCCTTTACCGGGCCGCAGCCTGCGCCGCCGCCGGGCTTGCTGCATCCCATGTTCCAGGATCACGCCGTGCTGCAACGGGGCCAGCCGCTGCGGATTTATGGCAACGCCGCGGCAGGCACCGTGGTCAGCGTCACGCTGGGCAGCGCCACCGCGCAGGCCACCGCCGATGCCAGCGGCCACTGGACCGCGACCCTGCCCGAGATGAATGCGGGCGGACCCTACACACTGACCGCCAGCGGCGGCGGCAGGCGCGAAACCGCCAGCGACATTCTGGTGGGCGATGTCTTCTTCTGCGCCGGCCAGTCCAACATGGCGCTGGCGCAGGCGGCGGCGGGAAATGCGGCGGCGGATTCGCGCACCGCCAATGACAGCCAGATCCGCCAGCTTTCGATTCCCAACAATGCCAGCATCACGCCCCTTGCCAGCTTTGCCAACAAGGTGACCTGGACCGTGGAGACGCCGGATACCGTGCCACGCTTTTCCGCCAGCTGCTGGTACATGGTCCGCGAGCTGAAAAAGACCGTCAATGTGCCGATGGGCATGGTGGTGGCGGCCTGGGGCGGCGCCCGCATCCGCAACTGGGTGAGCGAACCGACGCTGCGCAAGCTGGGTTATTTCAACGACGATCTCGAAATTCTCGATACCTACAAGACCGATCAACAGGCGGCGATGCGGATGTGGGGCCGCAAATGGGAAGCCTGGTGGCGCGGCCTGAAAATTCCAGGCACCCCGCCCTGGGACGCCGGCTTCGACGATTCCGCGTGGCAGGTGGCGCCTGACGCCGGAAAGGCCTGGGCGCTGTGGCATGGCGACAATCCTGACGGCTTCATCGGCCAGATGTGGATGCGCACCACCATCACCCTGACGGCGGCGCAGGCGGCCCAGAATCAGACAATGCCCGCCAACCTCGATCTCGGCGCAGTGAACGAGGAAGACGAGACTTGGATCAACGGCAAGGATGTCGGCGGCACCAGCTTCTCCAACAAGGCCGAGCATGTGGTGGCGGCCGGCATACTGAAGGAAGGCCAAAACGTCATCATCAGCAATATCTTCTGCAGCTGGCGCAATTGCGGTTTCCGCGGTCCCGACGCAAACCGCGTCCTGCGGCTGGCCGACGGCAGCAACGTCGTGCTGAACAATTCATGGCGGTACAAGCAGATGTCAGACAAGGACGACATCATCGCGCCGATGATCCCCTGGGGCGTCACCCATGGCCTGACCATGGATTACAACGGCATGGTCGCACCCATCGGCGCCTACAATTTCAAGGCGGCGGTTTGGTACCAGGGCGAAAGCAACATCTATTTCGCCACGCATTACCGCACCACCATGGCCGGAATGATGGCCGACTGGCGGACCCAGTTCGTCAACCCCACCCTGCCCTTCCTGGTCGTACAGCTACCCAACTATGGCGCCGCGCCAACGACGCCCACCGCCTCGGGCTGGGCCGATGTGCGCGAGGCCCAGCGCCTGTCGGTGCTGGACGACGACAATCACTCCGCCCTGACGGTGAACATCGATATCGGCGATCCCAAGAGCCTGCATCCCACCAACAAGCAGGAACTGGGACGGCGGCTGGCCGTCGCGGCGCAGCTCGCCGTCTATCGCATGAACGTTCCGCCATCGGGGCCGCAGGTGGCAAGCGCGGTGAAAAGCGGCGGCAATATCGTCGTCCACTTCGCCCGCTTCGCCGGCAATCTGCTCGGCCTTTCCGGCGTCAACGGCTTCGAACTGTGTGGCGCCACCCAGGCCAGCTGCCGCTGGGCGCCGGCCGAAATCCGGGGTGATGATGTGGTGCTGCGCGACGCCGGCAACGCAACACGGGTGCGCTATTGCTGGGGCGATTCGCCAGTCTGCACGCTCTACGATTCGACGGGCCTGCCCGCCGGACCATTCGAGCAGAAGATCGCGGCGAAATAGGCTGCCGATTTCACCGTTTGAGACGGCACGGCGCTTCCACCGCGATCGCGAATGCCTATCTTCTGACGGTGACGAATCCGGAAATGACGCCATGAGCCATTTTTACACGCTGATGAAATCGCCCGTCGGCACCCTGACGCTGGTGGCCAGCGGCAAGGGGCTGACCGCGATCCTGTGGCCGCAGGATGATCCGAAACGGGTGACGCTGCCCGTCCTGACGCGCGGCGACGATCATCCCGTGCTGCTGC